>Ga0207650_10000062_pt1 | contig 149776 bp, 150 predicted proteins | sample KBSS63metaG_FD_184325 | JGI IMG/M metagenome (GOLD analysis project Ga0207650, IMG submission 184325) | Switchgrass rhizosphere microbial communities from Kellogg Biological Station, Michigan, USA - KBS S6-3 metaG (SPAdes) (version 2) | ecosystem: Host-associated > Plants > Roots >...
CGCGGCGGATCATTCACGTGCCGGAGATCCCGGTTCTGGGGACCGGCAAGACCGATTATGTGGCGCTGCAGCGCATCGTCGACACGGAGCTTGGCCGCGTCGCCTGAGCCTTTTGCGGCGTCGCGGGTTTCTAGCGCAGCCTGTGGTCAAGCCAGGCGCGACTTGGGAGCGGTACGATGCCTAACCTGACGGCTTGGTCGCCGCGCGTGCTCAGCCTTCTGCGGATCATCACCGCCCTGCTCTTCATGGAGCATGGGCTGATGAAGCTCATCCATTTCCCCGCGGCGCAGCCGGGCGCGCCGGACCCGCTGCCGCCGTTCATGTTGGCGGCGGCTCTCATCGAGGTCGTCGGCGGGGCCTTGGTGGCGGCGGGCCTCTTCGCCCGCGCTGTCGCCTTCATCTGCTCCGGCGAGATGGCGGTCGCCTACTTCATGGCGCACGCGCCAAAGAGCTTCTGGCCGGCGATCAACCAGGGCGATGCGGCGATCCTCTTCTGCTTCGTCTTCCTCTACCTCGCCTGCGCCGGCGGCGGCTCCTGGAGCGTCGACCGGGCGTTGCGGAAGGCGGAGTAGCCGATCCTCCCCCAAGAGAGAGGTGGCCGAAGGTCGGAGGAGGCCTCCATTCAGATGGCCTAAGATGGCCGCCTGACCCGACTTTCTGAGTGGAAGCCCCCTCACCCGCTTCGCGGGAGCTCCCCTCAAGGGGGAACATCCTAGGCGTGAAGGACCTTCCCGAAGGCGTCGAGCGCGGCCTCGTGCATGGCTTCGCTCATCGTCGGGTGCGGGAAGACCGCCGCGTGCAGTTCCGCCTCGGTGGCTTCCAGCGTCATCGCCAGCATGAAGCCCTGGATCATCTCGGTGACCTCGGCGCCGATCATGTGCGCACCGACCAGGGCGCCGGTCTTGACGTCGAAGATGGTCTTCACGAAGCCCTCGACCTCGCCCGACGCGATCGCCTTGCCGTTGGCCTTGAATGGGAAGCGGCCGACCTTCACGTCGCGGCCCTGTTCCTTGCACTGAGCTTCGGTGAGGCCCACCGAGGCGACTTGCGGCGTGGAATAGGTGCAGCCCGGGATCGGCGAGTCGACGTTCACCGGCTTCAGGCCGGCGATGTGCTCGATGCAGTGGATCCCCTCATGGCTGGCCTTGTGCGCCAGCCAGGGCGGCCCAGCGACGTCGCCGATCGCGTAGAGGCCGGCGACGCCGGTCGCGCCGTGCTTGTCGGTGACGATGTGAGTCTTCTCGACCTTCGCGCCGAGCGCTTCCAGGCCCAGGTCCTCGACATTGCCGACGATGCCCACCGCGACGATCGTCACCTCCGCCTCGACGGTCTCGGCCTTGCCGCCCACCGCGATCTCGATCGAGACGCCGGATTTCGATTTGGAGAGCTTCTTCACCTCGGCCGGCACGCGGAACTTGATGCCGCGCTTCTCGAAGGCCTTCTTCGCCGCGGCCGAGAGCTCTTCGTCCTCGACCGGCAGAATCCGAGGCAGCACCTCGATCACCGTCACTTCGGCGCCGAGCGCTCGGTAGAAGCTGGCGAACTCGATCCCGATGGCGCCGGACCCGATCACCACAAGCGACTTGGGCGCGGCCTTCGGCGTTAGCGCCTCGCGATAGGTCCAGACCCGCTCGCCGTCGGGCTCCAGGCCCAGTTGCGGCATCGTGCGGGCGCGTGCGCCGGTCGCCAAGATCACGTGCTTGGCCTGCACAGTGCGTTCGCCGCCGGCCTTCAGCTTGACGATGGCCTTCGGCGCGCCCTCGCCCTTTTCGAGCCGCGCGGCGCCTTCGATCACCTCGATCTTGTGCTTCTTCATCAGGTAACCGACGCCGCCGTTGAGTTGGGCCGCCACCTTGCGCGAACGTTCCACCACCTTGGCGAAGTCGAAACCGCGCTTCTCCACCGACAGGCCGTAGTCGGCCAGGTGGTCGAGGGTCTCGTACACCTCGCCCGACTTCAGCAGCGCCTTGGTCGGGATGCAGCCCCAGTTCAAGCACACCCCGCCCAGGGCCTCGCGCTCGACGATCGCCGTCTTCAGGCCGAGTTGGGCCGCGCGGATCGCGGTCACATAGCCGCCTGGGCCCGCGCCAATGACCAGCACATCGAAATCAGCCATCAGAGCAACGCCTCGATTGCGCTTTCCAGCGCCTTGGGATGAACGGTGGGCGCATAGCGGTGCGCGACGCGGCCCGAACGGTCGAGCAAGAACTTGGTGAAGTTCCACTTGATGGCCCCGCTGCCGAGCAGCCCTCGCTTCTGGCGCTTGAGCCAGACGTAGAGGGGATCGGCCCCGGGACCGTTGACCTCGATCTTCCGCATTAGCGGGAAGTCGACCTCGTAATTCAGCGAGCAGAAGCTGCGGATTTCCTCGGCGTCGCCAGGCTCCTGCCCGCCGAACTGGTTGCACGGGAAGCCCAGCACGACGAAGCCGCGGTCCCGGTACTTCCGCCAGAGCGTCTCCAGACCCTCGTACTGGGGCGTGAAGCCGCACTTTGACGCCGTATTGACGATCAGCATCACTTGCCCGCGATAGTCGGCCAGCGGCGCCTGCGCGCCGTCGTTCGTCTCGGCCGTGAAATCGTAAACGTCGGCCATGGGCTTCGCCTCAGGCGAGCATGGTGATCGGGTCTTCGATGAGCCGCTTGAAGGCTTCCAGCCAGCGGGCGCCCACCGCGCCGTCCACCACGCGGTGATCGCAGGTGAGCGTGACGGTCATTACGGTCGCGACGGCCAACTGGTCGCCGCGCGCTACTGGCCGCTTCTCGCCCGCGCCGACTGACAGGATCGCGCCCTGTGGCGGGTTGATGATCGAGCCGAACGCCCTGATGCCGTACATGCCCAGGTTGGAAACCGAGAAGGTGCCGCCCATGAACTCTTCGGGCTTTAGCTTCTTGCCGCGCGCGCGCTCCGCCAGGTCCTTCGCCTCGACCGCGATCTGCGCCAGGCTCTTCTCCTCGGCGCGGAAGATGATCGGGGTGATCAGGCCGCCGTCGATCGCCACCGCCATCGAGATGTCGGCGTGGTGGTGATAGGCGATGCCTTCCGGGCTGAACGAGGCGTTGGCGTCGGGCACCTGCTTCAGCGCAAGCGCCGAGGCTTTCAGCACCAGATCGTTGACGCTGATCTTCACGCCCTGCTTCTCGAGCGCCGCATTGATCTTCGTCCGCGCGGCGAGCAGCGCGTCGATCTCCAGGTCGAGGGTCAGCGGGAAGTGCGGGATGTCGCGGAACGACTCCGACAGCCGGCGCGCGACGGTCTTGCGCATCATGTCGAGCGGCTTCAGGTCGTAGCTGCCGGGCGGAATGCCGAACTGTTCGATCGAGGACGTTCCCTTGGCGAGCGGTGCGCCGGCCGGCTTGGCCGCTGGGGCCGGGGCGGCGGGCGCCGGGGCAGCGGCAGGCTTGGCGCTCTCCACGTCGGCGCTCACCACGCGGCCGTGCGGTCCGGAGCCTTGCACCTTCGAAAGCTCGACGCCCTTTTCCTCGGCGATGCGCCGAGCGAGCGGGGATGCGAACACCCGCTCGCCCGCAGCGGATTTTTCGGCGGCCGGTTCTGGCGCAGCTTTGGCGGCAGGCGCCGGAGCGGCGGCGGCCGGCGGCGGGGCCGGCTTCGCGGCGGGCGGCGGCGCTGCGGGCGCTTCCGCCTTCGGCGCCGGCGCAGCCGCCTCGCCCTCACCCGCCAGGCGGGCGATCGGGGTGTTGACCTTCACGCCCTGCGTTCCGGCCGGAACGAGGATGGCCTCGACCTTGCCCTCGTCGACCGCCTCGACCTCCATGGTGGCTTTGTCGGTCTCGATCTCGGCGATCACGTCGCCGGACTTCACCTCGTCGCCCACCTTCACGTGCCACTTGGCGAGCGCGCCCTCCTGCATGGTCGGCGACAGGGCGGGCATCAGAACATCGATCGGCATGGAATTGTCTCAGGTCTCGATTTCAGCGTGTCCGAACGACCGCCAGCGCCTCTTGCGCCAAGCTTGAACGAACGTCAAAGGGCGCCCGCGTCATCCCGCCTCTGTGGAAAGATGTGCGAGCGTCGAGGCATTGGCTTCCCAGTTAAGCCCGTCGAACGCCTGGACGTGCAACTGCACGCCGTCGAGATCGTCCAGGCAGCGGGCGTTCACGCTCCAACCATCGGGATTGGAACGCGGGCGATAGAAGCTCTTCACCCCGCACTCGGCGCAGAACAGGTGCCGCGCGACCCGGGTGTTGAAGGTGTACTCCGAGAGCCGCTCGGCGCCTTTCACGATGCGGAACCGGCTTTCCGGCACGATGATGTGCACGAAGCCGGTCTTGGCGCAGACCGAACAATTGCAGGTCTGCGCTTCGACCTCGTCCGGCAGGGCGACTTCGAAGCGGACGCCGCCGCAGTGGCAGCCGCCGGCGTGCCAGGCGAAGCCGTCGGCGCTCACCTCTTGTAGCTCACCGCCTTGGCGGCCTCGACGATGCGTTCGACCGAGGGAAGCGACAGCGCCTCCAGGTTGGCCGCATAGGGCAAGGGCACGTCCTCCTGGCAAACGCGCGCAGGTGGCGCATCCAGATAGTCGAAGGCGTGCTGGACGACGCGGGCGGCGATCTCGGCGCCGACGCCCATCGGACCCCAGCCTTCCTCGACCGTGACCACGCGGCCGGTCTTCTTGACGCTTTCGACGACGGTGTCGTGATCCATCGGGCGGATGGTGCGCAGGTCGATCACCTCGGCCTCGATGCCTTCCTCCGCAAGGCGCTCGGCGGCTTCGAGCGCGAAACCGACCATGCGCGAATAGGCGACCAGCGTGACGCCTGAGCCCTCGCGGCGGACCTTGGCTTTGCCGATCGGCAGCACCCAATCGATGTCCTCCGGGACGTCGAACTCCTGGCCGTAGAGCATCTCGTGTTCGAGGAAGACGACCGGGTTCGGATCGCGGATCGCCGCCTTCAAGAGGCCCTTGGCGTCGGCCGCGTCATAGGGGGCGATCACCTTCAGCCCCGGCACGTGGCCGTACCAAGGGGCGTAGTCCTGGCTGTGCTGGGCCGCGACCCGCGAGGCCGCCCCATTCGGGCCGCGGAACACGATCGAGGTCTTCAACTGCCCGCCCGACATGTAGAGTGTCTTGGCCGCAGAGTTGATGATGTGATCGATGGCCTGCATCGCGAAGTTGAAGGTCATGAACTCAACGATGGGCTTCAGGCCCGCCATCGCGGCGCCGACGCCCAGGCCCGCGAAGCCATATTCGGTGATTGGGGTGTCGACCACGCGACGGTCGCCGAACTCCTGCAACAGGTCGCGGCTGACTTTGTAGGCGCCCTGGTACTGCGCGACCTCCTCGCCGATCAGGCAGACGTCGCCGTCGCGCCGCATCTCCTCGGCCATGGCGTCGCGCAGCGCGTCGCGCACGGTCTGGCGGATGGTCTTGGCCCCGGCCGGCAGATCGGGATCGCTCAGCGGCTCGGGCGGCGTGACCGCGGCTGGCCCCTCGCCCTCCGGTCGGCCCTTGGCCTCGGCGGGGGCCTTCTTCTCCTCGTCGCCGGACGGCTCCTTGGCGGCCGGCGTCTCGGATACGGTGTCGAGCTGTTTCGGCGGCGGGATCCCGGCCGGCTCGGCTTGAGGCTGCTCATCGCCGCCGGCCAGGCGGGCGATCGGCGTGTTGACCTTCACGTTCTGCGCGCCCTCGGGGACCAGGATGGCGTCGACCTTGCCTTCGTCGACCGCCTCGACCTCCATGGTCGCCTTGTCGGTCTCGATCTCGGCGATCACGTCGCCGGACTTCACCTCATCGCCCACCTTGACGTGCCACTTGGCGAGCGTGCCCTCCTGCATGGTGGGCGACAGCGCCGGCATCAATACGTCGGTCACGCGCTGGCCCCCGCTTCGGATACCTGGGTGTAGACGTCGGTGTAGAGCTGCGACGGATCCGGCTCCGGCGACGTCCGGGCGAATTCGGCGGCGTCGGAAACGATCCGCTTCACCTCGGCGTCGATCGCCTTCAGCGCAGCCTCGTCAGCCCAGCCCTTCTCTTCCAGCAGTTCCTCGACGTGATCGATCGGGTCGCGGGTCTTGCGGATCTCGTCGACCTCCTCGCGCGTGCGGTACTTCGCCGGGTCGCTCATCGAGTGGCCCCGGTAGCGATAGGTCTTCATTTCCAGGATATACGGCCCATTCCCCGAACGGGCGTGTTCGGCGGCCTTGGCGGCCGCCGCCTGCACCGCTAGCACGTCCATGCCGTCGACCTCTTCGCCAGGAATGCGGAACGACGAGCCGCGCTTGTAGAGATGGGTCTCGGACGATGAGCGCTCGATCGAGGTGCCCATGGCGTATTGGTTGTTCTCGATCACATAGACGACCGGCAAGCTCCAGAGCTCGGCCATGTTGAAGCTCTCGTAGACCTGACCTTGGTTGGCGGCGCCGTCGCCGAAGAAGGTGAAGCTCACCTTGCCGTTGTTCCGATAGCGATTCGCGAAGGCGAGGCCGGTGCCGATCGGCACCTGAGCGCCGACGATGCCGTGGCCGCCGTAGAAGTCCGCGGCCACCGAGAACATGTGCATCGAGCCGCCCTTGCCGTGCGACGAGCCGCCGGCCCGGCCGGTCAGTTCGGCCATCACCTCGCGCGGATCCATGCCGCAGGCCAGCATATGGCCGTGGTCGCGGTAGCCGGTGATGATCTGGTCGCCGGCCTGCTTGATCGCCTGCACCCCGACAGCGATCGCCTCCTGGCCGATGTAAAGGTGGCAGAACCCGCCGATCAGCCCCATGCCGTAGAGCTGTCCCGCCCGCTCCTCGAAGCGGCGTATCAGCAGCATGTCGCGATAGAGCTTGAGAAGATGCTCGCGATCCGCGGAGGTGGACGCGCGGCGCTCCACAGGCTTGCGAGCCGCTGCGCCGTTGACCTTCCGCCGACCAGCCGCGCCAGTCTGCCCACGCGCCATGCGTCTCTCCACCAGCTTACGATGTTCCCGTCGAAACCCGCGAAGGCGGGCTAGGGCTTCATGCGGATCACATAGTCTCTCGGATCTGCAAAGCCTAGCCGAGAGCGCGCCCTTTCCTCCAGCAGGTCCGCGGACAGGCTGCCGTCGCGCAGCAGGCGAGCCCGCACCTCCAGGTCTTGCCGACGAATGCGCAGCGCGGCCAGCTCCTTCGACTTGGCGACCAGCGTCGCGCTCCGCTGACTGGACGTCAGCAGCCCCTGGTCGCCGGTGACCGCATGGAAGGCGAAATAGACGATCAGCAGCGCGAGCGCGGCGGTCGGCAGATAAGGGCGAAAGCGTGCGAGCACGGCGAATCTCAAGGCGCGAAACCATCCGATCCTTCGAGCCCGCGTGGTTAAGGCGGGGCTAAGAAGGCGCCCCGCCCCACTGCGACGAAGTCGTCAGCGAACCTGCTTCAGCGCCTTGCGGCCGAGGTAGATGGCCTGGTCGCCCAGCTCTTCCTCGATTCGCAGCAGCTGATTGTACTTGGCCGTGCGGTCCGAACGCGCCAGCGAGCCGGTCTTGATCTGCCCGCAGTTGGTGGCGACGGCGAGGTCGGCGATCGTCGAATCCTCGGTTTCGCCCGAGCGGTGGCTCATCACCGCAGTATAGGCCGCGCGGTGGGCCATATCGACCGCGTCCAGCGTCTCCGACAGGCTGCCGATCTGATTGACCTTCACCAGGATGGAGTTGGCCAGGCCCTTCTCGATCCCCTCTCCCAGACGCGCCGGATTGGTGACGAACAGGTCGTCGCCGACCAACTGCACCTTGCCGCCGAGGCGCTCGGTGAGCAGCTTCCAGCCCGCGAAGTCATCTTCGGCGCAGCCGTCCTCGATCGTCACGATCGGGAACTTTGCCACCAGGCCCGCCAGGTAGTCGACCATGCCGCCGGCGTCGAAGCTCTTGCCCTCGCCTTCCAGCACGTACTTGCCGCTCTTGAAGAACTCGGTGGACGCCACGTCCAGGCCGAGCACGAAGTCGTCGCCGGCCTTGTAGCCGGCCGCCTCGCCCGCCTTGACGATGAAGGCCAGCGCGTCCTCCGCGCTCGACAGGTTCGGCGCAAAGCCGCCCTCGTCGCCGACGTTGGTGTTGTGGTGCGCGTCGTGCAGCGCCTTCTTCAGGCCGTGGAAGATCTCCGCGCCCATGCGCAGGCCTTCGGCGAAGGTGGCCGCGCCGGTCGGCAGGATCATGAATTCCTGAATGTCGATCGGATTGTCGGCGTGAGCGCCGCCGTTGATGATGTTCATCATCGGCACCGGCAGCACGCGGGCCGAGACCCCCCCGACGTACTTGTAAAGCGGCAAGGCTGCCGAGCTGGCAGCCGCCTTGGCGGTCGCCAGGCTGACGCCCAGGATGGCGTTGGCGCCCAGCCGGCTCTTGTTCGGCGTGCCATCGAGCTCGATCAGCAGGTTGTCGATTCGCCGCTGGTCCTCGGCGTCGGCGCCGGCCAGCGCGTCATAGATCTCGCCGTTAACCGCCTCGACCGCCGCTCGCACGCCCTTACCAAGGTAGCGCGACTTGTCGCCGTCGCGCTTCTCCACCGCCTCGTGCGCACCGGTCGAGGCGCCTGACGGCACCGCGGCGCGGCCCATCGAGCCGTCCTCGAGGATGACGTCGACCTCGACAGTCGGGTTGCCGCGGCTGTCCAGGATCTCGCGGGCGTTGATGTCGACGATCTCGGTCATCGGGGTCCTCGTGGAGCGAATGGGCGGGCGAGGCTTAACGACCCGTCGGCCCGCGAACAACCCGGTCCTTCGACCGGAAGGAGAATCAAAAACGCCGGCCGCGATGGCGCGACCGGCGTCCCGAGCATCCGCGGATGCGGAAGTTCTAGTCTTCCTTCGGCGTCAGGACCTGGCGGCCCTTGTACATGCCGGACTTCAGGTCGACGTGGTGCGGCCGCTTCAGCTCTCCGGTTTCCTTGTCTTCGACGAAGGAGTTCGGGCCCAGCGCGTGGTGCGACCGGCGCATGTTGCGCCGGGACGGCGAGGTTTTTCGCTTAGGAACGGCCATTGGAAATCTCGGCAGGCGTGGAAATGAGGACGGCGGCCAAACAGGCCGCCGACATGAGCGGCGGTGTATGCCTCAAAGGCGAGTGCGGATCAAGGTCGCTAAACGAGGCGGCTGCGCACCTTCGCCGCTTCGACGAAGCTGGCGAACAGCGGGTGCGGTTCGAACGGGCGGCTCTTCAGCTCGGGGTGGAACTGGACGCCGACGAACCACGGGTGGTCCGCGCGCTCGCAGATCTCCGGCAGCCGGCCGTCCGGTGAGAGGCCGGTGAACTTCAGGCCGGTCGCCTCGATGCGCTCGCGATAGGTGATGTTGACCTCGTAGCGGTGGCGGTGCCGCTCGGAGATCGCCTGGCCGCCGTAGATCTCCGCTACGCGCGAGCCCTGGGTCAGCACCGCGTCATAGGCGCCGCAGCGCATCGTGCCCCCGAGCTCGCTGCCCGCCGACCGCTGCTCCTTGGCGTTGCCGCGCACCCATTCGGTCATCAGGCCGACAATTGGTTCGGAGGTCGGGCCGAACTCGGTGGAGGACGCCTGGTGAATGCCGGCGAGGTTCCGCGCCGCCTCGATCATCGCCATCTGCATGCCGAAGCAGATGCCGAAATAGGGGATGCCGTGCTCGCGGGCGAAGCGGACGGCGCGAATCATGCCCTCCGAACCGCGCTCGCCGAAGGCGCCTGGGACCAGCACCCCATGCACCGAGGCCAGGCGGACGCCGATCAGCTCCTCGTCCTTCTCGAAGGCTTCTCCCTCGATCCAGTCGAATCGGACGCGGACGTTGTTCGCCACGCCGCCGTGGATCAGAGCCTCGACGAGTGACTTATAAGCGTCGCTGAGCCCGGTGTACTTGCCGACGATGGCGATGTTCACCTCGCCGTCCGGGTGGCTGAGGATGTGTGAAATGCCCTGCCAGCGGCTGAGGTCCGGCGGCGGCGCGTCATGCATGCCGAAAACGTCGAGCACTTCGGCGTCCAGCCCCTGCACGTGATAGTCGAGCGGCACCGAGTAGATGTTCGAGGAGTCCATCGCCTGGATGACGGCGCTGGGGCGGACGTTGCAAAACTGGGCGATCTTCTTGCGCTCACCCTCGGGGATCGGCTGCTCGCAACGGCAGAGCAGGATGTCCGCCTGGATGCCGATCGAGCGCAGCTCCTTCACCGAGTGCTGCGTCGGCTTGGTCTTCATCTCGCCCGCCGTCTTGATGAACGGCAGCAGGGTGAGGTGGATGTAGCAGGCGTGGCCGCGCGGCAGCTCCTGGCCCAGCTGTCGGATCGCCTCGAAGAACGGCAGGCCCTCGATGTCGCCGACGGTGCCGCCGACTTCGACGAGCACGAAGTCGACGCCCTCCCCCGGATCGGACAGGACGAAGTCTTTGATCTCGCCGGTGACGTGCGGAATCACCTGGACGGTCGCGCCGAGATAGTCGCCGCGACGCTCCTTCTCGATGATCGTCTTGTAGATCTGACCGGTCGTAATGTTGTCGTTACGGGTCGCATTGACGCCCGTGAACCGCTCGTAGTGACCGAGGTCGAGATCAGTCTCGGCGCCGTCGTCGGTGACGAAGACTTCGCCGTGCTGATAAGGGCTCATCGTTCCCGGATCGACGTTCAGATACGGGTCGAGCTTGCGAAGACGGACCTTGTAGCCCCGCGCTTGCAAGAGGGCGCCCAGCGCTGCGGACGCGAGACCTTTGCCAAGGGAGGAGACCACGCCGCCGGTGATGAAAATGTACCGGGCCATGGGCGTTCAGATTAGCCGTGATTCGGGGTCGCAGGCGGCCTGAGTGCTCGGGAAGCCACGACTTATTTCGTCGCAGGCGCGGCGGGCGGCGCCTGCTGGGGGTCCTGACCGAGGAACGGGTTCTGCACAGTGGGCGTCGGGGCCTGCAGCGGAGCCGGCGCGCCGTTGGGCGCAGCGGGCTGCGCATTGCCGGTCTGCGGCGCGGGCTGGGTCTGCACGCTCGGGTTCAGCGCATCGACGTTCAGGCGGTCGACGACCGAGGAGGCCCCACGCTGCCGGCCGGACAGGATCGTCAGAACCAACGCCAGGATGAAGAACATCGAGCCCAGGATCCAGGTCGTACGGGTCAGCAGGTCGCCCGCGCCCCGCGCGGTCATGAAGCCCGAAGGACCGCCGCCCATGCCGAGCGCGCCGCCTTCGGAGCGCTGCAGCAGCACAACGGCGACCAGCGCCAGGCTGACGATGATTTCGAGGACGAGGAGAAGGGTCAGCAGCATGCGATCCGGAGTGGGTCGGGCCCGAACGACGCCGGGCGGAATTGAAGGGCGGGCTCTATCACCGCGCGGGCGGCAGCGCCATATCTAGGTGGTCGCATTCGCGCGGCAAGCCACCAAGTCCGGCAGCCATGACGCACCCGATCGCTGTCCAGGCCATCGACCACATCGTCCTGCGCATCCGCGACAAGCCCCGGATGGTGGCCTTTTATACCGATGTGCTGGGCGGCGCGATGGACCGCGACCGACCGGAGCTGGGGCTAACGCATCTCCGGTTCGCGGCAGCGCTGATCGATCTGATCACGCTCGACGGCCCGCTCGGCCGCGCGGGCGGCGAAGGGCCCGGCGTGGAGGGCCGCAACCTCGATCACATCTGCCTGCAGGTCGCACCCTTCGACGAATCGACGATCCGCGCCCACCTCGCCCGCTATGGCGTCGCCGTGAGCGACTCCGGCCTGCGTTACGGCGCAGAGGGCGAAGGCCCTTCGCTCTATCTGCAGGACCCCGAGGGCAACACGATCGAGCTGAAGGGACCCTGCCTGGCTTAGTGGCCGCCACCGCCGGCCGCCACGGGGCGACGCGCCTTCGGCATCAGCCAGACGACGCCCGCGGCGAAGGCGAAGGCTAGGCTCATGACCAGGAACAGGTGGTTGGTCGACAGCATCGTCGCCTGGACCTGCACCAGATGCTCGATCTGCCCCCTCGCCTGTTCGGCGGAAAGCCCCCGGGACGCCATCACCTCGGTGGCGCCGGGCACGTCGTAGAGCCGTCCGACCAGTTCGCCGCGCTTCTCGCTGGCGCCGTTGTCCCAGGCCGTCGTCATGATCGATGTCGCGAACGCAGCGCCCGACGTGCGCAGGAAGTTCGAGAGGCCCGCCGCCGACGCCGTCTCCGAGGGGAGCACCGAGGAAAGCGACAGGCTGGTGGTGGGGACGATGAAGAAGGGCACCGCCAGGCCTTGGACCAAGAAGGTCACCGCCACGGCCCAGAAGTAGATGTCCGTGGTGAAATGGGCGCGCCAGAAGGCGATCATCGCCATCCAGGAGACGCCGAAGCAAACCAGCGCGCGAGCATCGATCTTGCCCATCAGGCGCGCGACGATCGGAGAAAACACCACGGCCAGGATGCCGTTCATGGAGCTCGCGTAGCCGGCCCAGGTGGCGGTGTAACCCATGCTGGTCTGCAGCCAGAGCGGGATGAGCACGACTGACGAGAAGAAGGTTCCGAACCCGATACTCAGCACGCAAACCCCAATGGCGAAGCCGCGGTGCCGGAAGATCCTCAAGTCGACGATCGGGTTGTCCGAGGTCAGCTCCCAGATCAGGAACGAGATGAAGCCGATGACGGCCACGATCGCGAGACCGACGATGGTGGTCGACGCGAACCACTCCAGCTCCTTGCCCTTGTCGAGCATGATCTGCAGGGACCCGACCCAGACGATGAGAAGGCCCAGGCCCACGTAATCCACCGGCACGCGTCGGCCGGGACTGTTGTGATCGCGCAGCATCAGCCATCCGCCGATGGCGATGCCGATGCAGACCGGAATGTTGATGAAGAAGATCCAGCTCCAACCGATCGTGTCCGAAATCGTGCCGCCCAACAGCGGGCCCGCGATCGGCGCGACGACGACGGTCATCGACCAGAGGCCAAGCGCCTGCGGCCCCTTGTCCTTGGGGAAGATCGACAGCAGCAACGTCTGAGAGGTCGGCATCAACGGCCCGCCGAACAGGCCTTGCAGCACGCGGAAGGCGACCAGCATGCCGAAGCTCGGCGCAAGCCCGCACGCCATCGAGAACAGGCCGAAGCCGATCGTGGCGACGACGAACACCTTTACGCCGCCGAACCGTTGCACCAGCCAGCCGGTGAGCGGCACCGTGATCGCCTCGGCGACCGCGTAGGAGGTGATCACCCAGGTGCCCTGGGCCGGCGACACCGCCAGCGCGCCGGCGATGTGGGGTACGGACACGTTGGCGATGGTGGTGTCCAGCACCACGGTGAAGTTCGCCAGGCTCAGCAGCAGCGCCGCCCCGAGCAGGCGCGCGCCCGTGAGCGGCGCAGGCGCCGAGGCCGGCGCGGTCATCGCACTTCCACTTCCGCCTTCATAGACAGGCCGACGCGAAGCGTGTGGTCCTTGAGCTCCCTGGGATCGAGCTCGATCCGCACCGGCACGCGCTGGACCACCTTGATCCAGTTGCCGGTGGCGTTCTGGGCCGGGATCAGCGCAAACGCCGAGCCGGAACCGCCGCCGACCCCGACCACCTTGCCGTGGAACTTCACGCCGTGGCCGTACAGGTCGCTGGTGAGCACGACGGGCGAGCCGACCTTCACCTTGCGCAGCTGCACCTCCTTGAAGTTCGCGTCGACGAAGGCGCTCTGGATCGGAACGATGTTCATCATCAGCGCGCCCGCCTGAACCCGCTGACCGACCTGGATGGCCTTCTTGGTGACGATGCCGGCAAGCGGCGCGCGCACCGTCGCACGCTCGAGATCGAGCTGCGCCTGATGCAGCTGCGCGCGGGCAGCGGCCACCTCGGGATTGGCGTTCAGATCGGTCCCGCGCACCAGCGCGGCGGCGGCCTGACGCTGCGCCTTGGCGGTGTCGACGTCGGCCCTGGCTTTGCCTACCGCCGCCTGCGCCGCGGCCACCGCGGCCTGCGAGGTCTGCCGGCTGTTCTGCGCCTGGGTGAGTTCGTCGGCGGAGACCGCGCCGGTTCCGGAAAGGCGCTGACGCCGGTCGTACTCGGCTTCTGCGCGGGCCAGATCCGACCGCGCCGAGGCGAGTTGCGCCTGGGCGCGCCCGAGCTCAGAGCCCTTGGACTCGGTTTCGGCCGCCGCCGCGGCCTCGTTGGCGTAGTAGCCCTGCACGCGACGCTCGGCCTGGCCGAGCTGCGCCTGTGCGCGTTCCACCGCCAGCCGGAAGTCGGCGGGATCGATAAGGGCGACAACCTGGCCCTGGCGTACGAACTGGGTCTCGCCCACCGGATCCGAGAGGATCGGACCCGCCACCAGGGCCGTCACCGCCGCCGTGTCCGCGCCCACATAGGCGTCATCCGTGGAGATTTTGCGCGAGCCGATCAGCAGCCAGTAGATGAGCCACAGCACGGCGATCACCAGCACCGCGATTCCCAGCAGGGTGAAGAGCCGCTTGCGTCGCGCCCGCTGCTTACGCGACTTCGCGTCCGCGTCGTCGGCCGGAATGTCTTGCTTCATGATCGTCCCTCGTCTGACACGGTGGTCAGCTGGCGTGGAAGCCGCCGCCGAGCGCGCGGGCGAGCGCAGCATCGAGGGCGAGCGTGCGGGCCTCGAGGATGGCGACCGTCCGGCGTTGGATGATCAGCCCGTCTTCGGCCACGAGAACCGCGAGGTAGTTGGTCAGGCCGCCCTGGTAGCGGAGGTTGGCGATCCGGTACGCCTCTTCCGAGGCCGCGAGCGCGCGCCGAGCCTCGGTCAAGCGGGTCTGTAACTGGCGAACGCTGGTGGCGGCGTCCGCCACCTGTTGCAGCGCCTCGACCAGCGTCTGGTCGTAGTCGGCGACCGCGGCGTCGTAATCCGCGCGCGCGCCGCGATAGGCGCCTTCCAGGCGCCCGGCGGAGAAGATCGGCAGGCTGAGCGCCAGCCCGGCCTGGCCGATCTGCGAGCTCGGTTCCTTCAGAAGGTCCAGGCCCAGCGCCTGGCGGCCGATGAAGGCCGCCAGGTTGATGTTCGGATAGAAACCGGCGCGGGCTGCTCGGATCCGGCGCGCCGCGGCTTCCGCCCGCAAGCGCGCCGCTTGAACGTCGGGGCGCCGACCGACCAGATCGACGGCGAGATTCGGCGGCAGGGCGTACTGAGCGGTCACGACGTCGACCGGACGCTGAAGGGTAAGACCTCGATCAGGCCCTTGCCCCACCAACGCGGCGAGACGGTTGCGGGCGATACCGATCTGCTCGTCCAGGCTGGCCAGATCCTGGGCGGAGGCCGCAGCGTTCGCCTTAGCCTGACTGGCCTCGCCTTGGTTGGCCGAGCCGACCTCCACGCGCTGGCCGAGCAGCTTTGCGGTCGCCTGACGGTTCTCGAAGGACTTGGCCGAGGCGTCGCGTTCGTTGAACAGCCGCGCCAGGTCCGCATAGGCCGACGCCATGTTGGTTGTCAGCAACAGCCGGGTCTCGGCCGCGTCCATCCGCGCCGCCTCGGCTTCCGAGGTTGCGGCAGCGAGATTCGCCCGATTGCGGCCGAACAGGTCGATGTCCCAGTTGAGGTCCAAGCTGGCCCGGCCGGTGTCGTTGTAACCGCGCGGGACGAACTCCGGCGGGATGCCCATATTGTAGCTTTGCCGGACTTCCGCGGCTTCCGCGTTGGCGGTGACGCTCGGCAGCAGCGCGGAGCGTTGCTGTTCGGCGAACGCGCGGGCCCTGCGCACCCGCGCTTCCGCCTGCGCCAGTGTTGGCGAATTCTTCAAAGCCTCGTCCATCAGGCCGTCAAGTTGGGGGTCCTGGTAGCGCCGCCACCAGCCGTCCTCGGGCCATGCCGCAGCGGGCGCCTCGAAGCTCTTCGCGGTCGCATAGTCGGTCGGGGCCTTGGCTTGCGGCTCCGGCCCGAGGCGGGGAATGGCGGCGCATGCGCTGAGCGCGCTCGCTGCCGCGACACTGAGCAGAAGCCGTTTCATCACGTCGTGGCCGGGGGCTGCTGGGTCGAGAAATGACCGTACTGTACGGTCAGAGATAGTCGTGCTATGCAGCCTGGGTCAAGGTCGAAGTCGAGAGGAAAATGAAGGTGACGGTGGCGCGCGAGGTCAGGCGCGAGGATCGTCGGGACGCAATCCTGGACGTGGCGTACGAGTGTTTCGTGGCGGAGGGCTACGGGTCGACCTCCATGTCGACAATCGCCGCGCGCCTCGGCGGTTCCAAGGGTACGCTCTACAACTACTTCAAATCCAAGGAGGAGTTGTTCGACGCCTTCGTCCGCCGCGCCTGTTCACGCCTGCAAGCGAGGATGGATCAGATGCCGCGCGACGGCAGCGCCCACGACCGTCTGATCGTGCTGGCGCGCGGCTTCATCGACCACCTGCTGTCGGCGGAAGCGATCGCCATCCACCGTGTTGTGGTCGGCGAAGGAGAGCGGTTTCCCGAGCTCGCGCGCCTGTTCTACGAGGCCGGTCCCCGCACCGGTCTCGCCAAGGCCGCGGACATCCTCCGGACGTTGATGGACGAGGGTGTGTTGCGGCGGAGCGACCCGCTCGTCGCCGCCTATCACCTCAAGGACCTCTCGCTTTCCGGCCTGTTCAACTTGCGGCTCTGGGGCGTCATCGACGACCCCGGCCCGGAAGATCGGGTCGCCCGCACCGAGGTTGCGGTCGACACCTTTCTGCGCGCCTACGCCCCTTAGACGGCGCGGACGATCGCCAGGAAGTCCGCCGCCTTGAGAGACGCGCCGCCGACCAGCGCACCGCCCACCTCCCGCGCGTGCAGGATCTCGGCCGCGTTCGCCGGCTTCACTGAGCCGCCGTAAAGGATCGGGACCGAATGGGCCGACGTGCCGAACAGCGACTTCAGGGTCTCGCGGATCGCCACGTGCACTTCCTCGATCTCCGGCGTGGTCGGCGTGAGGCCAGTGCCGATGGCCCACACCGGCTCATACGCCACGGCGAACGGGCGCCCTTTCAGCTCGGCCGGAAGCGATCCCCGCACCTGGCCCGTGACCACGTCCAGCGCCTGGCCGGCCTTGCGCTGCTCGAGCGTCTCGCCGACGCAGACGATCGGCTCTAGGCCATAGCGCTGCGCCGCCTGCGCCTTGCGGGCCACAAGCTCGTCGCTCTCCCGATAAGCGTCGCGCCGCTCGGAGTGGCCGACGATCACCAGCTTCGCGCCGGCGTCTGCCAGCATCTGGGCCGAGACGTCTCCGGTGAAGGCGCCCGAGTCTTCGGCATGCGCGTCCTGGCCTCCGACCAGCACGGAAGTCCCGGCCAGGGCTTCGCTCATCCTGTACACCAGGATCGACGGTGGGCAGATCGCAACGCGTGCGGGCGACTCGCCGACCCCGGCGGCGACGGCCTTCGCCTCGTCCAGCGAGCTCGCGAGTCCGTTCATCTTCCAGTTTCCGGCGATCAGCGGCGTCGGTGCGGGCATCTGGCCTCCATTTTTTCGGGTCGGGACGGCGGTTAAGCCAAGCTGGCGCGTCTGTCACGCGCTTGCCGCGTGCAAGCCTGCTCCACTATACCGGCCCGGCCGGTTGTCCCGGGAAAGGATCCTATGCTCACCGCCTTCCGCGCCTTCGCGAAGTCCTGGGTCGCCGCCCTGCTTATCGGCCTGCTCATCGTCGCCTTCGCCGTGTTCGGCATCAGCGACGTGTTTCGCAACAAGATGAGCACCTCGGTCATCGAGGCCGGCTCACGCAAGGTGACGCCGCTCGAGTTCCGCCGCCAGTTCGACTCGCAACGCCAGCGCCTGGAGCAGCAGACGGGCCGCGCCATCACCAGCGAAGTCGCCGCCGAGAACGGCCTCGACCGGCAGCTGCTGCAGGCGATGGCGACGCAGGAAGCCTTCGTCGAGCTGCTGAACCGCCTTGGCGTGCGCCCCTCCGACGCGGCGGTGGCCAAGCAGATCGGCGCGATTCCGGCTTTCCTGAACCAGGTGACGGGCAGGTTCGACCAGAAGACATACAAGCAGAAGCTACTCGAGAACGATCTTACGACGGCGCGTTTCGAGGCCTCCGTGCGCGACGAGATGGCGACGCAGCATTTCATGAGCGCGCTCGCCGGATCGCTCACTGCTCCTCGGGCCTATGGCGCGCTGGCGGCCCTCTACGTCCTCGAAAGCCGCGACGTAGCCTATCTGACCATCACGCCGTCCGGCGTGCCCCGCCCCGCCGATCCTACCGACGCCCAGCTCACCGCCTTCATGAAGGAGAACGCGGCGAAGCTGACGATGCCGGAAACGCGCCAGCTCACCGTGGTGCGGTTCAGCCCCTCGCAGGTCGAAGCCGCCGTCACGGTCGACGAAGCCGAGGTGCGCAAGCGCTTCGACTTCCGCAAGGACACGCTCGCCACGCCGGAGACCCGCACCGTGGTGCAGATCCCGGCGAAGGACGCGGCGGCCGCCCAGGCGATCACCGCTCGACTACAGCGCGGCGAGGCGCCGGCCGCCGTCGCCAAGTCCGTGGGCGTGGACGCCATCACCTATGTCGACAAGCCGCAGTCGGCGTTCGCCGATCACAAGGTCGGCGCCGCAGCCTTCAAGGCGAGCGCGGGCCAGCTCAGCACGGTGCAGGGTGACATCGGCCTGGCCGTGGTGCGCGTGGAGGCGGTGACGCCCGGCAAGGCCGCGAGCTTCGAGGAGGCCCGCCCGGCGATCGAAGCCGAGATCCGCAAGGACGCCATCGCCGATAAGGTCTACGCCCTCACCCAGGTGTATGACGACGCCCACCAAAAAGGCGCGAATCTGATGGAAGCGGCCAAGAAGGCGGGCGTCGAGCCGGTCGTCGTTCCGCCGGTGACCAAAGAAGGAAGCGTGCCCGGCGGGCCGCCGATCCCGGGGCTGAACCCAAAGCTGCTCGAGACCGCCTTCGGCCTGCCGGCCGGCGGCGAAAGTCAGGTCGTCGAGGCCGGCGCCGGCGAGTATTTCGCCGTGCGGGTGGATAAGATCGTGCCACCGGCCATGCCGCAGCTCGCTCAGATCAAGCCCGACCTCGCACGCGTCTGGATCATGCAGGAACTGGCTAAGGCGATGCAGGCCAAGGCCGATGCGCTGGCCGCCCGCGTGACCAAGGGCGAAAGCCTGGATCAGGTGGCGACGAGCGCCGGCGCCACGGTCGATCGCGCCACCGGCGTCGATCGCCAGTCGGCGCAGAGCAATCCGCTGATGACGCCTGAGATCATCGCGCGGGCGTTCGCCTCAAAACCAGGCGAGGTGTTCACCGCGCGTGGTCCGCGTGGCATCGTGGTCGGCAAGCTGGAAGCGGTCCAAACCGGCGCCGGGCCGCAGTTGGCCGCGCTCACCGAGCAGGCCCGGATGCAGATGGCTGAGGCGATCTTCCGCGACATGCGCGCCGGAGCGGAGGACGCTGCGCGCCAGAAGCTCAAGGTTCGCGTCGACTACGCCCGCGCCCGCTCCGCCATCGGCCTCGAGCCGGCGGCGACCGCCCCCAAGGGCAAGCCGGAGCCGTCCAAGTGAAGCTGGAGCCCGCATTCGAGGCCTTTCGCCCGACCTATGATGCGGGCGCGCCCCAGCTCGTCTGGACCCGGCTGATCGACGATCTCGAGACTCCGGTTTCGGCCTACCTGAAGATCGGCCACGGCCGGCCCTACGCCTTCCTCTTCGAATCCGTCGAGGGCGGGGCCTGGAGGGGGCGATATTCGATCATTACCCTGAGCCCCGACGTGGTCTGGCGTTGCCGCGGCGACCGGGCGGAGGTCGCCGAAGGCGCAGAGGCGATCGCCGCCGAGCGGTTCACGCCGCAGCCGGGCGCTGCGCTGGACTCGCTGAAAGATCTGGTCGCCGCGTCACGCATCGAGCTGCCGGAGGGGCTGCCGCCGCCCTCCGCCGGCGTGTTCGGCGCCATCGGCTACGACATGATCCGGCTCGTCGAGCGGCTGCCGAACGTCAACCCCGACCCGCTGGACCTTCCCGACGGGATCATGACGCGGCCTTCGATCGTCGCGATCTTCGACGCCATCGCCCAGGAAATCATCCTGGTGACGCCCGCGCGCCCCGGCGAGGCCTCGGCGGAGGCAGCCTACGCGGCGGCCCGCGAACGGATATCGCAGGTGCTGACAGACCTCGGCCGACCGGCTCCGCGGCTGACCGGCGAGGGCCGGCCGGAGCCGGATCGCATGACCAGCCCGATCACCCGCGAGGCCTACAAAGACATCGTCGAGCGCGCGAAGGAGTACATCCGCGCGGGCGACATCTTCCAGGTGGTGCCCAGCCATCGGTTTCGCACGCCGTTCGAGCGCGATCCCTTCGCGCTCTACCGCTCCCTGCGGCGGATGAATCCCTCGCCCTTCCTGTTTTACCTGAATTTCGGCGGCTTCCAGCTGGTCGGCTCCTCGCCCGAGATCCTGGTTCGCCTGCGCGACGGCAAGATCACCATCCGGCCGATCGCCGGCACGAGGCCCAGGGGCGCCACGCCCGAACAGGACCTGGCGCTCGAACAGGAACTGATGGCCGACCCCAAGGAGCGCGCCGAGCATCTGATGCTGCTGGACCTCGGTCGGAACGACGTCGGTCGCGTCGCGATGCTGAAGGAAACGGGTTCGAACGTCCCTTCCGGCGGCTCGCGCGCGCCGAGGGTTCGTGTCACCGACAGCTTCTTCATCGAGCGCTACAGCACCGTGATGCACCTGGTCTCCAACGTCGAGGGTGACGCCCCCGACGGGCTGGACCCGATCGACGTGGTGATGGCCGCCCTTCCCGCGGGCACGCTATCCGGCGCGCCCAAGGTGCGGGCGATGCAGATCATCGACGAGCTTGAGATCGAGAAGCGCGGCATGGGCTATGCCGGCAGCGTGGGCTACTTCGGGTCCGACGGGTCGGTAGACACCTGCATCGTCTTGCGCACCGCCCTGGTGAAGGACGGGACCATGTACGTCCAGGCCGGTGGCGGCGTGGTCGCCGACTCCGATCCGGACGCGGAGTACGAAGAGACCCTGCACAAATCGCAGGCCCTGCGCCGGGCCGCCGAGGAGAGTTGGCGGTTCGAATAGCGCGCCGCAGCGCGCCTGCTCACAGCCACTTCGACTGCTTGAAGCGGAGGTAGAGCAGGATGCACAGCCCGAAGATGACCCCCAGGATCAGGTGGTAGCCGAAGGGCCACTTCAGCTCGGGCATGTTTTCGAAGTTCATCCCGTAGATGCCGGCGATCGCGGTCGGCACCCCGAGGATTGCGGCCCAGGCGGCGAGCTTGCGGGTGATCACGCCCTGTCGCTGGGCCTCCAGCAGATTGGCCACTTCGAATACGGACGAAAGTACGTCACGCAATCCATCCAGCCGGTTGGTCACGCGGCGAGCATGGTCGGCGACGTCGCGGAAGTAGAGCCGCGCCTCCGCGTCGATGCAAGGCACGTCGAGATGCTCCAGCCGCGCCGCGACCTCCTCCATCGGCCCTAGAATCCGGCTGAAGCGCAGGATCTCACGGCGGAGGCGGAACAGCTGGGTGATGTCGGCGCGCGACAGGAAGGCGTCCAGCGTCTCCTGCTCCATCGTCAGGACGCTCTCTTCGATCTTGTCGACGATTGGCAGATAGCCATCGACGATGAAGTCGAGCACCGCATGCAGGATGTAGTCCGGTCCGTGACGCAGCAGCCCCGGCGCCGCCTCGAGCTGCGCCCGCAGAGTCGTGTGCGCCCGCGCCGAGCCGTGGCGGACGGTGATCACGTATTCGCGGCCGACGAAGATGTGGGTCTCGCCATAGGTGATCTCGTCGGCTTCCATCTCCGCGGTGCGCGCCACCACGAAGAGCTCCGAGCCGTAGACCTCCACCTTCGGCAGCTGGTGCGCGGCCAGCGCGTCTTCCACCGCCAGCGGGTGAAGATGGAACCGCCGCTCCAGGATCCGCAGCTCGGCCTCGTCGGGCTCGTAGAGGCCGATCCAGACGAATTCGCCCGGCTGTACGGTCAGGCCGCCTTCCGTGAGGTCCGCCTCCCGCAGCCGATGTCCATCCTTGTAGACGTAGGCGGCGACGACGCTCATGCGCTGGCCTCCCATCCGCACAAGGCGTCAACGCAGATGGTCCGCATCACGGCGTGCTTTGCGCCACGTGCCGGCTGACTACCGGGGGCGCCACGATCATCGCCGTGGCGAAGGCCAGCGCACAGATCGCGGCGAACAGCGCCGCGGCCAACACCGGCCACATACGCTCCTTCCCTGTCGGCGGCGTAAGCAGCGCGCGAATGTGCGCTGACGTCTCGGGATCCAGCGCCGAATCGGTGACAGCCATGAGCCAAGGATCGCGCCGTCCGCCGCCCCGCGCCATGCCGGCCTTGGCTCTGCGGCGCTCAACGCCTACAGAGAGGCCATGATCCTGGTGATCGATAACTACGACAGCTTCACCTACAACCTCGTCCACTATCTGAACGAGCTGGGGGCGGAGACGCTCGTCCATCGCAACGACGCGCTCACCGTCGAGCAGGCGCTCGGCCTGAAGCCGCAGGCGGTGTTGTTGTCGCCGGGTCCGTGCACGCCGAACGAGGCCGGCATCTGCCTGGATCTACTTACGGCCGCGCCGCAGGACCTGCCGATCTTCGGCGTCTGCCTGGGGCACCAGGCGATGGGCCAGGCCTTCGGCGGCAAGGTGGTGCGCGCCCGCGAACTGATGCACGGCAAGACCAGCCCGATCCACCACACCGACAGGGGTGTCTTCAAGGGACTGAAGAACCCCTTCACCGCCACGCGCTACCACAGCCTCTGCATCGAGCAAGCGAGCGCGCCCGACGTGCTCGAAGTGACCGCCTGGACCGACGACGGCGAGATCATGGGCGTGCAGCACAAGACCCGCCCGATCCACGGCGTGCAGTTCCACCCGGAATCCATCGCCACCGAATGCGGCCACGAGCTGCTGGCGAACTTCCTCGACCTTGCGGGCGTGAGGCGCCTCGCCAAGGCCTGATCGCGCCCATGTCAGACGCCTTCAAGCCGCTGCTCAGCCGCCTCGCCGACGGGGCGACCCTGTCGGAAGAGGACGCCGGGGAATTCTTCGCCGCCTGCCTGCGTGGCGAGCCGACGCCCGCCCAGGTCGCCGCCGCGGTGACCGCCATGCGCATGCGCGGCGAGACGGTCGGCGAGATCACCGCCTGCGCCCGCGCCATGCGCCGCGCCGCGGTCATGCTCGATCACCCGTTCGAAACGATCGACGTCTGCGGCACCGGCGGCGACGGCCTGCACACCCTCAACGTCTCGACCGCCGTGGCCTTGGTCGCGGCCGGCGGCGGCCTCAAAGTCGCCAAGCACGGCAACCGAGCGCTGTCGTCCAAATCCGGCGCGGCGGACGTGCTGACGGCGCTGGGTGTCAACGTCGCCGCCCCGCCGGCCCAGCAGCTGAAGTCGCTGGACGAAGCCAACATCTGTTTCATGTTCGCACCGGCTCACCACGGCGCGATGCGGCACGTCACCCCGATCCGCGCCGAGCTCGGCTATCGCACCATCTTCAACCTGCTGGGTCCCCTGACCAATCCGGCAGGCGCCAAGCGGCAGTTGCTGGGTGTCTTCGACACCCGCTGGGTCGAGCCGCTGGCGCGCGTGCTGGGTGCGCTGGGCGCGGAACGGGCCTGGACCGTGCACGGCCAGGGGATGGACGAGATCACCACCACTGGCGAGACGCAGGTGGCCGAATGGCGCGACGGCCAGGTGCGGCTGTTCCGCATTACGCCCGAGGCGGTCGGACTACCGCGCGCAGCGCTGGCCGACCTGACAGGCGGCCAGCCGGCCGAGAACGCCGAAGCCCTGCGCCGACTATTGCAGGGCGAGCCCGGGGCCTATCGCGACATCGTCATGCTCAACGCCGCGGCCGCCTTCCTCGTGGCCGACAAGGTCGAGACCCTGCGTGAGGGCGTTGATATGGCCGGCGCGGTCATCGACGACGGCCGCGCGGCGCAGGCGCTGCAGCGCCTGGTCGAACTTACCAAGGCCGCGGAGCCCGCATGACCGATATCCTGGCCAAGATCGCCGCCTACAAGCGCGACGAGGTCGCCGAGCTTAAGGCCGCGCGCACGACCGCCGAGGTCGAAGCCGTCGCCCAGTCCGCGTCTCCACCCCGCGGCTTTCGCGCTGCGCTGGAGCGCGGGCATGCGCCCGGACGTCTGGCGCTGATCGCCGAGATCAAGAAGGCCTCGCCATCCAAGGGCCTTATCCGCCCCGACTTCGATCCGCCCGCGCTCGCCTGCGCCTACGAAGCGGGGGGCGCGGCCTGCCTGTCGGTGCTGACCGACGGGCCGAGTTTCCAAGGCGCGGCCCCCTATCTCGTCGCCGCCCGCGAGGCCGTCGCCCTGCCCTGCATCCGCAAGGACTTCCTGGTCGATCCCTGGCAGGTGGCGGAGAGCCGTGCGCTGGGCGCCGACGCCATTCTGGTGATCCTGGCTATGGTCGACGACGCTGTCGCCGCCGCCTTGATGGCCGAGGCCCGGCGTTTCGGTATGGACGCTCTGGTCGAGGTGCACGACGAAGCGGAAATGGCCCGCGCTTGCGCGCTCGGCGCCGATCTGGTGGGCGTGAACAACCGCGACCTGCGAACCTTCGCCACCGATCTGGCGGTGACCGAGCGACTCGCCGCGCACGCGCCAAACGGCGCCCTGTTGGTCACCGAAAGCGGACTCTTCACCGCCGCCGACGCCGCCCGGCTGGAGCGCAGCGGCGCGCGCGCCATGCTGGTGGGCGAGAGCTTGATGCGTCAGGCCGACGTGACGTCCGCCACGCGAACCCTGCTCGCCGGCGCGCCCGCCACGGCCGGCTAAGTCGCGGCGAGGGTCCGCTTTCCAGCCGTGAGGCTTCGGTCAGTGTGGCGCCATCAATGCGCGACGCAGGACGATTGCGCGGGAGGATATGCATGCCCACGCAAGACGCCGCGCAGGCCGCCCCGGCTGTATCACGGCGGGATCATCATCGCCGTACTGATCGTCGGCCTCGTCGCACTCGCGCTCGCCTTCTGCACGGCGATCCCCGCCAACGCGCTGGTGTCCCGCCGGTTCGTCTGCCGGCTGGGCCTGGCGCTGGGGATCACTAATTTCGGGCTGGGCGTCGGCGGCGTCTTCGTCACGCCCTTAGTCTCGGCGGTGCTGCCTGATGTTCCCCGGCGGATGATCTGGCGCGCCCTCCCGCTGGCCCTGTTTCTCTTGCGCGACAAGCCCGACCTCGAGCGGGACGGCATGGGCTACATGAGCCCGGTCGCCGGCGGCGCGGTCGCCGGGCACGGCCATGGCGCCGGCGGTGTCACGATCGGTCAGATGCTACGGCGGCCAAACTTCTGGCTGTTGCTGGGCGCCTTCCTGCCGCTGGCCGGCTTCTACGGCGGCGTGCTCTACAATCTTGGCCCGATCATCCGACTGAAGGGGCTGCCGGAGCAGAGCGCCGGAACGATGGTGGCGATCTTCAGCTCGATGCAGCTGGCCGCCTCCCTGGCGACCGGCGTCCCCTGCGACAAGGTGGAAGCCCGCTTGCCGCGGGCCGGTCTCTCGATCCTCACCGCGCTTGGGCTCCCCCTCGCCGCCTTCGCTTCCGACGTCACAACGGTCGCGGTCGCGATCGACCTCGTCAGGCTCAGTGGTGGGGTCTGGACCCTGGTCGGAACCATCCTGGCGATGGATTCGGGCAGGGCTCCGTCGGCAAGGCCTATGGCCTGGTGACCGGCCGGCTTACGCCGGCTCGCCCCGGGCCGCCGCCTCCACGCCGGCCACGTCGAGCTTCACCATCTTCAGCATCGCATCAGTGACGCGTTTGGCCACGGCGGGGTCCGGGTCCGACATCAACTCGCCGAGCCGCTTCGGCATGATCTGCCAGCACAGGCCCCAACGGTCACGGACCCAGCCGCACTGCTCGATCTGGCCGCCTTCGCTAAAGGCGCTCCACAGCCGGTCCACCTCGGCCTGATCCTCGCATTCCACTATGATCGAGAAGCTGTGGTTGAACGGGTCCAGCAGCCCGGCCTCGATGGCCATGTACCGCTGGTCGCCCAGGGTGAAGCCGGCGACCTTCACGCTTCCCGCCGGCCCGCTCGGGGAGTCCGCCGGCATCGGCGAAAGCCAATCCAGCGACGAACCCGGCACCAGCGCGGTGTAGAAGCGCAGCGCCGACTCCATGTCTTTCTCGAACCACAGGTGTTGGGTGACTTTCGTCATGGCGCTCTCCTTCGCGTCAAGCGTCTCGCTCGACTCGAGGACGGTCGGCCGCGTGAATTTCCGACGCAGGCCAGTGAGAAAGTTCGCAGCAGCGCCTCGCGTCCGCAAAAACTCCGCGATTTCAGCGGAATTGTCGGTAACTTGACATTAATACAGAACACCTAGAGAACATCTGAACGTTAGCGCTTTGTTCTCGAAGCGCCCTGTCGCAAGGTGTCGCCGTCATGCTTACCCGCAAGCAGCATGAATTGCTCATGTTCATCCATGAGCGGATCAAGGAAACCGGCGTCTCGCCCTCTTTCGACGAGATGAAGGAGGCCCTGGATCTTGCCTCGAAATCGGGGATCCACCGGCTGATCACCGCCCTTGAGGAACGCGGCTTCCTGCGCCGCCTGCCCCACCGGGCCCGCGCGCTGGAAGTGGTGAAGCTGCCGCAGCAGGCGACCGCCGCCGCCCCGCCCAAAGGGCGCGCGCCGTTCAAGCCGCAGCTCGTCGAGCCCAGCCAGACCGAACCGCTCGCGGCGAACGACACGCGCGAGCTGCCGATCCTCGGCCGCATCGCGGCCGGCACGCCGATCGAGGCGATCCAGCAGGAGCGTGACCGCCTTCCGGTGCCGGAGTCGTTGCTGGGCGCGGGCGAGCATTTCATCCTCGAGGTGCAGGGCGACTCGATGATCAACGCCGGCATTCTCGATGGCGACTATGTGCTGATCCGCAGGACCGACGCGGCCAACTCCGGCGACATCGTCGTGGCCCTGGTGATGGGCGAGGAAGCGACCCTGAAGCGGCTGCGCCGCAAGGGCGCCTCGATCGCTCTGGAGGCCGCCAATCCAGCTTACGAGACGCGGATCTTCGGGCCGGACCAGGTCTCGGTGCAGGGCAAGCTGGTTGGCCTGATCCGCCGCTACCACTGATCTGGACGCGAACCATGTCCGGCCAGGCGCGTTAGCCGGCCGGCGGGCTGCGACGCCCGCGCGAGCATGGGAGCTTCGGTATGAGAACGGCCACGTGCGTCGCATTGGCGGCGGTCGCGCTCATGGGCGCGGCGTGCAGCAGGGGCTCGGACACCGAGCAGGCTCAGACCAGCGCCAGCAGCGCTCAGCAGGAAGCCGCGGCCGCCCAGGCCGCCGCCGAAGCCAGTCAGGTGACCTCGATCCCTGGGATCTCGGTAGACCGCGCCGACGATGCGCAGGCCCATGCAGAGAACGCGGCAGAAGCCGCGAAGCGCGCCACCGGTGCGGCGAAGGACGCTGCCGAAACCGCAAGGAATTCCGCCGCAAGCGCCACCGATCAAGCCAAGGACGCGGCAGCACGCGCGTCCGAGTAGCGCGCGCTCAGCGCAGGTCGAGCCCCCAGGTCCAGGGGCGTCGACCTCGCAGATCCTGCGCCCAGACCACCCGCCAGCCGCCGTCGGGCCGGCGATAGAACTCGGCTGCCCCGCCACGGCGAAAGTCGGCCCCGTTGAGCACCACGCCAGCCCCGCAGGCGCGTGGATCGAAGTCGTTCCTCAGAACCACGAGTTCGGCGCCGGCGCACATCGACTCGAGGCGGCCGGCCGGCAGGGGTCGCTTCAGGTTCCAAGCGGCGGCGACGGCGACGGGCGCGCCCCTCTTCGGTCTGCAGCTCTGCCGGTCACAGTCGTACATTCCGGCCAGCGGCGCTGCGGTCGTGGAGGGAACGAGGCCCCGCCGCCGCGCCCACAACTCCGCGCCGAACCGCTTAACGTCAGGTCGGAGGAGGATCGCCGCTCCGCCGGAGCGGATCGCCACGGTCGCGCCATCGGCGCTCGCCCAGGCGTCCGGGATCGCTGGGCGCGGGACCAGCGCCACCGCGAACGCGGCTGGAAGCCCCAGCCAGCGCAGCGGGCCGCGCCAGAGGCAGATCCACAGCACTCCCAGGAACACGACCGGCAGGGTCCAGTTCGGCGCGCTGGCCACGACGCGTTCGGCCCAGGGCGCGGCTGCGGCGATCTCGGCGAGGCGATTGGTCGCCGCGATCCCCAACCCAGCCAGCCGTAATGGCCCTTCCTCCAGTCCCAGCGGCATAAGCGCGGCGCTGAGGGCGAGGCCCGGCATGGTCAGCAGTGTCGAAATCGGCTCGACCGCGAGGTTCGCCAGGAGTCCCCAGGTGGAGACCCGGTTGAAATGCTGCATGGCGAAGGGCGCCGTCGCGAGACCTGCGACCAGGCTGATCGCTGCGCCGATCGCCAGCCACGCGCCCAGCGCCTGCACCGCGCGGATCGGCCACGGCGTGTTGATCTCCCGCACCGGCCGCGGCCAGATCTCCGCCAAGGCGACGAGCGCGGCCGTCGCTGCGAACGACATCTGGAAACCCGGCTCTATGACGGCTTCCGGCTGGCTCAGCAGCACGACGAAGGCGGCGACCGCCAGGGCGCGAAAGCTGATCGCCTGGCGGTCGACCAGGATGGCGCTGAAAGCGATCGCGGCCGTCACCGCCGCGCGGACGGCCGGAGCCGGCGCGCCGGAGAGGGTCAGATAGGCCATCACCGCAGCCAGCGCGGCGGCCGCCGCCGCCTTCTTGCCGTCGATGCGCAGCGCGAGCCATGGCCACGCGGCGATCATCAGCCGCAGAGCGGCGAAGGTGAAGCCGCCCACGATCGCCATGTGCACGCCGGAGATCGAGATGATGTGGGCCAGGCCGGAGGTCCTGAGGGCTTCGACCTGCTCGGGCGGTACGAAGGCTTCCTGCCCGGTCGTCATCGCCGCCGCCAAACCTCCGGTCTCGGCCCCCAGCACGGCGACGATGCGTCGGGTCATCCCCCAGCGCAGGCGGTTCACGTCCATCGCGAGTCGCAGCCGCCACGGCGGCGCGGCAGGCGCGCTCCAGGCGTCCGGCGGGCCGAGCGCGAAGCCCACGCCGCCCACGCTCTCGAAGAAGGCGTCGCGCGCGAAATCGTAGGCGCCGGGACTGGAGGGCTGCGGCGGGGTGTTGATCACCGCCAGCATCCGGATCGAGGCGCCGGGCGCGGGCAGCGGCGTCCGGGGCCGCAGCGTGACCCGCACGCGGATCGGCGTGGCCGTCGGCGCCAGCCCCTCGATGCGATAGGGCGCGATCAGCAGCCGCTGGCCGCCCTGGCCCGGCGACGCGACGTCGACGACCCACCCCTCGACCCGCGCTGGACCCGCCTGCGCGGTCGCGACGGGCGCCTTCACACGTTCCGTCCGCAGTTTCGCCGCGCCATAGCCGGCCAGGCCACAGGCGAGCAGGATCATGGCTGCGGCGATGGGCCGGATGCTGAGCCTGCGGGCGACCAACATCAGCGCCGCGGCCGCCGTCAGCAGGACCCACGCGACCCAGGCCATAGGCTCTCGCGACAGCGCGAAGTAGACCGCCGACCCGCAGCCGAAGGCGATTGGCGTCCATAGGGTCCAACGACGGCCCTGGCGCTCGATCTGGCCTGCCAAGGCCTCACGCAGCGCCCCCAGGCTAGGAGGGCGGCGAATCCACGTGCTAAGAGGCGCCGCCCGGCCGGCCCCGGCGGGCGCCCCTTCGCCAATAGCAGCTGTAGTGATGTCCGCCCCCACGCCTTCTGGCCGTCCCGTCGTCACCCGGATCGCCCCCTCGCCCACCGGCTCGATGCACATAGGCACGGCCCGGACCGCGCTTTTCAACTGGTTGTATGCACGCCACACCGGCGGCAAGTTCCTGTTGCGGATCGAGGACACCGACCGCGAGCGCTCCACGGCCGAGGCGGTGGAGGTGATCTTCGATGGGCTGAAGTGGCTCGGAATCGAGGCCGACGAACAGCCGGTGTTCCAGTTCGCCCGCGCCGAACGGCACCGCGAGGTCGCCGAAGCGCTGTTGGCGAACGGCGCCGCCTATCGCGATTACATGACGCCCGAAGAGCTCGAGGCCGAGCGCGAACGCGCCCGCGCCGAAGGGCGGGTTGTGCGCTCGCCCTGGCGCGACGCTGCGCCAGCGGATGCGCCAGACCGCTCCTTCGTGGTCCGCCTGAAGAGCCCACACGACGGCGAGACGCTGGTCGCCGACCAGGTGAAGGGCGAAGTCCGCTTCCAGAACAGCGCGCTGGACGACCTGATCCTGCTGCGCACCGACGGAACGCCGACCTATAATTTGGCCGTGGTGGTGGACGATCACGACATGCGCGTCACCCACGTCATCCGCGGCGACGACCACCTGAATAATGCCGCCCGCCAGACGCTGATCTATCGCGGCATGGGCTGGGAGGTTCCCGTCTGGGCTCACCTGCCGCTGATCCACGGTCCCGACGGCGCCAAGCTCTCGAAGCGCCACGGCGCCCAGGCGGTCGGCGAGTTCGCCGACATGGGCTACCTGCCCGAGGCGATGCGAAACTACCTGGCCAAGCTCGGCTGGGGCCACGGCGACGACGAGATCTTCTCCGACGAACAGGCGATCGCCTGGTTCGATGTCGCCGATGTGGTGAGCGCGCCGGCCCGCCTGGACTGGGCCAAGCTCAACCACCTCAACAACCACTACATCCGCCGGGCCGACGTCACTCGTCTGACCGGCCTCGTCGTGGGAATCCACAAGAGCCGGGACGTCATAGTCCCCGCTGACGCCGCCGCCGTGCTCGAACGGACCATCCCGTTGGTCCGCGACGGCGCCAAGACGTTGCTGGAGCTCGCCGACGCCACGCTGTTCGTGCTCAAGCGCCGCCCCCTGCAGATGACCGAGAAGGCGCAGGGCCTGCTCAACGAAGAGACACGCGCCCGCCTTTCGCGCCTGCGAAACGCGCTTGCGGCGTCCGAGGACTGGCAGGTCCCGGCCCTCGAGGCGCAGATCCGGAGCTTCGCCGAGCAAGAAGGCATGGGCATCGGGAAATTCGGCCCGGCGCTGCGGGCGGTGCTGTCCGGCGGCGCTTCGGCTCCCGATCTCGCGGGAGCATTGGTTTCACTCGGGAAACACGAAAGTCTCGGTCGTCTCGACGATGTGCTTTCGCAGGCGCAGTAAACGAGTATAAGGCCGCTCGAACGAGCGTTACGTTGCGATTGAAAAGGGGATGGTATGGGCGATACGGCGAAGTTCGGCATCGGCTCAAAGACGGTCGAGCTGCCTATCCTGAAGGGCACCGCAGGCCCCGACGTGGTCGATATCCGCAAGCTCTATGGCGAAGCTGACGTCTTCACCTACGATCCCGGTTTCACCTCGACCGCGAGCTGCGAGAGCAAGATCACCTTCATCGATGGCGATGCGGGCATTCTGCTGCACCGCGGTTATCCCATCGATCAGCTGGCCGAGCGGTCGAGCTTCCTGGAAGTCTGCTACCTGCTGCTGCACGGCGAACTGCCTAGCGCGGGCCAGTTCTCCGAATTCGAACACAACATCACCTACCACACGATGTTGCACGACCAGTTCGACAAGTTCTTCGGCGGCTTCCGCCGCGACGCTCACCCGATGGCGATCATGGTGGGCGCCGTGGGCGCGCTGTCGGCCTTCTATCACGACAGCACCAACGTCGATGATCCCGAGCAGCGGATGATCTCGTCGCATCGGCTGATCGCCAAGATGCCGACGATCGCTGCGCGCGCCTTCAAGTATTCCCGCGGCCAGCCCTTCGTGCATCCGCGCAACGAGCTCTCCTACGCGGAGAACTTCCTGCGCATGGCGTTCTCGGTCCCGGCCGAGGACTGGAGGCCGAACCCCGTCCTGACGCGGGCGATGGACCGGATCTTCATCCTGCACGCCGACCACGAGCAGAACGCCTCGACCTCGACGGTGCGCCTCGCCGGCTCCTCCGGCGCCAACCCGTTCGCCTGCATCGCGGCCGGCATCGCCTCGCTCTGGGGTCCCAAGCACGGCGGCGCGAACGAAGAAGCGCTCAACATGCTGGCGGAGATCGGCACGGTCGACCGCGTCCCCGAGTTCGTGAAGGGCGTGAAGAACCGCGAGCGCCTGCTCATGGGCTTCGGTCACCGGGTCTACAAGAATTACGACCCGCGCGCGAAGGTCATGCAGAAGACCTGCCACGAAGTGCTGGCGGAAGTTGGTCACTCCAACGATCCGCTGCTGAAGGTGGCGGTGGAGCTAGAACGCATCGCGCTGAGCGACGAGTTCTTCATCGAGCGCAAGCTGTATCCGAACGTCGACTTCTATTCCGGCATCACGCTGCGCGCCCTGGGCTTCCCGGCGGAGATGTTCACCGTGCTGTTCGCGCTGGCGCGGACGGTCGGTTGGATCGCCCAGTGGAAGGAAATGATCGAAGATCCGTCGCAGAAGATCGGCCGCCCGCGCCAGCTCTACACCGGCGCGCCGCAGCGGGATTACACCCCGCTCGACAAGCGCTGATCGTCGAGACCCGATCGACCAGAAAGGCCCGCGGGAGACCGCGGGCCTTTTTCGTTGCGCGCCGCTAGGGGCGGCCTTCGGTGCGCAGGCCGTAGAAGTCGGCGATCCCCGTCAGCAGGAACTGCATGCCGATGCAGATCAGCAGGAAGCCGAAGATGCGGGTCATCGCGTCGATGCCCTCGCGGCCCATATAGCGGACCATCCCGCTCGAAAGGCGCAACACCAGGTATGAGAACACCAGCGTGAGCGCCATGCCGACGATAACGGCGGCGTAGATCAGAGCCCAGTCGTCCGGCCGCGCACTGCGGATCTGCGCGGCGGCGCTCATCACCACGGCGATGGAGCCCGGCCCCGCCAGGCTAGGCATCGCCAGCGGGCTGAAGGCGACGTCGAGATCCGCCTCAGCCGGCGCCGCGGCCTCCTTTGCCGGCGTCAGGGTCGGAAACAGCATACGGAAGCCGATCACCATGATGATCAAGCCGCCCGCAGAGCGGATTCCGGCGATCGAGATCCCGAAGAACTCGATAATCGCGGCGCCGCCGAGCAGGAACACCACCAGAATGGCGAAGGCGTAGATGCAGGCCTTGATCGCCTGGCTCCTTCGCCGGCGCGCGTCGAAGCTGGCCGTCAGCGATACGAACAGCGGCGCGGTGCTGAAGGGGTTCATGATCGGCAGCAGCCCGCCGACCGTCAGGAGGATGGCCTCGAGGAAGGACTGAATGGGCTCTCTCCGCGCGGTGGCGGCCACGCGGCGGACCCGCGCACCAGCCTCCATCGGAGAGTCCGGAGGCCGTGGACGCCATCGGGTCCAGCCCTGCCAGGCCTGCAGGTCGACACCCAGGGGCGGATGCCTGCGCGCCGCGGTTAGGTGCGTCCCTCCAACACCTTGAGCACGGCGTCAGCGGCGGCTTCGTCGGGATCGGGTCCGCCGCGCCCCATCAGGTCCAGGGCGGCGTACTGCGCCTGAACCTGGGCGCGGCGGAGGTTCGCGTCGTCCAGTCTGCGCGCCACCTCAGCGGCCAGCGCCGGCCCGTTGCAGGCGTCTTGGATCAGCTCCGGCGCGATCTCCGCGTTTGCGGCGATGTTGAACAGGGTGGCGTAGCGCGTGGTGACAATGCGCTTAAGGATCACATAGGTGAGCGGGGCCACGCGGTAGCCCACCACCATCGGAGCCCCGGCGAGCGCCAGTTGCGTCGTCACGGTTCCCGAGCAGGCCAGCGCCACCGTGGCCGCCTTCATGGCGTCGAGCTTGGCCTCCTCGCCTTCGACGACATGGGCGCGGTGCGACCATCTGGCGACACGCACCTTCACCAGTTTGGCCACCGTGGGCGCAGCGGGCACGACCACCTGAAGTTCCGGCCGCTCGGCCTTGAGCAGATCGACGGCCTCACCAAATGGCGGCAGCACGCGCTCGATCTCGCTCGGCCGGCTGCCAGGCAGCACCAGCAGGATTGGGGCTCCCGGGCCTACGCCGATGCCGGCGCGCACGCGCTCGGGCTGCGCAGCCGAAAAGTCGAGCGCCAGGGCGGAGTTGCCGACGAAGCTGACGGTCAACCCCTCGGCCTCGAACCACGGCGCGTCGAAAGCGTGGATGGACAGCAGGAGATCGAAAGCACCTGCCAGCGTCTTCGCACGTTTCGGCCGGCTGGCCCAAACCTGCGGCGCGACATATTTCACGAGCGGCAGTTGCGGGTCGAGACGGCGTAGCCGCTGGGCGACGCGTAGTGTGAAACCCCAGGAGTCGATCAGGACCGCCACGTTGGGCTTCTCCTGGCGCGCCAGATCCGCCGTCTGGTCAGCGCGCCGGACCACCCGTGGGTAGGCCTTGAGCCCCTCCACCAGGCCCAGCACCGAGAGCTCGGCGATGTCGAACGGGCTCTCCACGCCCTCGGCCGCCATCCGCGCGCCGCCGACGCCCACGAAGCGCACGCCCTGCCCCAACCGACGCCTGAGCGCGCGCGCCAGTCCCGCGCCGCGTTCGTCTCCCGAGGCCTCGGCCGCCACCAGCATCACGGTGAGCGGCGCTGTCGTCATCCCGCGTGCGCGTCCACGCCGAGCACGAACAGGCCCAGCCGGTCGGCCAGCGCGATGGTTTCGTCGCGCTCCAGCACCAGCAGGCGGCCGGCCTCCCCGACGATGCCCGCAAGGCCGGCGGACGCTGCGCCCAGCACCGTCGCCGTGCCGATGGTCGGCAGGTCGATCCGAATCTCCTGGATCGGCTTAGGCGCCTTGGCCAGCACGCCGCGGCGGTCGGCGGCATGGCCGTGTAGGTGCGCCGGCAGGCCTGCGACCCGCGCCAGCATGGCGTCGGTGCCCTCCTGCGCCTCCACCGCCAGCACCAGGCCGTCGCAGACCACGGCCGCCTGGCCGACGTCCAGGCGGCCCACCGCGCGGGCGACGTCGAGCGCCCGTTCGGCGTCGGCCAGGTGCTCCGGGCTCGGAACATGCCGCCCGAGCGGGCCGGCGGGCAGGCTGAGGTCGCCCCGCACCGTCTCGGCGCCCTCGATCGCGAAGCCCTCCTTCTCGAACTCGCCGATGAGGAAGCGCAACAGGGCGTCATCGCCGTTACGCGCGGCGGCGATGACGCCGGGCAAAGCCGCCAGGCCCCGCAGGTCGGGCGCGAGCTGGGCGAAGTCGGGGCGCCGCACGATGCCGGCCATGCAGACCACCTCGCATCCCGCGCGCTTCAGCACCTTTATGCATTTGCCGAGCTCGGCCAGCCCGACGTCGGCGCCGTCGAACGCCGCCAGTGGCGGCTCGGCCATCCCCTTGAGGCGGGCGATGAACAGCGGGCGGCCGGAGCGCCGGCAATGTTCGGCGATCTCCAGGGGAAGCCCGCCGGCCCCTGCGATCAGGCCGAGCTTGCGCACCTCAGATCTCGCGTTCGGGCAGGCACAACGGCCGGTTGGCGTCGGAGCGGATGAAGTCGATGATCTCCATCACTTCAGGAGAACCGGAATAGGTCTCCACCGTGTCGGCGAGCCGCTCCTGGAAAGTGCCCTCGTCGGCGAACAGCAGGCGATAGGCGGCGCGCAGAGTGTTGATGCTTTCGCGGCTGAAGCCCCGGCGCTTCAGGCCTACCAGATTCAGCCCCTCCAGATGCGCGTGGTTGCCCCACACCGAGCCATAGGGGATTACATCCTTCACCACGGCCGCGAGCCCGCCGATCATCGAATGACGGCCGACGCGGGTGAACTGGTGCACGGCCGCCAGTCCGCCAACGATCACATAGTCGCCGAGCAGGCAGTGGCCGCCGAGCGTCGCCTGCTTGGTGAGGATGACATGGTCGCCCACGACGCAATCGTGACCGACGTGGCTCTCGATCATGAACATGCCGTGCGAGCCGACACGCGTCACGCCCCCGCCCCGCGCCGTGCCGATGTTCATCGTCACGTGTTCGCGGATGATGTTGCTGTCGCCGATGACGAGCTCGGTGTCCTCGCCCGCATAGGCGGTGTGCTGCGGAGGGCCGCCGAGCACGGCGAAGGCGTGGACGGCGTTGCCGGCGCCCAGCGTGGTGCGCCCCTCGATCACCACATGGGAGGAGAGCTTCGTCCCCTCGCCCAGCCGAACCTTCGGTCCAAGCACGCAGAACGGGCCGATGCCGACGCCGTCCGCGAGTTCGGCGCCCTCGGCGACGATCGCCGTCGGATGGACTTCGACGGCCATGCGCTCAGGTCTCCACGACCATGGCGGCGAATTCCGCTTCGGCGGCGACCTTCTCGCCGACCAGCGCACGGCCGCGGAACTTGAAGACGTCACCACGGGCGCGCAGCACCTCGACGTGCATGCGGATCACGTCGCCCGGCCGCACCGGCTGGCGGAAGCGGCAATTGTCGACCGACATGAAGAGGATGGTCTTGCCGCGCGTGTCGACGTCCAGAGATTTCGACATCAGCACCGCGCCGGTCTGCGCCAGAGCCTCGACGATCAGCACGCCGGGCATCACCGGGTAGTCCGGGAAGTGACCCTGGAAGAAGGGTTCGTTCGCGGTCACGCACTTGATGCCGACGATCGACTGGTGTGGCCGATACGCCTCGGCGCGGTCCACCAGCAAAAACGGATAGCGGTGCGGAATCCGCGCCAGGATCTCGATGATGTCGATATCGGTGGACGCCTCGGCGACCGGCGGCTTCGCGCTCATGCCTTTCCCCCCTCACGGCCTGAGGTGTGCTTCCTCAGCCACGCGGCCTCGCGCAACCATTGCCGGATCGGCTGGGCCGGAAATCCAGCCCAGGTCTCGCCCGCCGGCACATCGTGCATGACGCCGGCGCCGCCCGCGAGCCGCGCGCCAGCGCCGATTTTGATATGATCGGCCACGCCCACGCCCCCCGCGAGCTGGCAACCGTCACCGACCGTGACGCTGCCCGAGAGACCGGACTGCGCGGCCATCACACAGTTGCGACCCACACGGACGTTGTGGGCGATCTGCACCAGATTGTCGATTTTGGTGTTCTCCCCGATCACGGTGTCGTCGAACGCGCCGCGGTCTATGCAGGTGTTCGCGCCGACCGTCACGGAGTCCTGCAGGATCACCCTGCCGAGCTGCGGCAGATCGACGATTCCGGCCGGACCGACCGCCGCGCCGAAGCCCGGTTCGCCGATCACCGCCCCGGCGAGGATCCTCACCTTGTCGCCGATCAGGGCGAAGCCGATCGTCACGTTCGCGGCGATCTCACAATGCCGGCCGATCGTTACCCCCGGCCCGATCACCGAACCTGGCCCGATGTGCGCGCCCGCGCCGATCTGCACGCCTGGACCCAACACCACCCCAGGGGCCAACCGCACACCGGCCTCGAGACGGACGTCCGGCGGCGAGGCGGTGTCGGCGAAGGCGCGTGGTCGGTGCAGCAGGCGGGCGGCTGCGGCGTAAGCGGCCTGCGGCGTCGCCGTCACCAGCGCTGCGCATCCGGCCGGGACCCGGTCCGCAGCCTCCGGCGCGACGAAGCAGGCGCCCGCCCCGGTCGCGGCCAGCTCCTCGCTATGCCGGCGATCAGCGAAGAAGCTCACGGCGTCCGAACCGGCGCGCCCGAGGATCGCGACGGAGCGGATGGGCCGCTCTGCGGCGGATGCGTCAGCCAGCTCGGCGCCGGCGAGCCGGGCCAATTCGCCAAGGGCGAGTGGACCCAGCTCTTCGAAGAACCGCGGATCAGGCATGGCTTAGAGCGCGTTGCGCAAAAGTGGATACCCGTTTTGCGGTCACAACGCGCTCAAACGTTAGATTCCAGAGCACGATGCGCGCATCTGCGGCCTTACTTCTTCTGCGGCGGCGTCTGAGCGACCGGCGGCGCCGAGGACTGCGGTTGATCGAGCCGGGTGCGGTCGAAGGCGAACTGGGTGATCTTGCCGTTCAGGCCCGTCACCACGCCTTGTGTCAGATCCATCGCGGGATTGACCACCACCACGCCCGAGCGGTCGAGCACGATCGCGCACTTCTGCTGTTGCGAGGCGCTGCTGATCAGCGGGCGCATCTCGGTGATCACGCGGCCCACCGCCTGCTGCTGGGTCGCTTGCAGTTCGCGGTCACGGATGGCCGCCTTACGCTCGAGCGCGTTCTGACGGACCTGCAGGGCCGCGGCGCGCTGCTCGAAGGTGTTCTGGTCCAGCGTCTGACGTTGGCCGTCCAGGGTCCGTGCCTCGTTGTCGATGGAAGTCTTTTCGCTGGTGAGCTCGGCCTGCACTTGCTGGCCGATCTGCTGCAGTCTGGTGCTGACGTACTTGCCGACCGTCGAGCTCGCGATGGCCTCGTCGATCGACAGCGTGCAGAGTCCGGCGATGGGGGCGCCGTAGCTCATGGCGGGCGCGGCGGCCGCCTGGGCGAAGGCGGCTGGGGCGGTTGCGATCGCGGCGGCCGCTGCGCAGACGCCGACCGCCAGGGTCTTCATGGTCATGATGTCTAGAACCTGGTTCCTGTGGAAAAGCGGAACAGCTCGGTCTTGTCGTAATCCTGCTTGGACAAAACCTGGCTGAAGTCGAACTGGATTGGCCCCATCGGCGACTTCCAGCGGATGCTGATCCCCGCCGCGGCCCGCAGAGCATAGTCGTCTCTGATCTCAATGCGACCCGCAGATGGATTTGTCGGGTCGATCAGTTGCCCATTCTGCGCCTTGTCGGGCGAATCGAGGCCGCCCAAGGTGCCGACGTCGCTGAACAGCGCCGCCTTGATCCCGTACTGCTCGGGCAGGAAGGTCGGGATCGTCAGCTCCACCGTGCCGATCGCATAGGCCTTGCCGCCCAGCGCATAGCTGTTGCCGCTGGTGATGTCGCGCGGGCCGATGCCGGCGGTCTCGAAGCCGCGGAAGCTGTCGCCGCCCTTGAAGAAGCGGTCGTTGATCCGGACGTGGTCGCTACCCCAGCCGGTCACGTAGCCGGCGGACCCAACCACGCTGAGGATCAGGCTCCTGGTGAAGCCATGATACCAGCCGCCCTCCGTCTCGGAGCGAATGTACTTCACATCACCGCCGACGCCGGCGAAGTCCTGGTTCCAGTTCAAGTAGAAGCCGCGGGTCGGGTTCTGCGGATCGTTACGCTTGTCCAGCGCATACCCGTAGCCCACCAGGGAGGTCAGGAAGTTGCCGCGCTGCGAGCACAGCGACACAGTGCCCAGCGACGGATTGCAGAACTGATCGCCGACAGTCACGTCGTCGTTGCGCAGGGTGTAGACCAGTGATCCCCGAGAATTCAGGCTCATCGGGAAGCTGACGCGGAAGTTGGTGCCGACGCTGGTCGTCTTGTAGGGCGCGTCGAAGTCGGTCAGGTCGTACTTATAATAATAGAGGTCGACGCCTGCGGCCATGTCGCGGCCCAGGAAGCGCGGCTCGGTGAAACCGAGGTCGACCTGCTGGCGGACAGAACCCAGCGACACCCGTGCTCGCACGTCCTGGCCGCGGCCGCGGAAGTTGCGCTGGGTCACGCCTAGATCGATCACGAGTTGGTCCACGGACGAGTAGCCGGCGCTGAACGAGAACTCGCCGGTCGGCTGCTCTGTAACCTTCACCTGCAGATTGGTGCGATCCGGCGCCGCACCGGGCGTCTCGGTGATGTCGACGTCCTTGAAGTAGCCGAGCGCCTTGATCCGGTTCTTTGACCGGTCGACCAGCGCGCGGTTGTACGGGTCGCCTTCGACCAGGTTCATCTCACGGCGGATGACGTAGTCGAGCGTCTGGCTGTTGCCGACGATGTCGATGCGGTCGATGTAGACCCGCGGGCCTTCCTGCACGTCGAAGGTGACATCGACCGTGCCAGTGTCGCGATTGGCGGTGTAGCGCGGCCGCACGTCGACGAAGGCGAAGCCTGCGGCGCCCGCCGCGAAAGTGATCGCGTCGGTCGCCTGCTCGATCTTCTGGTCTTCGTAGACCTGGCCGGTCTTGAAGGGAATCAGCGCCTTCAGCACGTCGGGATTGAGCTTCTTCAGCTCGGTCACCACCGCGACCTTGCCGAATTTGAACTCACGGCCTTCGTCGAGCGTGAAGGTGATGGCGAACCCGTTCTTGTCGGGCGCGAACTCGGCTACGGCGGACGAGACTCGGAAGTCGTAGTAGCCGCGGTTCCGATAGTACTTGCGCAGTTGTTCGCGGTCGTACTCCAACCGGTCGGGGTCGTAGTTGGCGTTGCTCGAGAAGAACTTGTACCAGCGCGATTGCTCGGTCACGACGACGTCGCGCAGGTCCCCGTCGGAATAGGCTTTGTTGCCGAGGAAGTTGACCCGAAGGATCCCGCTCTTGGGGCCTTCGTCGATCTTGAAGATCAGGTCCACGCGCTTCTGCGGCAGTTGCACGATTTGCGGCGTCACGTTCGCCGAGATGCGGCCCGAGCGGCGATAGAGCTCGACAATCCGCGCCACATCGCTCTGCACCTTGGAACGGGTGAAGATCCCGCGCGGGCGGACGCTCACCTCATCGCGGAGCTTGTCCTCCTTCATGCCCTTGTTGCCCTCGAAGAGCACCCGATTGATGATCGGGTTCTCCTCGACGGTGACCACCAGCGTTCCATCTGCCTGCAGATCAATCTTCACGTCGGCGAAGAGATCGGTGCGGAACAGCGCCTTCAGGCCCAGGTCGATCTTCGACGGATCGATCGTGTCGCCAGGCGAGATCGGCAGGTAGGAGATGATGGTCGCGGGCTCGATGCGCTCGTTGCCGCGCACCTCGATGCGTCGGACGACGCCCTGGCTGGCAGGCTCGGCCTGCGCCGCTTCCGCCGGCGCGGGCGCGGCGGGCGGCGCCGCGGCCTGGGCCATGGTCTGCATCGGAACCGCCAAGGCGGTCGTGCAGAGCAGCAGACCAAGGCCGGAGGATAGCGCAGCGCTGCGGGCGCGGTGTCTGTGCATCGAATCAGCCGTTTCGGAAAGCCGGGTCGCTAGGAGAATAGCGCGCCGAAAAATTTGAACAGGTTCAGGCGCTGCAGATCGTTCCAGGTGGCGAACAACATCAATCCGAGCACCAGCGCAAGCCCCAGCCGGTAGCCCGCCGCCTGGATCCTGGCGGTCAGCGGACGCCGGGCCACGGCCTCGTAGGCGTAGAACAACAGATGGCCTCCGTCGAGCACCGGCACAGGTAGCAGGTTGAGGAAGCCGATTCCCACCGAGATGTTGGCGACGAGCTCGAGGAGGGTGAGCCCCCAGGTCGTCAGCAGGGTCGGCAGATCCGGCGAGACCTCGGCGGTCTTCTTGGCGATGTCGCCCGAAAGCTGGGCGATGCCAATCGGACCCGAGAGGTGTTCAGCGGTCTCGCGGCCGCGGATCATCCGGCCGAGATAGTCCACCGTCGTGGCGATTCGGTCCCAGGCCTCCGCCGCGCCGCGGCCGATCGCCTGCAGCGGCGGATAGCGCCGGACCTGCTCGTGACCGGGTTGCGACACGCCGACCAGGCCAAGGGCGCCCAGATGCTGCACGCGGCCGAATTGATCGGTGATCGCCTTGCGCCTGGGCGTCGCGGTGATCTGCACTTCGCGTCCGCCGCGCTGCACCAGGAACCGCATCGGGGTGTCCGAGCGCAACAGGACGAGCGACTTCATGTCATTGAAGTTGTCGATCTTCCGCCCATCCACGCGCAGCACGACGTCGCCGCGGTGGAAGCCCGCCTGTTCGGCCGCGCTTCCGGGCGTGACCTCGGCGATGCGAACCGGAGCAACCCGCTCTCCTATCGTCATAAGAAGCACGGCGAAGATGCTGATCGTCAGGAGGAAATTGGCGATCGGGCCCGCCGCGACAATGATCGCGCGCTGCCACAGCGGCTTGAAATGGAAGTAGCGGTTGACCGCCTCCTCGCCCTCCCGCGCCGTCACCTCGGCCCGCAGCGCCTCCAGCTCTTCGTGGTCCGGCAGGCTGGCGGCGTTCTCGTCCCCGGCGAACTTCACGTAGCCGCCCAGCGGCAGCCAGCCCACGGTCCACTCTACGCCCGCCTTGTCCCGGCGAGAGAAGATCGCTCGCCCAAATCCGATCGAGAAGCGGTCGACCGCGGTCCCGAAGGCGCGTGCGGCGAGGAAGTGACCGAGCTCATGCACGGTCACCACCACCCCCAGGATGATGAGGATGGGGATCACATAGAGCAGGAAGTTGTCCAGGAAGCCGATCATCGGGTCTGCTCCGGCGGGCTCATGCCTGGGCCATAAGGCTGCTCGCGATATCGTTGGCCACGCGACGGGCGGTCGCATCCGCCGACCGCGCCGACTCCAGCACGTCGCTTTGAGCGCGCGCTGTCTGGCCCGTGGCCTCCATCCGCTCGAGCGTCTCGGAGACCACGCGGGCGATGTCGAGGAAGCCGATGCGACGGTCAAGGAAGGCGGCGACCGCCACCTCGTCGGCGGCGTTCATCACGGCCGGCGCTGAGCCGCCGGCCTCGAGGGCCGCCTTGGCGATGGCCAGCGCTGGGAAACGGGCCGGGTCGGGCGCTTCGAAGGTGAGTTGTCCGATGCGCGCCAGGTCGAGCCGCTGGGCCGGCCAGCGCAGCCGGTCAGGCCAGGCGTAGGCGCAGGAGATCGGCGTCTTCATGTCCGGCGGCCCAAGCTGGGCCAGCGTTGAGCCGTCCATGTACTCCACCAGGCTGTGTACGATCGACTGGGGATGGATCAAGACGTCGACGCGCTCCGGCGGCATGGCGAACAAGTATGCGGCCTCGATCACCTCCAGGCCCTTATTCATCATGGTTGCTGAATCGACCGAAATCTTGGCGCCCATGTTCCAGTTGGGGTGCGCCAGCGCCTGTTCGGGGCTCGCCTGCGCCATTTGTTCCCGACTCCAGCTGCGGAACGGGCCACCGGACGCGGTGAGAACCAGACGCGATACCTGGGCGGCGTTCTGTGGTTCGAACACCTGGAAAATGGCGGAATGCTCGGAATCCACCGGGATCACCGCGCCGCCCGATTGCTTGGCCGTGCGCAGCAGCTCGGGACCGGCGCAGATCAGGCTTTCCTTGTTGGCGAGCGCAATCACCGCGCCGGCTCGCGCCGCCGCCAGGGTCGGCGCCAGCCCGGCGAAGCCGACGATGGCGGACATCACCCAATCAGTCGGGCGCTGCGCCGCCTCGACGACGGCCGCCTCGCCCGCGGCCGCTTCGATCCCGCTGCCGGCGAGCCGCTCCCGCAGCCGCGGATAGGCTCGCTCGTCCTGCACGACCGCCACTTTCGGACGCCAGCGCAGAGCCTGGTCAGCGAGCCGGTCGGCGTTGCGCCCCGCCACCAGGGCGACCATGTCGACCGCCTCGCCGGCCTGCTCGAACAGCTCGAGCGTGGAGACGCCGACCGAACCGGTCGATCCCAGCACCGTCACTTTGCGCGGCACGCTCAATGTCCCCATCCCCATTGGTTGGCGAGGCGCGCCAGCGCGATGGCGACGACCGCGAACATCAGCCCGTCGACCCGGTCGAGCAAGCCCCCGTGGCCCGGAATCAGGTCGCCGGAATCCTTCACGCCGAACCGCCGCTTCAGCGCCGACTCCCACAGATCGCCGGCCATGGTGGCGAGTCCGACCGCAAGGCCGATCAACGCCGCCGCCCACAGATTGAGCTGGAACGCCGGCATCACCAGGCGCGGCAGGGTGATGTCGAGCGCCGAGGGCGCAGCGATCAGCACCCCGGTGAGGCTGGAACACGCCAGGCCGCCGAAGAAGCCGGACCAGGTCTTGTTCGGCGAGAAACGCGGCCAGAGCTTCGGCCCTTTGAGCGTGCTGCCGACGGCGAACGCGCCGATGTCGGCGGCCCAGGTGACCAGGAACAGCATCAAGGTCCACCACTGGCCTTGGTGGGTGAGTCGGAGCCACGCCAGGCAAATGGCGGCCGGCGCCAGGTAGATCACCCCGAAGGCGGCGTCCGCCGGGCGCTCGGCCACGCCGCGCGCGACCAGGGCCGCAGCGCCCGCCCCGACGATCATCGCCGCCCAGGCGCCCACGGGCTGCCGCAGGTGCGTGAGGAACAGCGCCGCCAGCACGGCGCCGGCGACGGCGGCGGAGACGCGCAGCGGCGCGCGCGGCGCGCTCATCGATCCCCACTCGATAGCCAGCAGCGCCACGGCGATCGACACCAGCACCAGATAGGGCCAACTCGCCTCTACCATCACCGCGCCCACGACCGCAGGCACGAGCACGCCTGCCGAAACGACACGCAGCCCCAGGTTGGACCAATCGAAGCTTCTAGCCTGCTGCAAGGACGTCATCGGGCAGGACCGCGCCGTAGCGCCGCTCGCGCCCGGCGAAGGCGGCGATGGCCGCCTTGAGGTGGTCGGGACCGTAGTCCGGCCAGAGCACGTCCTGGAAGACGAACTCCGCATAGGCCGACTCCCACAGGAGGAAGTTCGACAGCCGCTGCTCCCCGGACGGCCGAATGACCAGGTCGGGCGGCGGAAGCCCCCCGGTGGCCAGTCGGCTCGCAAACCCGCTCGCATCGAGGTCCTCGGGCCGGGCCCGGCCCGCGGCGACATCCTCGGCGAAACGCCGCGCGGCCTCAACGAGGTCCGCCTGGGCGCCATAGTTGAAGGCGATATTCAGGAAGAAGCGGTCGTTCTTGGCCGTGCGCGCCTCGGCGTCCTCGATGATCTTCACCAGCTCCGGCGAGAAGCCTTCACGGCGGCCCAGAACCCGAACCCGCACGCCGTCGCGCTCCAGCCGCACGATGTCGGTCTCGAAGTAGCGCTTGGGCAGCGCCATCAGCTCGGCCACCTCGGCGGCCGGACGGCTCCAGTTTTCCGTCGAAAATCCGAACACGGTCAGCCAGCCGATGTTGAGCTCGGCCGCGCCGGCCACCGTCCGCTTGAGCGCTTCGACCCCGGCGCGATGACCGAGCGTCCGCGGCAGGCCCCGGCGCTTCGCCCACCGCCCGTTGCCGTCCATGACGATGGCGACGTGCAGCGGCCGTTGCGGCGGACTTTCGTTATGGGCGGACATCGGCGTCGGGGTTCCCCTCACGGGCGCACGCGCGCTCGCACAATCAGACGTGCATGATCTCTTGTTCTTTGGTTTTCAAGGCTTCGTCGACGCGCTTGATCGCCTCGTCGGTGAGCTTCTGAACCTCGCCCTCCATCCGCTTGTGCTCGTCCTGGCTGATGACGGTGTCCTTCTCCGCCTTCTTCAGGTCGTCGTTGGCGTCGCGGCGGATGTTGCGGACGGCGATACGCTGCTGTTCGGCGTACTTGCCGGCGATCTTGGCGATCTCCTTGCGCCTTTCCTCGGTGAGCGGCGGAATCGGAATGCGCAGCGTCTGGCCGTCGACCACGGGGTTCAGGCCCAGGTTCGAGTTGCGAATCGCCTTCTCAACCGAGACCACGAGGCCGCGGTCCCAGACGTTGACGGTGATCATCCGCGCTTCCGGCACGTTCACGCCGCCGACCTGATTGATCGGAACGGACGAGCCGTAGGCGTCGACGTGGATCTGGTCGAGCAGGTTGGCGGATGCACGCCCCGTGCGCAGGGAGGCGAACTCCTCCTTGAGAGCGGCGACCGCCTTGTCCATGCGGTCCTTGTATCTCGAGAGCACCGGCTTCTCGGCGGTGGCCATGGGAATTCTCCCTTATCTTGCTTTGGCTTATGGGCCTCAGGCGATGGTCGTGTGGACGCCCTCGCCCCTCAACACTTTCAGGAAATTGCCGCGTTCCCGGATGGAAAACACCACGATTGGGATCTGGTTGTCGCGCATCAGGCTGATCGCCGAGGCATCCATCACGCGCAGGTCCTTGGCGAGCACCTCCTGGTAGCTCAGCCGGTCGTAGCGCTCGGCGGTAGGATCCTTCTTGGGGTCGGCGGTGTAGACGCCGTCGACGCTGGTGCCCTTGAACAGGGCGTCGCAACCCATCTCGGCGGCGCGCAGCGCGCCGGTCGTGTCGGTCGTGAAATAGGGGTTGCCGATCCCGGCGGCAAAGATCACCACCCGGCCCTTTTCCAGGTGCCGCAGCGCCCGGCGACGGATGTACGGCTCGCAGACCGCCTCCATCGGGATCGCCGACTGCACCCGGGTATAGACGCCGATCTTCTCGAGCGCGCCCTGCATGGCGAGCGCATTCATCACCGTCGCCAGCATGCCCATGTAGTCGGCGCTGGCGCGCTCGAGCCCGCGGCCGGCGAGCGACACTCCGCGAAAGATGTTGCCGCCGCCGATCACCAGGGAGAGCTGGATCCCCGTGCTGGTCACCACCTCGGCGATGTCCTCGGCCGTGCGTTCCAGCGTGGCGGTATCGATCCCGAACCCCTGATCCCCCATCAGGACCTCGCCGGACACCTTCAGGAGGATCTTCTTGTAGCGCAGGGGGGCGTCAGGCATCGAAGCGATCCAGGTCACCTAGGCGTACGGGAAAACATAGACCAGGACGAATTTCCGCCAAGCACAAGCATGGCGTCGCTCGTCCGCCTATCGCCGGCGGGTCCAGCGGCAGGTAAGCCCGACGCCGCCAAGCGACGTCGGGCTATCAGGTCGGGTCAGCGTTGGCCAGACATCTGCGCCACTTCCGTGGCGAAGTCCGGGCCTTCAGGTCCCTTTTCCACGCCCTCGCCCAGCGCGAAGCGGGTGAACGCCTTCAGCGTCACCGGCGAGCCGAGTTGCTTGCCGGTCTCGGCCACCAGTTGCTCGATCGTCTGGTCGGGGTTCATCACGAACGGCTGCTTCAGGAGGACGACTTCCTCCTGCCACTTGCGGATCCGGCCCTCGACCATCTTCTCGGCGATTTCGCGGGGCTTGCCCGACTCGACCGCCATCTGGGTCTGGATCTCCCGCTCCTTCGACACGACCTCAGGGTCGAGCTCGTCCGACGTCAGCGCCAGCGGCGGGGTCGGCGTGCCGGCCACGTGCAGGGCGATACGGCGCGCGACTTCGGCCAGGTGCGCCTGGTCCCCAGCGCCTTCCAGCGCCACCAGCACTGCGAGGCGCGCGACGTCGTCGCCTTGCTTGTTGTGCAGGTAGAGCGACACCGCGCCCTGCCCGACTTCCAGCTTGGCGGCGCGACGGACGCGCATGTTTTCGCCGATCGTCGCGATGAGGTTGGTCACCGCGTCGCCGACGGTTTCTCCCTTCGAGGTCTTCGCGGCGAGGATCGCGTCGACGTCGCCGCCGACCTTCAGCGCCACGTCGGCGAATTCACGGGCGGCGTTCTGGAAGCCGTCGTTCTTCGCGACGAAGTCGGTTTCGGCGTTGAACTCGACCAGCACGCCGGACTTGCCGTCGGCGGCGACCTTGCCCGCGACCAGGCCTTCGGCGGCCGCGCGGTCCGCCTTCTTGGCGGCCTTGGCCAGACCCTTGGTCCGCAGCCAGTCCATCGAGGCTTCGACGTCCCCGTTGTTCTCCTGCAGCGCCTTCTTGCAGTCCATCATGCCCGCGCCGGATTTCTCGCGCAGGTCCTTGACCAGCGCAGCGGTGATCTCCGCCATGGTCAGCTCCTTCAGGTTAGGTAACCGGAGACCCGTCTAAGGGCGCTCCGTGACAGTCAATCGAACGCGGTCGCGCGGCTTTAGCCGGCGGCTTCGCTCGAGGTCTCTTCGGCCTGCGTCTCCGAGCGCGCCAGCGCCGGCTCGACGGGGGCTTCCGAGGCGCCAAGGTCGACGCCCGAAGCCGCCTGACCGGCGGCGAGGCCGTCGAGCACCGCATCGGCCATCAGATCGCAGTAGAGCTGGATGGCGCGCGCGGCGTCGTCATTGCCCGGGATCGGATAGGTGATGCCGTCCGGATTGCAGTTGGTGTCGAGGATGGCGATCACCGGAATGTTCAGTTTCCGCGCTTCCTGGATGGCGATCGACTCCTTGTTCGTGTCGATCACGAACATCAGGTCCGGGATGCCGCCCATGTCCTTGATGCCGCCGAGGCTGAGCTCGAGCTTGTCGCGCTCGCGGGTCAGCTGCAGCAGCTCCTTCTTGGACCGGCCGCTGTCGCTCTCGAGCACGCCTTCCAGCTCGCGCAGGCGCGCGATCGAGCCGGAGACGGTGCGCCAGTTGGTGAGCGTACCGCCCAGCCAGCGGTGATTCACATAGTACTGCGCGCAGCGCTTGGCGCCGGTGGCGATCGGCTCGGACGCCTGACGCTTGGTGCCGACGAACAGGATGCGCCCGCCGCTGGCGGCGACTTCGCGGACCTTCACAAGCGCCTGATGCAGCAGCGGAATCGACTGCGACAGGTCGATGATATGGATGTTGGAGCGGCTGCCGAAGATGTAACGTTCCATCTTCGGATTCCAGCGGTGCGTCTGGTGGCCGAAGTGGGCGCCGGCTTCCAGGAGCTGGCGCATGGAGAATTCAGGAAGAGCCATAGGCTTCAGATGTCCTTCTTCCGGTTAACCTCCGCAGGCAAACCCTCGACTCCGAGGACCGGAATGGAACGCACGGGATGTCTCCCCGCACGGCCCAAACGCCTGCGTGTGGAATGAGGCCGGCAAATAGGGGCAAGTGCGGACAAATGCAAGTTTCCAGCATTTCCATCGTCCCCGGGCTTGCGGGCCGGAGGCATGTGGGACGCGCTCGACGCCTCCCCGCTCGCGCCGCCCTCCTCGACGACAAGGGCGGCGTGGTCGCCGTCAACAAGCGCTGGCGGCGCTTCGGTTCCGACAACGGCGCAACGTCGGACTACGCCGGCTTCAACTACCTGGAGGTCTGCGCCCTCGTTGCTCGACAGGCGACATCAAGGCTGCGCGCTTGGAACGCCACCTGCGCCGCATCCTCTCCGCCCTGCTCGTCGCGCGCCGACAACGCGACCAGGCCAGCGCAATCCTCGGGGAGACGCGCGAGAAGCATCTGCAGCTGCCGAGGCCTATGAGGAGCTAGGGCAGCGGCTGGCGGTCATCACGCTGGCGCTGCACGCCATGGAACGCGGCGGCGCCGGCAGCGCACCGGCGGCGGCGATCCGCCCGGCCGTCGACGAGGCGCGCCGCCAGGTCCGCTTTCTCTGCGGCCGCGGCGAACGACCCGGAACCACGAGCATCGCTGGACTAAGCGTCCTCTCAAGCCACATCCGATAGCGGATTACGCGGGTCGAGCGGCAATCCCTGCGCCTGGCGGCGCTTGAGCAGCCGCAGCCAACCATGCAGCGCCTCGCAGTCCAGCCCGTGCATCATCAGTCGGTGGCCCGCCTGCAGCGTCGAGAGCGGCACCAGCGGGTGACCGTTCTTGATGAACGACATGTGGTAGTCGGTGCCCAGGAGCTTGCCGATGTAGATGGCGATGGTCTCATCCAACTGCAGCGACTGGGCCGCCCGCACGAAGTCGGCGCGCGGCAGGAACAGGGCGTAGAGCGGCGTGTAGGCCTCGATCGCCGTCTGCACGTCGACGAAGTTGAGCGACCCCTGCGGTGGTGGCGCCAGCTCGATCGATCCGTCGGTGATCGCCGAGAAGTCGAGCGTCTCGACCGGGGCCAGGTCGCGATTTTGCGCCCGCAGCTGCGCATTCAGCTGAATGATGAAATTGAAGATGTTGAGGTCGTGCTGGAGGAAGACATTGTCCTCCAGGTCCTTCAGCGTCCGCGGCCGCAACGCCATGGTGTCCACCGCGACCGGCCCGGCGTTGGCCTTGATGAAGGCCAGAAGCTCGGTGCCGATGTGGAAGTGCCGCAGGATCAGCGTGTTCGCTTCCGGCGTGGCGAAGGTGCGCAGGCCCCAGTGAATCAGCCGATGCAGTGCGACGTTGAGGTTCGGGTGGTGGGGCGAGATCCCGCGCGCGATCTTCACCAGGATGAAGAACAGGAAGATGGCTGGGCGGACGATGGGAAACATCCAGCGCCGCGACCAGCTCCGGTTGCCCCTCAGTAGCGCGACCTTGGCCTCCGGCGCGATCGGCACGCCCTGATCGAGGAAGAGCGCCAGCCAGGGATCGGGGTCCTTCGGGTCGTAGCGGGACAGGTCGAAGTCGCTCACGCGAGGATCTCCTCGATCTGCAGCGCGTAGAGCCTCGCTGTCACCCGCGCCGTCTTGACGATCCGCGCCGCGGTTTGCGGGTCGGGCAAGACCAGGTCGAGCATAGCCTGGAACTCGCTGATGTGATCGACGTCGTTCTCGCCGTGATAGAGCAGGAAACGGACGGCTTCGTCGGGCTGGTCGAGGCTGCGCTTAACCAGCGCGCCCCATTCCGCCGCCTTGATCGAGCCTAGCCCCTCGATGATCCACATCGCGCCCAGCAGGCCGAACGGATTGGGCTTTGAGGCCTCATGGAACATCCAGGCCGACAGCGCTTCCGAGCCGATGTTCTTCTCGGCGCCGCGGATCGTCTCCAGTTCCCCGCCGGTCGCGACGAAGTCAGCCTCCAACAGGCGGAAGTCGCGATGCTCGGTGACCGCGTGGCGCATCAGCATGGAGCGCAACTCGAGGTGGGCTTCATCGATGTTGGAGGCCGCCCGCGACATCCAGAGCGCGCCATCCTTCACCTGCTGTCGCAGCGAGATCAGGAAGGCCTGATAGTCGGCCAGGGCGAAGCGTCCCCGAGACAGCTTGCGGATCAGCGGCGTCTGCTCCAGCCGCCCTTCGAACTCGGCGAACACGATGGCGAGCTGGCGAAGCACGTCGGCAGTCGCACTCATCCGACCGCCTCCAGCTGCATGAAGCCGACGAAGGCGCGACCGCTCTCCGGCACGATGCAGAGCACTTTCTCGCCGGCCTTGAGCCGACCGCTGGACAGGAACTCCGCCAGCATCACCCAGATCGAGGCCGAGCCGATGTTGCCCACACGGGCGAGGTTCGAGAACCACTTCACTTCAGGAATCGCGCCCGCCGTCGCCTCCAGCAGCGAAACGATCTCGTCGCGCAGCGAACGCGCCGAGTAGTGACAGAGCAGATGGTCGATCTCGCCCGGCACGATCCGACCATCGTCCACCTTCTGCAGATAGACGCCGATCCAGGCGCGGATGACCCGCTTCAGGAGCTCGAAGTCCTGCAGCAGGGCGACGCCGCCGGCGGCATGGGCGGCGGCGGGGCCTGCGAACGACCAGGCGGCCAGCGGATCGGCGCGACCATCGAACGTCGAGCCGGCCCACATGCAAGGATCGAAGCGGTCGGCCAGAGAGACGAGGTCGATGAACTCCACCCGCAGAGAGAGGCGGCGGGGCGGCGGCTCCGGCTCCAGGACGATCGCCCCTGCCCCATCCGACAGCGTGAAGCGGAGGAAGTCGGCGTCGGGCCGCAGGCGCCCCTTCTCGTCGACCAGCGCCGTTCCCTCGTAGAAGGCCGGTTGGAACCAGCGCGACGAGAACTCGCCGGCGGCGGCGACCGCCACGTCGTGCTCGCCCGCGCGCACGGTCAGCCAAGCCGCCTTGGCCGCCATCAGCGACGAGCCGCACACCGACTGGAAGCTGGCGATCTCCAGCGGCCCTGCCCCCAGCTCGGCGTGCACGGCGCTAGCGTGGCCCGGCGTCAGCAGATCGCCCTGGGTCGTCGCCGCCGCCAGGAAGGTCAGGTCCTCGCGGCCGAGCCTGGCGTCCTCCAGTGCTGCGGCGACGGCCCGCGCGCACATCTGGGCGTTCGAGTGGGTCGGCCGGCCCTCCCGGTCGTAGGCGTAGTGCCGGGTCTCGACGCCGTTCCAGCGCAGCGCGCGCCGGCCCATGCGGCTGTCGCGGCCGCCGACGCGGCCGAGGTAGTCCTCCATCGCCTCGACGCCGATCGGCTCCCCCGGCAGGAACGCGCCTGCGCCGGTGATGTAGACGGGCCGAAGCTCGGGCACGGTCAGGGCTCAACGTGGCCGCGCGGACAGTTTCACGCGAAGCTCAACCTGTGCGATTGGCAAGCGCCTCGCAAGCGCCTCAGCGCAGCCCGAGCGCCCGGGCGATATCCGCCCGTCGAGCTCCGGCGACCGTAGACAGGGATGCGATCGCCGGAGCTCTGCCAGCGAGCCCCCCGGATCGCCGGCGGCCACGGGCTAGGTGGCTATGGGCGGCGCCAGACTGGCACACGGAACGCCGTCCGAGCGGTGCGATGCAGGACAGGCGCCGCGCAGATCGGCGGCGCCTAAAGATCCTCGACCAGTACGACGCCTGGGGTCGCCTTCAACGCGCCACGAACGGCGATGTCGAGCTTGTAGCGGCCGGGCAGCTTGAGCTCGACTTCACGGCCGGCGCCTAGCCCGGCGACGAGCAGGACTTCGCCGCCGCGATCCGACGCTGCGCCGGCGAGCCGGGCCTTCAGGGACTCGATCTCGGCGCTGCGCGGGGCGACGTGTACGCGCAGGCCCGCGACGGCGTTCTCCAGCGCCTTCTCCACTGGCTGAGCGTCGTCGCCGAAGAATCGCACCTCGCCCTCCGTCGCCTTCGCGCGGACCTTGATCGCGCAGGCCTTGCCGGGCTCCAGATCCTCGCGGCAGCGCCGCAGCGTCTCGGGCGGGAACAGCACTTCGTATTCGCCGGTCGGATCCGAAAGCGTAACGAAGGCGAACTTCTCGCCGGTGCGGCCGGGCTTCTCCAGCTTCCGCCGCACGATACCGGCCATCCGCAGCGCCTCGGCGCCGCCGGCCGCCTTGGCGAGCGCGTCGGCGTAGAGGTCGAAACGCTTGCGACGCAGCGGCTCGATCATGTCTTCCAGCGGATGGCCGGAGAGATAGAAGCCGACCGCCGCCAGTTCCTGATCGAGCCGGTCGGTGGCGGTCCAGCCCTCGACCTTGGGCATCTTGCGCCTCTGAGCTTCCACCAGCTGACCGGCGCCGTCGCCGAACAGGCCGCCCTGATCGGAGGCCCGCTCCGCGGCGACCGTCTGGCTAAGCCCCATCAACAGGTCCGCCGCCTCGACGAGCTGCGCGCGATTGGAATGGATGGAGTCGAACGCACCTGCCCTCGCCAGGGTCTCGTAAGTGCGCTTGTTGACCTGCTTCGGATCGACCCGTTCGACGAAATCGAAAATGTCGCGGAACGGCCCGCCCTGGCGACGCACCTCGACTACGTGCTGCATCGCCTGCAAACCGACGTTGCGAATGGCGCCCAGCGCATACAGCACCTGGCCGTCCTCGACCTCGAAGTCGGCGCCGGAGCGGTTCACGTCGGGCGGCAGGATCTTCACGCCGAAGCGCTTGGCGTCCTGGTAGAACACCGACAGCTTGTCGGTGTTGGCCATGTCGAGGCTCATCGAGGCGGCGAAGAACTCGACGGGCGCGTTCGCCTTCAGCCAGGCGGTCTGATAGCTGACCACGGCGTAGGCTGCCGCGTGGGACTTGTTGAAGCCGTAGCCCGCGAACTTGTCGACCAGGTCGAAGATGCCGCCGGACTGTTCGGCTGCGATCCCGTTCTTCTCGGCCCCGGAGACAAAGCGGGCGCGCTGCTGCTCCATCTCCTCCTTCTTCTTTTTGCCCATGGCGCGGCGCAGCAGGTCTGCCTCGCCCAGGCTGTAGCCCGCCAAAATCTGGGCGATCTGCATCACCTGCTCCTGGTAGACGATGATGCCGTAGGTCTCGTTGAGCACCGGCGCCAGGGTCGGGTGCAGGGTGTCGATCGGCTTGCGGCCGAACTTGCAGTCAATGAAGGCCGGGATGTTGTCCATCGGGCCCGGCCGGTAGAGGGCGCCGATAGCGGTGACGTCTTCGATGCAGTTGGGGCGCAGCTGGCGAAGCGTGTCGCGCATGCCCTGGCCTTCGAACTGGAACACCCCGACCGTCTGGGCCGCGCCCATCAACTCGTAGGTCTTGGCGTCGTCCAGCGCCAGCGAGGCCATATCGACACCCGCGCCGCGCTTCTCCAGGTGCTTCAGCGCGCGGTCGATGACGGTAAGCGTCTTCAAGCCGAGGAAGTCGAACTTCACCAGGCCCGCGCTCTCCACCCATTTCATGTTGAACTGGGTGGCCGGAAGCTCCGAGCGAGGATCGCGGTAGAGCGGGGTCAGCTGGGTCAGCGGCCGGTCGCCGATCACTACGCCGGCGGCGTGGGTCGAGGCGTTCCGATACAGGCCTTCAAGCTGCAGCGACACGTCGAGCAGGCGCGCCACCGCCTCGTCCTCATCGCGCGCCTGGCGCAGGCGCGGCTCGATGTCGATCGCCTGGCTGAGCGTCACCGGGTTGGCGGGGTTGGCCGGCACCATCTTGGCCAGGCGGTCGACCTGGCCAAGCGGCATTTGCATCACCCGGCCGACGTCGCGCAGCACGGCGCGCGCCTGCAGCGTGCCGAAGGTGATGATCTGGGCCACCCGCTCGCGCCCATAGCGCTGCTGGACGTAAGAGATCACCTCTTCCCGCCGCTCCTGGCAGAAGTCGATGTCGAAGTCCGGCATCGACACCCGCTCGGGGTTCAGGAAGCGCTCGAACAACAGGCCGTAGCGCAAGGGGTCGAGGTTGGTGATGGTCAGCGCATAGGCGACCAGCGAGCCCGCGCCCGACCCCCGGCCCGGGCCCACCGGGATGTCATGCGCCTTGGCCCACTTGATGAAGTCCGAAACGATCAGGAAGTAGCCCGGGAACCCCATCTGGGTGATGATCCCGATCTCCCGCTCCAGCCGCGCCTCATAATCCTCGACCGGATATGCGTTGGCCTGACCCAGGCTCATGCGCAGCTTCAGGCCCTCGCGCGCCTGGTGCGCCAGTTCGTCGGCCTCGGATCGCCCGGCCTCGGTCGGGAAGCTCGGCAGCAGCGGGCCGCGCTTGGCGACCATGAAGGCGCAGCGCCTGGCGATATCGATGGTGTTGTCGCAGGCCTCCGGCAGGTCGGCGAACAAGGCGCGCATTTCGGCGGCCGGCTTGAACCAGTGCTCCGCCGTGACGCGTCGACGATCGTCCTGGCCCAAGAACGAGCTATCGGCGATGCACAGCAGCGCGTCGTGGGCCTCATACATACTCTGCTTGGCGAAATAGACGTCGTTGGTGGCCACCAGTGGTACGTCGGCCTCGTAGGCCCAGGCCACCAGCTCGCTCTCGGCCGCCGCCTCGGCGGCCACTCCATGACGCTGCAGCTCTACATAGAAGCGGTCGCCGAAGACCCGCTGCATCTCCTCGAGCGCCGCGCGCCCTTCCTTGACCTTGCCAGCCGCCATCAGCGGATCGACCGGCCCGTCGGGGCCGCCGGAGAGCAGGATCAGCCCCTCGGCCCGCTTAGCCACCTCGACCCAGGGCGCGTGCGGCTCCTCGTTGGCGGGGCAGTCGACATAGGCGATCGAGGAAAGTTCCGAGAGATGCAGGTAACCCTGCTCGCTCTGCGCCAGGAGAACGACGGTGGCGGTCCGCGCCCACCGCTCGGTGGGCCCCTCGCCGATCCCCGTCACCGGCAGGGCGCAGCCGATGATCGGCTGGACGCCGGCCTCCTTGGTGTCGACCGAGAACTCCAGAGCTCCGTAGAGGTTGGCGCGATCCGTCAACGCCACCGCCGGCATCTCACAGCCCTTGGCGAGCGCGCCGATCTTGCCGGCCTTGATGGCCCCTTCCAGCAGCGAATAGGCGGAGCGGACCCTCAGGTGGACGAAGCCGCTGGCGGCGCCAGCCTCATGACCGTCCGCGCCCAAGTCAGCCGCCTCCCCCATTCGCATGGCGATCAGCCCACCAGACTGCACCCCACACATACCATCCAGACAAAGCTGGCCACGGAGGCAAAGGCCAGCGATTCTCGTGCAAGACGAACCATGTGTCGCATCCCTGTTGTGGGTAGTGTGGGGAGAACTCTGTAGGCGTTCCGTTTTCGTTCTTATTCCCCTTTTGTTCTTACGGTCAAGCCCCAGCTAGCCGAGGAGGCGCGAATGCGCCCACTGCTCCCGCTCCTGCGCCGGCACTACGCCTACCTGGCGAAGGATCTGCACACGCCGCTCATCGAGTTGCTGCACATCGGGCGACAGGCTTGCGGCGGCGATCTGGACAAGCTGTTCATCGTCCTGGTCGTCGGCATCCGCACGGCCGAGGATCGACGCGTCCTGGACCTCGACCTGAAGGAGGTGCTCGCCGGCGAAGTCGAGAGCCTGCCCAGCCTCTCCACCAACGTCAGATCGATCGCCGACTCCACCGGCATTCCCAAGGAGAGCGTACGCCGCAAGGTCGCGGCCCTGGTCGAGGCGGGCTGGTTTCACCGCGAGGGCAACAATCTCTCGCTGGCGCCCGAAGCCCTGCGCCAACTGACCCAGTTCCGCGAGGCGCTGTTCCAGCAGGCGGCGCGCAACCACCAGACGATCCAGGGCCTGGAGCAGCAAGAGACGTGACACCACAGCCGAGCGCGGGCAGAAGATCGCCGCATGGCTGGCGCGCTGTTCGTGCACAACAATTTCCCTGCCCAGTTCGCGGACCTGGCCGCGACGCTGGTGCGGCGCGGCGTTCCCTGCTTCGCGATTGGCTTCGAGACCGCGCCGGGCGCGCCCGGCGTGAACATGGTGCGCTATCGACTGTCGCGCGGCTCGGGACGCGACGTGTTTCCCCTGGCGATTCGGGCCGAGGCGGACCTGCTGCGAGGGCGACAGTCGCTGGCCGCGGCCGAGTGGCTCAAGGCCCAGGGACACACGCCCGAGGTGATCGTCGGGCACCCCGGCTGGGGCGAGACCTCGCTCTTGCGGCACGTGTTTCCGGACGTGAAACAGGCGCTGCTGTCGGAGTTCTACTATCACGGCCATGGGTCCGACATCGACTTCGACCCGGAGTTCTGGACTGGCGACGAGGAGGCCTTGATCCGCGGCGTGGCCAAGAACGCGGTGATGGCCATGTCCTTGGCCGAGGCCGACGCGATCGTCGCCCCGACCGAGTTCCAGGCTTCGCGCCTGCCGCCGGCTTTCCGCACACGCACCCACGTCATCCACGAGGGCGTCGACGTCGAGGCGATCCGCCCCGGCCCTGCGGAGCCGTTCCCGCTCAACGACGGCCGGGTGCTGCAACCGGGAACGCCGGTCATCACCCACGTGAACAACCAAATGGAGCCGATGCGCGGCCTGCATGTCTTCGCCCGCGCCCTGCCTCGCCTGCTGGCGGAGGTCCCCGACGCGCACGTGGTGATCATCGGCGAGGCCAAGACGCGCGGCTACGGCGGCGAAGCGCCTGGCGGCCTCACCTGGCGGCAATCGATCTTCCAGCCCCTCGAAGCGCAGCTCGACCTCAGCCGCGTGCACTTCCTGGGGCGGGTGCCGCACGGCCGCATGCTGGCGGCGCTGCGGCTCTCCGCTGCGCACGTCTACTACACCTACCCGTTCGTGCTCTCCTGGTCGCTGGTCGAGGCGATGGCCAGCGGCTGTTACGTGATCGGCTCGGACACCGCGCCGATGCACGATGCGCTACAGGATGGGGTGAACGGCCGGCTGCTGCCCTTCTTCGACACCGATGCGCTCTCGGAAGCCCTGATCGAGGCGTGCCGCGCGCCTGAAGCATCGACCGGGATGCGCAAGGCGGCCCGAGAGACCGCGGTGGCGAACTTCAGCCGCGCCAAGGGCCGAGAGGCCTGGATCGACCTGCTGCTAGATCTCGGCCTAACGATTCTCGACCAAGCGCCTTAGACGCCGCCGACGTTTATCACCGCTCATCCCGGCGAAAGAGGGGATCCCGGCGTCTTATGTCGCTGAGCAGCAATCGCCTCGGCCTTCACAAGGCCCCGATACTGCAAAAGGCCTGGGTCCCCACCTTCGCGGGGATGAGCGGATTTAGTGGAGTGGGTACGGCAGGGTCCCGCCCGCCAAGTCGCCACGCGTCCTAGGCCTGCTTTTCCCAGCCGCGGCCGGTCTGACGCCAGTAGGAGACCGTCAGGCCCTGCGCCTTCGCCGCGCTCCAGCGCCCGCGCGCGAGCCCTCGCTGCGCCTCATCCCCGCCGTCGAACATCACCACGCAGCGCTCGAAATCGTCGAGCGTCCCCGGCTCCGCCCCGTCGACCAGGAACAGCACATTGGCGCCGTTGGGGTTCTCGAAGCCGGTCGTCAGCAGGATCGGCTGGCGCGCGGCGCCCGGTTCGCCGTCAGGCCCGTGCGGCAAGAAACTTTCGTCGCGATAGCTCCACAGCCACCCATCAAGATGGGCGATGCGCTCGGACGCAGGTGAACGCACGATCGCCCGCCATCCGCGCGCCACCGACTTCTCCAGGAGCTCGGGCAGAGCCTGGTCCAGGCCGGTGCGCTCGAGATGGTAGAACCAGACCTCGCAGCCCATCGCCGCCTCAGCCCTCGTAACGCTCCTGCACCATCCGGTTCAGCAGCCGCACGCCATAGCCCGTCGCCCCGTCGGGGATCGTCGGGTTGGCGGATGGCTTCTTCCAGGCGGTGGAGGCGATGTCGAGGTGCGCCCAGGGCACGTTGTTGACGAACCGCTGGATGAACAGCGCCGCGGTGATCGAGCCGCCCGCCGGCCCGGCGGCGACATTGCGCATATCGGCGATCATCGAGTCGATGTTCTTGTTGTACTGTTCGGGCAGCGGCATGCGCCAAAGCGGCTCGCCCTCGGTCTTCGAGGCGTCCAGCAGCTTCTGCGACAGCTCGTCATTGTTGGAGAACAGCCCCGCGTAGTCGTTGCCCAGCGCGGTGATGATCGCGCCGGTCAGCGTCGCCAGGTCGATGATGAACTTCGGCCTGAAACGGTCCTGGCAGTACCAGATGGCGTCCGCCAGCACGAGGCGGCCTTCGGCGTCGGTGTTGATCACCTCGATGGTCTGGCCGGACATGGACGTCACCACGTCGCCGGGGCGCTGGGCGTTCCCGTCCGGCATGTTCTCCACCAGGCCCAGGATTCCCACAGCGTTGACCTTGGCCTTGCGCGCGGCCAGCGCGTGCATGACGCCGGTCACGGCCGCGGCCCCGCCCATATCCCACTTCATGTCTTCCATGCCGCCGGCGGGCTTGATGGAGATGCCGCCTGTGTCGAAGCAGACGCCCTTCCCGACGAAGGCGATCGGCTGAGCGTTCGGGTCGGCCGCGCCGTTCCAGCGCATCACCACCAGCTGGCTTTCGCGAATGCTGCCCTGCCCCACGCCCAACAGCGCGCCCATGCCAAGCTTGGTCATTTCCGGCTCGCCCAGCACCTCGACCTCGAGGCCCAGGCTCTCCAGCGCCTTCACGCGCCTCGCGAACTCCGCCGGATAGAGGACGTTGGCGGGCTCCGAGACGAGGTCGCGGCTGAAGCTCACGGCGTCGGCCAGCGCAGCCAACGGCGGAAAGGCGACCAGCGCGCCTTCCGGTTCGGAACTGACCACCTGCGCCCGCAGCACCGAGGGTTTCTTGTCCGCCGGCTCCTTGGTCCGGTATTTGTCGAACCGGTAGGCCGCGAGCCGCAGGCCTAGCGCCGCGTGCGCGCAGTGCTCGGCGCCGAGCGAGGCCAGGTCGAGGCGCACAGCCTCCAGGCCCGTGGCCTTCAGCGTATTGTACGCCAATGCGCCGGCGTGCTCCGCCCCCAGAGCATCGAAGGCTTCACGTTTGCCGGCGCCCACGAGCAGCAGACGCGGCGCGTCGAGCCCGGCCGGCGCGATCAGGTCCAGCGTCTGCCCCTTGCCGCCCGTGAACCGGCTCGCCGCGAGGGCCGCGGCGAGCGAGTCCGCCGGCGGCTGGCCCTCGAAGACGATCTGCACGACCGCGGTCTTCGGTTGCAGAGCGGTCCCGACGGCGACGAACTCGATTTCCATCCGCTACTCTCTCCGATCCCGTCTTCTCACCGCCTTCAACGCGCAGTAGGCGTTCGGCGCTCATCGCTCGCGTACTCTGTTGTGCGCAGGGGCGACGCATGGTTTAGAACAGCTCCGCCGGCCGCGGCGCGAAAAATCCCGGGCATGCCGTTTTTTCATAACCGATGCGCCTGATCGACCGCTACCTGTTGCGCCAAATGCTTGGGCCGACCCTGCTCGCTACGGCGGCGCTTACGGGGGTCGCCCTGCTGAGTCAGAGTCTGGCGGGCCTCGACCTGATCGTGAACCAGCGCCAGAGCGCGCTCGTGTTCCTGAAGGTGACGCTGCTCTACATGCCGCAGCTCATCAACATGATCTTGCCGATCGCCGTCTTCGTCGCGGCGCTGGTGGCGCTCAACCGGCTGCACACCGAGCAGGAGATCGTCGTCTGCTTCGCTGGCGGCATGTCACGCTGGCGAGTGATCTCGCCGGCCATCCGGCTGGCCTGCGTGATCGCCTTCCTGGCCCTTCTGCTGAACCTCTTCGTCCAGCCTGCGGCGTTCCGCGAGTTGCGCCAGGAGCTGTTCGCGGTGCGCACCGACCTTGCGTCGACCTTGGTGCGCGAAGGCGAGTTCACTGAGCCCTCGCCCGGCCTCACCGTCTATGCGCAGAGCGTTGATGGCCAAGGGCGAATGCGCAATCTCTTCATCCATCAGGCGAAGCCGAATGGGGAGGCGACGACCTACACCGCCGACCAGGGCCGGCTGGCGAAACGGTTCGGCCGGCCGGTGCTGATCATGCGCAACGGCTCGACCCAGGAGTTCTCCAAGACGGGCGTGCTCAACTTCCTCACCTTCGACGAGTACGTCTACGACCTCAGCCCGCTGACCGAGGGGTCGGAGATCGTGCACTACAAGCCCTCAGACCGCTTCCCCCACGAGCTGTTCTTCCCCGACCTAGCTCAGGCGTGGGAACGCCAGAACCGGGCCAGCCTGCTCGCAGAAGGCCACGCCCGGCTTTCGACGCCGCTCTATACGATCGCCTTCATGGCGATGGCGCTCGCCGCGATCATCGGCGGGGGCTTCTCGCGGCTGGGCTATGGACGCCGCATCGCGATCACGGCCAGCCTGGCGGCCTTCACCCGCATCGTCGGCTTCGTGGTGCAGGCGGCGTGCGACAACGACGCGTGGCTGAACGTCCTGCAGTACGCCGTTCCACTGCTGGCGCTGGGCCTGGCGCTGCGCAGCATCTTCCACCAGCCCGCGCCCGTCCGGACGCCCCGGCGCGGCGCGCGAGCCTTGCTTGGAGCGGGGGCGTGAAGCTCGCCGGCCGCATCGAGCGCTACATGCTGCTGCGGACGCTTGGCGGCGTCGGCATGGCGCTCGCGGTGATCAGCTCGGTCATCGTGCTGGTGCAGTTCGTCGACCTGTCGCGCCAGGTGGGGGTGCGAACCGACGTCGGCCCGGCCGAGTTGCTCGGACTGACGATGCTGCGCGCGCCTTCGGTGATTCAGATCCTGCTGCCGTTCGTCTTCCTGTTCGGGGTGATCGCCGCCTACGTCGGCCTAAACCGGAAAAGCGAGCTGGTGGCGATGCGCGCCGCCGGCGTCTCGGCGTGGCGCTTCATCATGCCCTCGGCGCTGGCGGCCTTCGCGGCCGGCGTGCTCAGCGTCACCGCGCTCAATCCGCTGGCCGCTGCGCTCAACAGCCGGTTCGAATCCGAGCGCGCTCGGATGATGGAGAACTACCTCCCAGGTGCGCCGAAGGAGGTTTGGCTAAGGCAGGGTAACGAGAACAACCAGATCGTCATCCACGCCAAGGCTCGCGACGTCGTCGCCGGCGTCGTTCGCCTGCGCGGCGTCTCGCTGTTCGTCTACGAGAAGGACCGCAGCGGCCGGCCGGTGTTCCGTCGCCGCCTCGAGGCCGCTGAGGCGCAGCTGATGCCGGGGTTCTGGCAACTGCGCGACGTGCGCGAAGCCACCGCCGGTGAGAACTCCGTCCATTCGGAGAGCCTCTCGATCCGCTCGGCGCTGGACGCCGAGGCTGCGATGGAGCGTTTCGCCTCGCCCGACGCCATCGCCTTCTGGCGGCTGCCATCGGCCATCAGGCTGACCGAACAGGCCGGCTTTTCGGCGGCGGGCTATCGTCTTCGGTTTCACCAGCTCCTGGCCACCCCGATCCTGTTCGCCGCCATGGCGGTGCTGGCGGCGGCCTTTTCGCTCAGGCTCGCCCGACTCGGCGGGCTCGCCGGCCTGGCGGGGGTCGGCGTTGCCCTTGGCTTCATCGTGTTCTTCTTCAACCAGTTCGCCGGCGCGCTGGCCAAAGGCGACATCATCCCGCTCTTCGCCGCCGCATGGGCGCCGCCCGTGGTGGCGCTGCTGTCCGGTTTGACTCTGCTCTGCTACACCGAAGACGGTTGAATCGTTCGCCTGCGGGGCTATGCATCCGCAAACGGCGCGACACAGCGCTCGGCGGGCGTCGAAGGGGATAAGCATCAACATGAGTTCGGGTCGGCTGACGCCCACCGCAGTGAAATGCGCCATGTTCGCCAGCGTCGCCCTGGGCGCCCTGCTGACCGGCCCGCAGGCGATGGCCAAGCCCGTCGCGGCGGCTGCCCCCGTCGCGCGCCAGCCGGCGCCCTCCGCCGACGGGCTCGCCCCGGACGAGCTCTACATGGAAGCCGACCTGCTGACGCGGGACGACAAGCGCAGCGTCACGACCGCCGAAGGCAATGTCGAGATCCGCTACCAGGGCCGCACGTTGCGCGCCGACCGCGTCGTCTACGAGGCAGCGGCGCAGGCCAAGCAGGGCCAACAAGCGGCTCCGGACCAGCCCGCCCAACCCGGCGTGATCCGCGCCTTCGGCCACGTACAGCTCGTCGGTGGCGACGGCTCGGTCGAGTTCGCCGACCAGATGACGCTGGACGACCAGATGAGCGCCGGCGTCGCGCGCGGGTTCGCCGCCCGCCTGCCCGACAACGGCAAGATCGCCTCGGCGACCGCAGTGCGGCGTTCGTCGGAGATCCAGGAGCTGAACCGCGCGATCTACACGCCCTGCGAGATCTGCACGCCGAAGGGCTCGCCGAAGAAGCCGACCTGGTCGATTCAGGCCGACCGCGTGGTTCAGGACAAGCGTCGTCGCCTGATTTTCTACCGGAATGCTCGGGTGCGCGTGAAAGGCGCGACGGTGATGTACCTGCCGGTGTTCTGGCACGCCGACCCGACGGCGGATCGGGCGTCCGGCTTCCTGGCCCCAAACCTCGGGGCGTCGGAGCGCCGCGGCTTCTCCTACGAGCAGCCTTATCTTTGGGTGGTCTCACCCTACACCGACGTGGTGGTGAGCCCGCAGATCAACAGCAAGGTCAATCCATTCCTTAACACCGAGATCCGCAAGCGCTTCTACTCGGGCGATGTCGATGTGCGCTTCGGCTACACTCACGAGAAGGACGTCGACGGCAACGGCGACCGCTTCGGCCAGTCCACGGATCGCAGCTACGTGCTGGCCCGCGGCGCCTTCCATCCGGACGACAACTGGCTTCTCGGCTTCACGGCGGAGCGGACCTCCGACCGCCTGATCTTTGACAAATACGACGTCCCGCGCGTCTACGAGAGCCGCGGCCCCTACGTCGCCGACGACCGCCGCCTGATCTCGCAGCTCTATGCGATCCGCCAAGGCGACCACTCCTACTTCTCGACCGCGGCGATGAGCATTCAGGGCCTGCGACCGACCGCCGTGCCCGGCGAGTTCGAGAAGAACGGGACCTTCCCGATCATCGCGCCGCTGGTGGAAGAGCGATACGCGCCTGACGTGGACATCCTGGGGGGCCGTGTGCGCCTGACGGGCAGCGCCGTCGCGTTGACCCGCGACCAATCCCCCACCACGCCGACGCAACCCGGCATCGACAGCCGCCGCGTCACCGGACAGGCCGATTGGCGCACCACCTACATATCGACGACCGGCCTGCGCATTGATCCGTTCGTCAGCGTGCGAACCGACCTCTACAGCCTCTCCGACGTGCCGCGCGACGGCGCCGCCGGCTTCCACTCGCGCAGCGAAGGCCGCGCGCTCGCTACGGCCGGCGCCGATCTCTCCTACCCGGTGCTTCGCCGTCTCGGGGCCGCCACCGTCGTTCTCGAGCCGCTGGTGCAAGTGGCCGCCTCGCCCAACGCCAAGCAGATCGTGATCGGCCACGACGCGGCAGGTGAGCCGATCTACCTCAACGAAGACAGCGCCACTTTCGAGTTCGACGAAACCAATCTCTTCCGCACCAACAAATTCCCCGGCTACGACCTTTACGAGGACGGCGTTCGCCTGAACGTCGCCGGCCGTGGTTCGGTGCTGTGGGACGATGGTCGCCGCGCCAGCTTGCTGGTCGGGCGCAGCATCCGCTCGCAGAAGAACACCATCTTCCGCGACGGCTCAGGCCTGCAGGGCACCGTGTCGGACTGGATCGTCGCGGCCGACGCTCAACCAATGCGGGGGCTGTCGCTGTTCGCCCGCGCGAGGCTCGACTCCTCCAGCCTGCAGATCCATCGCATCGAGGCCGGAGCCAATGCCTCCACCAAGTGGGCGGCCGGCTATATTCGCTACCTCAAGAATGACGCCCAGGTGACGGGCCTGCCGGCCAACGCCATCAACGGCGGGCGGCAAGAGAACATGGACCTCGGCGGCGAGGTCTATTTCGGCAAGAACTGGGGCGTGTCCCTGGCCGGCAGCCGCGACATGGTTCAGGACGCCTGGGCCGTGCGCGACGTGGGCGCTTTCTACCGTGACGAGTGCGTTCGCGTGGATGTCATCTACCGCAAGGAAGACGCCGTCATCTTCCAGCAGGACAGCCGAGGCCAACTGCGCCAATTGGGGCGTAACGAACAGGTTATGGTGCGCCTAACGCTCGCCACATTGGGCGGGGCATTTTAATGTCGCCGAGAATGCGCCGCAGACGCCGGCCTCTGGAAGGAATGACCTCACTTATGAAGCACGCTGACGACGTCCCGGGCCGGTTGGCGCGCGGCGTGGCTTTTGCCGCGTTGATGGCCGCCGCGGCCCTGCCTCTGGGCGTCCAGGCCGCCCCGTCCAGACCTGCTCCGGCGCCGAAGGCCGCTCCCGCGGTGAAGGCGGAGGCCCCCGCCCCGCAGCCCGCGGCCGCCCCCCGCCCGCTGTCGGAATCTGTCGCGGCAGTCGTCAACGACGAGATCATCTCGACCTACGATCTGGCGCAGCGGATGCGCCTGCTGATCGCCACCTCCGGCATTCAGGCCACCGAGCAGAATCTCCAACAGTTCCAGCGCCAGGCGCTGATCTCCCTGGTCGACGACCACCTGCAGCTCCACGAGCTGCGGCGCGTCGAGAGAGACCAGAAGATGAAGATCATCGCGAGCGACGACGACATCCGCGAAGAGCTCTCCGCCATGGCGCGCGAGAACAACATGTCGGTCGATCAGTTCCTGAACGTGCTCAAACAGCAGGGGATCGGCCGCGAAACACTGTTTATGCAGTTCCGCGCTCAGATCAGCTGGCAGCGCTGGATTCAGGGACGCTACGGCTCCCGGTTGCGGATCGGCGACGACCAGATCAAGGCGACCCAGGCGAAGCTCCTCGCCGACGCCTCGAAGCCGCAATACGAGGTGAGCGAAGTGTTCATCGACGCCAGCCGGGCGGGCGGTCTCGATGCGGCGATGCAGGGCGCCCAGCAGCTCGTGGCGCAGATGCAGCAGGGCGCGCCGTTCAACGCCGTCGCGCGGCAGTTTTCGTCGGCGGCGACCGCGGCTTCCGGCGGCGACGCGGGCTGGGTCAGCCCCGGCGAGATGCCGCCTGAGGTCGATGCGGCCCTCAATCAGCTGCGCCCGGGCCAACTCTCGCAACCGATCGCCGTCAAGGACGGGGTCTACATTATCTACCTGCGCAACAAGCGCGCCGGCGCCGGTGCGACCGTGGTCAGCCTCAAGCAGGCGGCGATCTCGCTGTCGCAGACCGCGTCGGCCGGCGACCTTTCGGCGGCGCGCGACAAGCTGATGAGCGTCCGCTCCGCCGCCACCGGCTGCAACGACTTCGAGGCCGCCGCGGCCAGGCAGGCCGGCGTCGTCGCGGGTGATCTCGGCGAGGCGGAGATCGCTGATCTCGCGCCGGAATTCCGTCAGGCCGCTGAAACGCTGCAGGATGGCCAGATCTCGGAGCCGATCCGCACCAAGGTCGGCCTGCATCTCGTGGCGGTCTGCGGCAAGCATGCGTCCGGCGGAGCTCAGGTCACGCGAGACCAGATCGAGAACCGACTGCTCGGCCAGCAGCTCGCCATGATTTCGCGGCGCTACATGCGCGACCTGCGCAATTCCGCGACCATCGAGACGCGGTGACGCGCCGGCCGCTCGCGCTGACGCTGGGAGATCCCGCCGGGATCGGACCGGAAATCGTGGTCAAGGCCTGGCGGTTGCTCCGTGAAACGGGCCCTGCCTTCGTCGTCGTCGGCGATCACGACGCGCTCGCCGCCGCGCCCGGAGCCGGAGACACCGCTCTCCAGCGGATCGCCCGCTTCGGCGAAGCGGCGGCGATCTTCGGAGAGACGCTGCCGGTGCTCGACCTGCCCCTGAAATCACAGGTGGTGGCGGGCCGGCCCGACGCCGCCGCCGGGCCGGCGATCGTCCAATGGATCGAGACCGCCGTCGGCCTGGCGTTGCGAGGCGAAGCCGCAGGCGTCGTCACCGCGCCGATCGCGAAGGCCCCCCTCTACGAAGCTGGCTTCAAGTTTCCGGGCCACACCGAATTTCTCGGCGAGTTGACCGCCGGGGCGCCGCACGACGGCGCTCGCGGCCCGCTGATGATGCTGACCGCGCAGGATTTGCGCGTGACCCTGGCGACGGTCCATACGCCGCTGGCGCGGGCGCCGGGCCTGCTTAGCATCGAAGCCATCGTGCATACCGGCCTGATCACCGCCCAGGCTTTGCAGCGGGATTTCGGCGTCGACCGGCCGCGGCTTGCCGTCGCCGGCCTAAATCCGCACGCTGGCGAAGCGGGAAGCTTGGGCCGTGAAGAGATCGACGTGATCGCCCCGGCGATCGAAGCGCTGCGGGCCATGGGCGTCGACGCGACCGGCCCCTACCCCGCCGACACCTTGTTCCCGGCCGAGATGCGCGCCCGCTACGACGCCGCGGTCTGCATGTACCATGACCAGGCCCTGATCCCGGTGAAGATGCTGGACTTCTGGGGCGGAGTGAACGTCACGCTGGGGTTGCCGATCGTGCGCACGTCGCCCGACCACGGCACCGGTTTCGGCATCGCCGGCCGCGGTGTCGCACGACCCGACAGCCTGATCGCCGCCATCCGCCTCGCAGATCAGATCGCCGAGCGCCGGGACGCCGGATGACACCGGCGCTCGCGGATCTGCCGCCCTTGCGCGAGAGCCTCGCCGCGCACGGACTTTTGGCCAAGAAGGCGTTCGGCCAGCACTTCCTGCTGGACCTGAACATCACCCGGAAGATCGCCCGCCTCGCCGAACTCGGTCCCGGCGATCAGGTCATCGAGGTGGGTCCCGGCCCCGGCGGGCTGACCCGCGCCCTCCTCGAGACGGGCGCGAGGGTTGTCGCCGTGGAGAAGGACGAACGGTTCCAGCCGCTGCTCGAGGAACTGCGCGACGCAGCGCCCACGCTCGAACTGGTGTTCGGAGACGCGCTCAAAGTCGACGAGGCGAAGCTCGCGGGTCCGAGCCCAGTGCATCTGGTCTCGAACCTCCCCTACAACGTCGGCACCGCGCTGCTGATCAAGTGGCTGACCGGCCCCTGGACGCCTGCGTCGCTGACCTTGATGTTTCAGAAGGAGGTCGCAGACCGCATCGTCGCCCAGCCTGGCGAAGACGCCTACGGTCGGCTTGCCGTGATCGTCAGCGCCACCTGCCGGGCTCAACGGGTGATGGACGTGCCGGCGCGCGCCTTTACGCCCCCGCCGAAGGTCGATTCCGCCGTCGTCCGCCTAGTTCCCCACGCCGAACGCTCGGACGCCGAGTTGCTGCGGCAGCTGGAGCGGATCACCGCGGCCGCCTTTGGCCAGCGGCGCAAGATGCTCCGGTCGAGTTTGAAAGCCCTGGGCGGTGAGGCTCTGGCTGACGCCGCAGGCGTCGATCCTCAGGCCCGCGCCGAAACGGTCGACCTCGCGGGCTTCCTGCGGCTAGCCGCCGAACTCGGCCGGCGTTCAGGCTGACACAGAGGTCAGGCTGCGGCGCCGAGCAACGCCTGGGCCTTGTGGCTGAGCGCCCAGCGGCTGAGGCAATGCGCGCCCTTCGTCGGCCGGCCTTCCCATCCGATGAAGTCCAGCCAACCGCGCTCGCCGAGGGCGAAGCAGCGACGTTCACGAGCGAAGCCATCCTCCACCCGGGCGCCTTGATCGTAGAGTACGTTGACGAGACGACCCTCGGGCAGAGCCTGCAGAAGAAGGGCTCGGTTCAAGGGCGATAGGCTGTCGAGGTCCATTTGCACGCTCCGACTTGCCTAGCTAACTAGCCGCCGAGTCTTGGCCAGGCGCAACCTTTCGCCGCACGGGCCTGTGGAAGGCTTGCGTCAGCCTGGGGATGATCCGTGAGCGACTGATTCTTGGACGTCCGGGATCACTTCTTTTCGAGCAGAATCTGGCTTTCCTTGCGCAGCCGCCCTTTCATCTTGTCAGCCATCATCGCCAGCAGATTGGGCAGCAGCACCTCGAGCCGGATCGCGTTGTCTTCGACGTCGATCGTCCCAGTCAGTCTCTGGCCCAGAGCGGCGAAGGCGAAGCTCAGCCGATCGCCTTGCCAGTCCTTCGACAGCGCGCCTGCGGCCGCCCCCATGTGCTGGGAGAAGTTCGCGATACCCTCGTCGACCCTTCGCCGCGCCTCACTACGGCCAAGCTCGTGCGGTATGGTGAGAGTGATGGCTCTGCTCATGTGCGTTAGAACGGTTCGGCCGGGCTTGGGGTCCCTTGCATCGGTTTCGGAGGCTGACAAATGACAGAGGACCGAACCGCGTTCGGCAGCGGTCCCTATCCAGACTCCGGTCCCGTGGCGATCATCGCGCGCCTGGCGTTCATCGGCGCGACCCTGGCGATCGTCATCGCGGTGTTCCTGCCGCCCTGGATGGTGCCCAACTTCGTGCGCTCGAAGTACCTGCAGCACTTCGCGGCATTCTACGTGTTGATGCTTGCGGCGCTGGCCGCAATGCCTCGCCGTCGTCTGCGCCGCGTCACGCTTTACGTCGCTGTCCTGGCGACCGGGCTGGAGGCCACTCACCTGCTGGGCGGCGCGGCTTTCTATCCCCTGGTGCGCAACTGGGTGGCTGACCTGGGCGGTATATCGGCGGCGATGGCGCCCTTGATCGTCGAGCGCTTCCGCCGCCGCTTCCCTCCGCGAGCCTGACCTCTAGAACCAGCGTCGCCCGTGGTCGCGAAGGCGCAGGTTGTTCTGCACGTTGCGAACGCCCTCGATGTCGGCGATGTCCTCGATCCGGCGCTTGTCTTCCTTGCGTCGCACCGTGCCGTTCAGCGTGACGTCGCAGTCGTCCACCAGCACTTCGACATCGCGCAGGTCGAGGCCGCGCTCGTCCTCCAGGCGTTCGACGATGACGGCCCAGAGCACGCGATCCGACGGCCCGCGCCGCCGGCCCACGGCGTCGCCCTGATCACGCCCACCGAAGAAGGCGCCCGCACGATCCTTCCATGAGCGGTTGCGCTCGCCCAGATCCTCGTCGCGTTCGGCGGCGCGCTCGGCGCGCCGGGCGGCCTCGGAGCTCGGCTCCGCGCGCCTGTAGTCACGCTCTTCGGCCGAGTAGCGCCGATAGGCCCGTCCCCCGTCCCGGTCATAGACGAAGTCGGTCGAGTAGTCGGCCTGGCCGTAGTCGTCGGCCCGGCGGCTCGCCTCTTCGTCGATGCGATAGCCAGTTCGCCGCCGCGGCTCGTATCCGTAGTCGGTCGAGTAGTCGGCCAGGCCGAAGTCCTCGAGGTCATCGGCCTCCGGACGGCTCTGACGCTCGTCCCAACGCTCGCGTCGATCACTGCGCTCCTCGCGCGTCCAGTCCCGCGGCATGTTGCGTCTCCTTCAAATGACGATCAGCCCCAAAACCTGCACCATTGACATAGGTTCCGCAGGCGGCGCGCGCCTCAGGCTTGCGCGATCCAGCCGTCGGTGAGGCTCGAATAGGTCACGCCGACGAGGATCATTTCGCCCTGCCCGCCGACCTTGATCACCGTGTCGGCCCCGACTTGCGACGCGCTGAACGTCTCGCCCCGAAGGATCAGCACGCGGTCCCCCTCGGCCTGATCGAAGTCCAGCACCCGGTCGGTGTGATGGCCGGGGATCGCCACGAAGGTGTCCGCGCCGCCGCCGCCGGCAAGCGTATTGTCGCCCATGTCGCCGGAGATCCAGTCGGCGCCGGAGCCGCCCACCACGATGTCGTTCCCCTGCCCGCCGCGCAGGATCCCGCCGCCGTCGCCTCCCTGCAGGGTGTCGTCGCCCTGGTTGCCGTTGAGGATGTTCAAGCCCTTCGAGGCGCGGGCGTCGATCAGGTCGGCGCCCTGCCCGCCCAGCAGCCAGTCGCCGACCTCGGAGCGTCCGACGATGGTGTCCTGGCCCTGGTTGCCGTTGACGGCGTTGAAGCCCGCCCCGCCGACGATGGAGTCGTCGCCAGGTCCGCCACGCAGCACGTCCGCGGAGCCTGCTCCGACGATGGTGTCGTTCCCCGGGCCGCCGTCGACCTGCGAGAAGGCGCCGCTCGCCTGCAGGGAGTCGTCTCCGTTCGTCGGCATCGTCGAGCTCAATGGGCCGGCGCCGTCGACGATGACATGGAATTCCAACGATGCGGACGAGACATTGCCGGCCCGGTCGACAGCGACCGCCGTCAAGGTGTGATCGCCCGGCGCCAGATTGTCTGTCGTCACCGTCACCGCGCCGCCGAATCCGATCTGAGCGTCGCCGACCAGCCGTGAGCCGTCGTACAGCTCCAAGTGGCCGCCCAGCAGCGCCGGGCCGCCATAAGGAGCGTGTCCGGGCGGGCCTTCCGGCGGCGGCGGCAAGCCCGCCTCGACAATGTGGAAGGTCGGCGTGGCGTCGTCGGTATGGGCGCCGTTCGCCAGTGCGCCCGTCGATGACCCGACATCGTCCTGCACGCCGGCGATGATCGGCGTCGCGGGCGGCGCCGTGGCCACGCCCAGCGCGAAACTGGCGATGCTCGCCAGCGACGAGCCGTCGGCGCGCCGCAGCGCTGCGGAGAGCAGGCTGAAGCCCTCCGGAAGACCGGTTACGGGTACGTCGACGAAGCCCTGCGCGACCTGGCCCGCGGTCAAGGTCACCGGCGCGCTGGCCAGCCCTCGATCGCTGGTCACGGTGATCGTCGTCCCCGCGGCCGCGCTGTCGCCGAGCGACACCCGGATCACCGGCGCGGAGTCGTTCGTATAGTCGCCGTAAGCGACCGATCCGATCCGCGGCCCGACATCGTCGAACGCGGACACGACTTCTGGAGTTGTTGGCATTGTAAATTCCCCGACTTGATACCTGCGCGTTAACCAAAACCGCGCGCGCACCCCTCCATTCCGCAACGGCAGCGGCGTCGCGTTGGATCCAGCTTGGCCGCAAATTTCGCTGCGAATTCCGGACGCCGCGTGGCCGAGGCGGCTACACCCGTGACCAGGACCGCGACTCGGGAGAGACCCAGGTTGTGCTGAAGCGCAACGACACGCCTGAGCCTGCCGGCGCCGAGCCGCCCACGGTCGCCAAGGCCAGGCCCGTGCTTCGGCGTGTCCTGCACCTGATCCCGCTCGTCCTGTTGGTCGCCGCCGGCATGGTGCTCTGGCGGGAGTTCCGCCACCTCAGCTTTTCCGAGATCGCCATGGCCATGGGCGATTGGGGCTATGTGCGGGTCGCCGGCGCGGTGGCCTTGGCCGCCTTCAGCTTCTGGCTGATGGGGGTCGTCGAATGGCTCGGCCTGCGCTGGGCCGGCGTCCGGGTGCCCTGGATCCCGTCGATCGGCGTGTCGTTTCTCGCCAACGCCATCGCCCACGCCGTTGGCGCCAACCTGCTGGTCTCGGGCGCGCTCCGCGCGCGGCTCTACGATCGCTATGGCGTGAGCCTCGCCCAGGTGGCGGCGACGACGCTGTTTGGCGGCATGTCCTTCGCCGTGGGCATCGGGATGCTGGGAGGCTGCGGACTGGCGCTTTCCCCGCCCGAGCAGATTACCGCCACCGCGATCCCGCTCGGCCTCGCGAGGCTGGTCGGCTGGGGGCTGATCTCCGCTTCGGCGGGCTATGTCGTCCTCTGCGCGCTCCGGCGCGCGCCGTTGCGCGCTTTCGGGCGAAGGCTGGCGCTGCCGTCCGCCGGAGCGGCGCTTGGCCAACTCGCCGTGGGCGTGGTGGACAATGGAGTCGCCGCGGCGATCATCTGGATGTTGCTGCCGGCGGGCGATGTGCCGTACCAGACCTTCGTCGGCGCCTATGCTGTGGCCGCGGTCGCTGGCCTGGTCTCCACCGTGCCGGCGGGCGCGGGCGTGTTCGAAGGATCGATCTCGACCCTGCTGCCCCAGGCCGAAGGCGCGCCGCTCGCCGCGGCTTTCCTGGGCTATCGCCTCGCCTACTACCTGCTGCCGCTGATCGTCGCCTCCGCCGCCCTGGCGATCCACACCCTGCGTCGGCGCGCCGCCTGAGTCCCTCGCCCCCTAGCCCTTCGGCTGCTCTTCCAGCCGACCGTCCTTCAGCGCGAACACCCGGTCCATGTGCCGGGCGAGCTCGAGATTGTGGGTGGCGATCACCGCGGCGACCTTCTGGCGGCGCACCAGGTTGTAGAGCGCCTCGAACACCGCGCCGGACGTCGCCGGATCGAGGTTGCCGGTCGGTTCGTCGGCCAGGATCAGCTTCGGCGAATTGGCCAGCGCACGCGCGATCGCCACCCGCTGCTGCTCCCCGCCCGACATCTGCGCCGGCTGATGGTGCGTGCGCGCCGCCAGGCCCAGCGCGTCCAGCAGAATGCGCGCACGATCCCGCGAGGAGCCGCGCGAGCGGCCGGCGATCATCTGCGGCAGGGCGACGTTGTCGAGCGCCGAGAACTCGGGAAGCAGATGGTGGAACTGGTAGACGAAGCCGATGGTGGCCAGACGCACGCGGGTGCGCGCACGCTCGCTGAGATCGGAACACTCGCGTCCCAGCACCGAGATCCGACCCGCCTCGGGATGCTCCAGCAGTCCCGCGGAGTGCAGCAGCGACGACTTGCCCGAGCCCGAGGGACCGATCAGCCCGACCACCTCGCCCGGGCGCACGTCGAGATCGACGCCGCGCAGCACCGGCAGCGGGCCCGCGGCGGTGGCGTAACGGCGCTCCAGCCCGCGGATCGACAGGACCGGGCTACTCATAGCGAAGCGCCTCCACCGGATCGAGCCGCGAGGCCCGCCACGCCGGCGGCAGGGTCGCAACGAACGACATCGCCAGCGCCCAGAAGGTGATCAGGCTGACCTCGGCCCAGTCGACCCGCGCCGGCAGCCGCGACAGGAAATAGACGTCGGACGAGAACACCGCCTGGCCCGTCGCCCATTCGACGAAGGTCTGGATCTGATCGATGTAGACCGAGACCAGACAACCCAACAGCAGGCCCGCGGCGGTGCCCAGCACGCCTACCATGGCGCCGGCCATGAAGAAGATCCGCATCACCGCGCCGGCGCTGGCGCCCATGGTCCGCAGGATGGCGATGTCGCGGCCCTTGTTCTTCACTAGCATCACCAGGCCGGAGATGATGTTCATCGCCGCGATGGCGACCAGCAGCATGAGGATCAGGCGCATGACGTTGCGCTCGACCTTCAGCGCGCCCCAGAAGGAGCTGTCGCGCTGCGTCCAGTCCGCCACCAGCGCGCCCGGCCCCGCGGCCTTGACGATCGCGCCCTTCATGCCGATGGCTTTGTCCGGATCGTTCACCTTGATCTCGATGGCGTCGACGCCGCCCTCACGGCCGAAGAACAGCTGGGCCTGCTGCAGCGGCATGTAGATGTAGGCCTGATCGTACTGGCTCATCCCCACCGTGAAGGTCGCCCCGACCGTGTAGGTCTTCTGCAGCGGCGTGCCGCCGAAGGCTGTCGCGCCCCCCGACGGTGAGATCAGGGTCAGCGGATCGCCCGGCCGCACGCCCAGCGACTGCGCCAGTCGCTCGCCGACGATAATCTCGTCGCCACCGAACTCGCCCTGGCCGAAGCCCTTGAGGCTCCCGTGGGTCAGGTTACCGGACACCAGCTTGGTGGCGGCGAGGTCCTTCGCCTGGATTCCCCTGACGATGGCGCCGGAAATCTGGCTCGGCCCCATGGCGATCGCCTGGGCCTCAATGATCGGCGAGGCCTGCACGACCCCGGGCACCTTGACGATCCCGTCCACGACGAGGTCGCGGTCCGGCCGGTCGAGCACGGGACCAGTGACGAACAGATGGCCGTTGAAGCCGAGGATTCGGCCGAGCAGCTCGGAGCGGAAGCCGTTCATCACCGACATCACGATGATCAGCGTCGCCACCGCCAGCATGATGCCGATGAAGGAGATGATCGAGATCAGCGCCACGCCGCCCTGGCTGCGCTTGGCGCGCAGGTAGCGGCCGGCGAGCATCCGCTCCCAGTAGCCGAACGGCGGCGCCCGGCCGCCGATCGTCGCCTCAATCGAGCCGGCCGCGTCCTCGCTCACGCGGTGATGGCCTTCACCGCGGCCTCGAGCGGCAGGGTCTGGCGCTCGCCGGTCGCCCGACGCTTGATCTCGACGACGCCGTCGGCGACTCCCTTGGGTCCGACGATCAGCTGCCAGGGCACGCCGACCAGGTCCAGCGAGGCGAACTTCGCGCCGGGACGCTCCTCGCGGTCGTCCAGCAAAGGCTCCCTCCCAGCCGCCTGCAGCGCCTTGTAGGCTTGTTCGGCCACCGCATCGACGGCGGCCTCCCCCACCCGCAGGTTGACGACCGCCGCGCCGAACGGCGCCACGCTTTCGGGCCAAATGATGCCGCCATCGTCGTGGCTGGCCTCGATGATGGCGGCGACGAGGCGCGAGACGCCCACGCCGTAGGAGCCCATCTGCACCGGGCGTTCCGCCCCGTCCGGGCCGGCGACGAAGGCCTTCATCGGCTTCGAGTATTTCTCGCCGAAATAGAAGATGTGGCCGACCTCGATGCCGCGTGCGGACATCCGCTTGTCCTCGGGCGCTTCGGCTTCGAAGCGGGCCTGGTCGTGCATCTCGTCGCTGGCGGCGTAGAGCGCCGTGCGCCTCTGGACCAGCGGCTCCAGGTCGCCATCCCAGTCGATGTCCGGCCCCGGCGCGCCCATCTCGACCAGGTCGCGGTGTGCGAAGACCTCGCTCTCGCCGGTCTCGGCCAGAATGATGAACTCGTGAGAGAGGTCGCCGCCGATCGGCCCGGTGTCGGCCCGCACCGGGATCGCCTTCAGGCCCAGCCGCGAATAGACGTTCAGATAGGCCAGGAACATGCGGTTGTAGGATCGCCTTGCCGCCGCCTCGTCGATGTCGAACGAATAGGCGTCCTTCATCAGGAACTCGCGTCCCCGCATCACGCCGAAGCGCGGCCGCCGTTCGTCGCGAAACTTCCACTGGATGTTGTAGAGGTTCTTCGGCAGGTCCCGATAGGACTTCACGTAGGCGCGGAAGATGTCGGTGATGACCTCCTCCGCGGTCGGGCCGTACAACAGGTCGCGCTCGTGGCGATCCTTGATGCGCAGCATCTCCTCGCCGTAGTCGTCGTAGCGGCCGCTCTCGCGCCACAGGTCGGCGAGTTGCAAGGTCGGCATCAGCACTTCGACCGCGCCCGCCCGGTCCATCTCCTCGCGGACGATCTGCTCGATCTTCTTCAGCACCTTCAGCCCGAGCGGCAGCCAGGCGTAGATGCCGGCGGCTTCCTGGCGGATCAGGCCCGCCCGCAGCATCAGCTGGTGCGAGACGATCTGGGCGTCGGACGGCGCCTCGCGAAGCGTCGGCATGAAGTAACGCGAAAGGCGCATGAGCTCGGGCGTCCCTAACTAGGAGAGCCGGTCAGATAGCCCTGGCGCCGCAGGCTTGGCAACGCGCCAGAGCCCAGATCAGGTCCGCCAGGGAATCTTGGCCAGGTCGATGACGTGGAAGTGGAGCAGGCCCAGCAGCACCATCAACAGCAGAGCTGAGATCCAGGTGGTGGTGATGAACTTGCGCTTCAGGTTGGGGTTCACCGGGGCGCCGGGATCGCCGCCCTCCGGATCGATGCCCAGTTCCGCATAGGTCCGCGTCCCGAGTGGGAGGATCGCGAACAACACCGTCCACCAGATGGTCAGGTAGATGGCGATGGTGGTCATGACGCCCATCAGTGCGCCCCCTTCGGCGTCTCCATTAACTCGACCAGCACGCCGCCCATGTTCTTGGGGTGGACGAAGATCACCGGCACGCCGTGCGCGCCGATGCGCGGCTTGCCGTCGTTCAGCACGGTCGCGCCCTTCGCAACCATGTCATCGCGGGCGACGGTGATGTCCTCGACCTCGAAGCAGACGTGATGCTGACCGCCCTTCGGGTTCTTCTCCAGGAAGGCCCGCACGGGCGACTTCTCGCCCCACGGCTCCAGTAGCTCGATCTGACTGTTGGGCAGGTTCACGAAGCAGACCTTCACCCCCTGCTCTTCCAGCACGAAAGGCGTGGTGATGTCGGTCGCGCCGAGCACGTCGCGATAGAGGGCGATCGAATCGTCGAGGAAGGGCGTCGCGACGCCGACGTGATTGAGCTTGCCGATCATGCGGCCGCTATAGCGCTTTGCAGACGCGAGCGCGAGAGGCCGAAACAGCACGCCGGGGCTGGAATGCGCGGGCGCACGCCCTTAAAGCCTCCCGCATGGGGCGGACCTCATCTGGACAATACTGGGAGCGCCTCGACCACCTGCGCGGCATCGCCGCCTTCATGGTGTTCTGCTGGCACTTCGTCCACGCCCAGAGCGTCGTCCCGGCCAGCGCGCCCTCGCTGAGCCCGCTGCTGGAAGAAGGGCACACGGGCGTGGCGCTGTTCATGGTCCTGAGCGGCTACCTGTTCGCCAAGATCGTCGGCGATCAGCAGATCGACTTTCGGCGCTTCATCGAAGCGCGCCTGCTGCGTCTCGGCCCCATGCTCGTCCTGGCGCTCGGCGCGGCCTACGCCCTGCACCCCAAGCTCTGGTATGAGATCCCTCTGGGCCTCGTCTGGCCCACCTGGAGCAACGGCTGCTGGTCGGTCGCGGTCGAGCTGCAGTTCTACGCCCTGCTGCCGCTGCTGATCGCCGGCTTCCGCCGCACGCCCAAGATCGCGGTCGCGCTCGTCCTCACGGCGATGGCCGTGCGGGCGCTGACCTATATCGCCCAGGGCGAGGTCTACACCGCCGCCTACTACTCTCTGTTGGGCCGGATCGATCAGTTCGTGCTCGGCATCCTGGCCTGGCGGCTGTTCCAGGGACGCGCGCTGCCCAAGCCGCTGATCGCGGTCGGCTTCGGCGCTTTCCTCGTGGCGCTGCACCTGTTCGATCTCGCCGGCGGCGAGACCCGGACGCGGTCGGAGCCCTTATGGATCTGGTGGCCGACGATCGAAGCCGTCGGCTATGCCTTGCTGATCGCCTGGTACGACGGCGGACGCTGGTCGCTGCCGCGGCCATTCGCCTTCGTCGGCAAGGTCTCCTATTCGATGTACCTCATTCACTTCCTGGTGGTCGGCGCGATGGGCCGTGCGGCGCATCGGATCCTCGGCGAGCCGAACGTCTATTCCATGCTGCTGCTGGCCGCGCCTGCGTTCGCTGCGCTGCTGCCGGCCGCGTGGCTGGCTTGGCGCTACGTCGAGACCCCGCCGCTAGCCCTGCGCCGTCCCTACCTGCGTCCAGCCGCCGAGCCGGGCGCGCTCAGGATGGCGGCCTGACGCGAAGGCTCAGACCCGCAGCACTGTCGTCTCGACGACCGGGCGCCGCCCCCAGATCCGTTGGCTGGCCTTCTTCACGGCCCGCGACAGCGCCGTCTCGACGGTGTCGTCGACGTCGCGGTCGTCGCTGGAGAGCCGCTTCAACGCCTCGGTGGCGGCTGCGGCGAGATCGTCCAGCACATCGTCCAACGGATAGTCCTCATCGGTCGGCAGGCCGAGCGCACGGACCTGCGGCCCGGCGACGATCCGGCTGCGACCGTCAAGCGCCACGGACACCGCGACCATGCCGTTGTGCGCGGCATGCCGGCGCTCACGCAGCGCCTCGCCGTTTTCAGGCGTCAGCACGCCGGCGTCGACGAACAGCCGCCCCGCCGGCACCTCGTCGACGATCTCGGCACGGCCCGGCGCAAGGCGGACGACGTCGCCGTTACGCGGGGCGACCTGCTGCGGCACCTGCAGGTCGCGGGCGAAGGCCATATGCTCCAGCAGGTGGCGACGCTCGCCATGCGTCGGCACGGCGATCTGCGGCCGCGCCCAGCGGTACATCTCCGCCAGCTCGTCGCGGCAGGGGTGTCCGGAGACATGGATCCCGGGGTGGTCGCGCTCGGTGTAGAGGCGCACGCCGCGATCTGCGAGCCGGTTCTGCAGATTGCGGATCGGCACCTCGTTGCCGGGGATCACCCGCGAGGAAAAGACGCAGCTGTCGCCTGCCCCGAGGCTCACATGCGGATGGGTCCCGTCGGCGATCCGGGCCAGCGCTGCGCGCGGTTCGCCCTGGCTGCCGGTGCAGAGATAGAGGACCGAGATCGGCGGGAAGGAGCCGGCTTCCTGCTCGGTGAGGAAGGGCTGCAGGTTCTGCATCAGCCCCACCGACTTCGCCGCCGCGGCCATGCGGTGCATCGAGCGGCCGACCAAGCAGACGCGGCGCCTGTTCGCCTCCGCGGCCCGGACGACCGAGTCCATGCGCGCGACGTTGGAGGCGAAGCAGGCCACCGCCACCTTGCCCTTCAACTGACCGATCAGCGGGACCAGGGCGTCGCGAACCGAAGCCTCGGACCCGGCGACGCCTTCAACGAAGACGTTGGTGGAGTCACACACCATCGCCAGAACGCCCTCGTCGCCCAGCCGGCGGATGGCGTCCTGGTCGGTCACCGAGCCCAGCAGCGGATCGGGATCGATCTTCCAGTCGCCGGTGTGCAGCACCGTGCCCAGCGGCGTCTTGATCGCCAAGCCATTGGGCTCGGGGATCGAGTGGGTCAATGTGATCAGCTCGAGGTGGAAGGGACCGAGGTCGATGTGGCCGCCGAGCGGGACCTCATGGATCTCCACCTCGCCCAAGAGTTCCGCCTCGCGTAGCTTCTCGCGCAACAGGAAGGCGGTGAACGGCGTCGCATAGACGGGCGCCTTCAGCCGGGGCCAGAGCCAGGCGACCGCGCCCAGGTGATCCTCGTGGGCGTGGGTCAGCACGATCCCGAGGATGCGGTCGGCGTATTCCTCGATGAACTCCGGGTCCGGCAGGATCACCTCGACGCCAGGCGTCGTCTGGTCGCCGAAGGTGACGCCGAGGTCGACGACGATCCAACGCCGATCGTGCGGCGGGCCGAAGCCGTAAAGATTGAAATTCATACCGATCTCGTTCGACCCGCCGAGAGGCAGGAAGACGAGTTCGTCGGATTTGGACGCCATGGAACTCAACCGCCGTTGGTGTTGCGGCGCCAGATCTCCAGCATCCCGCGAATGGTCAGATCGTGATCGAAGTGATCGATCGAAAGGGTCGCGCCGTGGAACAGTGAGGCGACGCCGCCAGTCGCCACCACGGTCAGGTTCTTGCCGCGCTCGGACTTGATGCGGGACACAAGGCCCTCGATCAAGCCGATGTAGCCCCAAAACACGCCGGATTGCATGGCGCCGACGGTGTCGGTCCCGACGATCCGGTTCGGCTTCTGGATCGCCACGCGCGGCAGCTTGGCGGCGGCGCTGTGCAGCGCCTCCATCGAGAGGTTGATACCCGGCGCGATCACCCCGCCTTCGAAGGCGCCGTCGGCGCCGATCACGTCGAACGTCGTGGCCGTGCCGCTGTCGATGACAATCAGTTCGCCCGGATAGACCACATGCGCGCCGATCGCGTTGACCAGGCGGTCTGCGCCGGCCTCGGAGGGCTTGTCGATGCGCACGTCGATGCCGAGCTTGGCGTTCTCGCCGATCACCAGCGGCTCTACGTGCAGATAGCGGCGGGCGAGATTACGCAGGTTGAAGATCGACTGCGGCACCACGCTGGAGATGATGCAGCCGTTGAAGACGCCCATCTGGAGCCCGGCCATGGCCAGCAATTGTGAGAGCCAGACGGCGTATTCGTCCGCAGTGCGGGTGCTTTCGGTGGCGGCGCGCCACTGCGCCACCCACCGCTCGCCGTCATGGACCGCGAACATGGTGTTGGTGTTGCCCTGCTCGATGGCCAGCAGCATGGCTCACACTCCCCCGAAGAAGACGTCGCCGGCGGTGATCCGTTCCCGCGTTCCGTCGCTCAGCCGCAGTCGCAGCGCGCCATCCGGCTCGAGCCCTTCGGCGACACCGGTTAGGGTGCGGTCGCTAAGCCTGACTTCGCAAGCCTGGCCAAGCCCAAAAGCTCGTTCGGTCCATGCGGTGGCGATCGGCGCAAAGCCTTCAGTCTCCCAGGTCCGCCGCCAACGCTCGAAAGCGCCTGCCAGGATCTCCAGCGCTTCGCGCGGAGTCGGCGGCGGGCTCGCCATGTGCTCGGCCAAGCTGGTGGCCGCGCGCTCCACGTCGGTCGGATAGTGGGCGAGGTTCACTCCGACACCGACCGCGAGCCAGAGGGACTTGTCGGGCCGTGCGCCGGACTCCACCAGAATACCCACCAGCTTGCGCCCGGCGACCAGCACGTCGTTCGGCCACTTCACCTGCGCCGCCCCAGGCCCTAGGCAGGTTTCTGCGAGGTCAGCGGCGGCAAGCGCGGCGAGGAACGACACCTGCGCAGCCTCGACCGGCGGCGCTTGCGTGGTCATCAGCAGCGTCGCGGCGAGATTTCCCTCGCCCGTCGACCAACTCCGGCCCCGCCGGCCACGACCCGCGGTCTGCGCGGTGGCGGTGATCCACACGGGTCCCGCCTCCCCCGTCTCAGCCCTGCGTCGCGCCTCGGCGTTCGTCGAGTCGAGCGCGTCGTAGGTTTCGATCGGCGGGTGCGCGCCCAAATCAGGCGAGACCGAAGGCGGTCGCCGCGGCGTGGGCCAGGGGGTCGATCCAGGTCAGCGCCACCAACACCACGGGGAAGGTGAACAGCGCCAGAGCAACGCTGATCGCCCGCGCCTCCAGCGGCGGGCTGTCGGTCGCGCCCTCGCTGGCGTCGAACCAAATCACCTTGATCAGGCGCAGGTAGTAGAAGGCCGCCACGACCGAGCCGACCAGGGCCGCCACGGCGAAGGGCCCCAGGCCCGCCCCGATCGACGCCTTGAACACGTAGTACTTCGCCCAGAAGCCGGAAAACGGCGGGAGGCCGAGCGCGGAGAGCGAGAAGGCCGTCATGGCGAGCGCGATGCCCGGCTGTTCCTTGATGAGGCCGGCCATGTCGTCGATCGTCTCCATCGGCCGGCCCTGGCGCGACAGCGCCGCGAGGCAGGCGAAGAAGCCGGTCACGTCGATCATGTAGAGGACCATGAACACCAGCATGGCCTGCACGCCCTGGGCGTCGCCCGAGGCCAAGCCCAGCAGCGCATAGCCGATGTTGGCGATCGAGGAATATGCCCACAGGCGCTTCAGGTTCTTCTGCACCAAACCCCAGAAGGCGCCCACGGCGACCGAGATCAGGGCGATGGCGACCAGCACCTGCTGCCATTGCTCGGCGGCGCCGGCGAAGCCCTGGCCGAGCGCACGAGCGAACAGCACCATGGCCGCCAGCTTCGGCGCGGCGGCGAAGAAGGCCACGACGGGGGTCGGCGCGCCCTCGTAGACGTCCGGCGTCCACATGTGGAACGGCGCGGCGGAGACCTTGAAAGCCAGGCCGCAGATCAGGAACACCAGGCCGAACAGCACGCCCGTGCCGGCGCCGCTTTTCACCGCCACCGCGATGTCGCTGAAGAGCGTCGAGCCGGCGAAGCCGTAGATCAGGCTCGCGCCATAGAGCAGCAGGCCCGAGGAGAGCGCGCCCAGCACGAAGTATTTCAAGCCGGCCTCGGAGGCCTTGCTGTCATCGCGGTGCATGGCCGCCAGCACATAGAGCGCCAGCGAGTGGAGCTCGACGCCGACGTACAGCGAGATCAGGTCGCCGGAGGAAGCCATCATGCCCATGCCGAGCGCGGCCAGGATGATCAGCACCGGGAATTCGAAGTTGCGCACGCCGCGGCGCTCGAACCACGGTTGGCCCAGCGGGATGGCGATGGCGCAGGCGACGTAGATCGCCACCTGGGCGAAGGCCGAGGCCGCGTCGCTGATCATGCCGCCGCCGAAAGCGCGACCGGCCGGGGTGATCGCCGCGGCGTAGGCGGCGCCCAGCAGGGTGACCACGGCGGCGCCCGCCAGCATGGCGGTGGCGCGCGGCGCAAACGCCCCCCAGACGAGCAGCACCAGGGCGGCGACGCCCAGGATCAGCTGCGGGTAGGCAAGAGCGAGATCGGCGGACAGGTTCATCTAAGGATCAGCCCCTCACCCGCCGACAGCCGCGCGGTAGACCGTCACGAGATGGTCGACCGAGGTCTGGGTCAGGTTGAACACGTAATTCGGATAGACGCCGAGGATCAGGGTGCCGATCACCAGCGGCGCGAAGATCGCGATCTCACGGGCGTCGAGGTCGGTGATGCCGGCGAGCTTCGGATTGACCAGCTCGCCGAAGATCACGCGGCGGTACAGCGAGAGCGCATAGACCGCCGAGAAGATCACCCCAGTCGCGGCGACAAGCGCGGTCCAGGTCGAGGCGTTGTAAGCCCCAGTCATGGTCAGGATCTCGCCCACGAAGCCCGAGGTGCCCGGTAGGCCGACATTGCCCATGGTGAACAGCATGAAGACGGCGGCGTACCAGGGCATGCGGTTCACCAGCCCGCCGTAGAAGGCGATTTCGCGGGTGTGCATGCGGTCGTAAACCACGCCGACGCAGAGGAAGAGCGCGCCCGAGATCAGGCCGTGGCTCAGCATCTGGAAGATGGCGCCCTGCTCGCCCTGCACGTTGCCGGAGAAGATGCCCATGGTGACGAAGCCCATGTGCGCGACCGACGAATAGGCGATCAGCTTCTTGATGTCGTCCTGCCGGAAGGCGACCAGCGAGGTGTAGACGACCGCGATCACCGAGAGCGCGAACACCAGCGGCGTGAACAGCTCCGACGCCTGCGGGAACATCGGGAGGCTGAAGCGCATGAAGCCGTAGCCGCCCATCTTCAAGAGGATGCCGGCCAGGATCACCGAGCCCGCCGTGGGCGCCTCGACGTGGGCGTCGGGCAGCCAGGTGTGCACCGGCCACATCGGCATCTTCACCGCGAACGAGGCGAAGAAGGCCAGCCACAGCCAGACCTGCAACGACGGATCGAACTTGAACTTCATCAGCTCGGGGATCGAGCTGGTGCCTGCGATGTTGATCATCGCCAGCGCCGCGGCGAGCAGCAGCACCGAACCCAGCAGGGTGTAGAGGAAGAACTTGAAGGCCGCGTAGACCCGCCGCTTCCCGCCCCAGATGCCGATGATCAGGAACATCGGAATCAGGCCGAACTCGAAGAAGACATAGAACAGCACCAGGTCGAGCGCGCAGAACACGCCCACGACCAGGGTTTCCAGGATCAGGAAGGCGATCAGGTACTCGAGGACGCGGTTCTCGATCGAGCGCCAGGACGCGGCGATGCAGATCGGCATCAGGAAGGCGGTCAGAAGGACGAACAGCACCGAAATACCGTCGACGCCCATCCGGTAGTGCAGGCCGCCGAACCAGGCGGCGTCCTCGACGAACTGGAAGCCGGCGTCGTTCGGGTCGAACTGGACGACCATCAGCACCGACAGCGCGAAGGTCGCCAGCGTCGTGACCAGCGCGATCCACTTGGCGGCCGAAACCGTGCGCGCATCGTCCGGCTTGCCGGTCAGGCGCAGCGCCAGGATCGCGGCGACGCCGACGATCGGGGAGTAGGTGATGAGAGAGAGAAGCGGCATCAGTCAGTTCCCCCTCAGTGGTTCCACGCCCAGAGGGCGTAGGTCAGCAGACCCGCCACCCCCAGCAGCATGACGAAGGCGTAGTGGTAGACGTAGCCGGTCTGCAGCCGGCTGCCGCGGGTGGCCAGCGCCACCGACACTGCCGAAACCCCGTCGGGCCCGAGCCCGTCGATGATCTTCTGGTCGCCGCCCTTCCAGAACAGGTCGCCGAAGAACTTGGCCCCGCGCACGAACACGGCCTCGTAGATCTCGTCGAAGAACCACTTGTTGTAGAAGAAGACGTAGAGCGGGCCGCGACGGGCGGCCAGCCGCGCGCCGAGGCCTTCGCGGGCGATGTAGACGTAGGCCGCGACCAGCAGGCCCAGCACCGAGACGATCAGCGGCGCCTGAGCCACCAACAGCGACATATGGTGTTCGGCCAGCACGTGATTGTTGGGCGCGGTGAAGATCGCGCCGCGCCAGAACTCCCGCTGATGCTCACCGATGAACTCGTGGTGGAACACGTAGCCCGCGGCGATCGCGCCGATCGAGAGCAGGATCAGCGGCAGGCGCATCGTCCAGGGGCTCTCGTGCGGCAGCGCGGGGCCATGGCCGTGGCCATGCGCATGGTCGTCGTGCGCAGCCAGCGGCTCGTCGTGCGTCTCGATCTGCGCGGCCGAGGCATGGTCGTCGTGGCCATGATCGTGGTCGCGGTTGTGCCAATGGTGCTCCAGGTCCTCCGACGTCCAGCGCGCGTGGCCGTTGAAGGTGAAGAAGGCCAGCCGCCAGGAGTAGAAGGCGGTCAGACCCGCCACGAAGACGCCGACGACGAAGGCGAAGTAGCCCATCGGGTCGCCCGCGGTCCCGGCGCTGTAGGCCGCGTGGATGATCGAGTCCTTGGAGTAGAAACCGGCGAAGCCGAGCTCCAGGCCCGGGATGCCCAGGCCGGTGATGGCGATGGTGCCGATGGTCATCACCGCGAACGCCACCGGGAGGTGCTTCGCCAGCCCGCCGTAGCGCCGCATGTCCTGCTCGTGCGCCATGGCGTGGATCACCGAGCCCGCGCCGAGGAACAGTAGCGCCTTGAAGAAAGCGTGGGTGAACAGGTGGAACATGCCGGCCTGATAGGCGCCCACCCCCGCGGCCATGAACATGTAACCGAGCTGCGAACAGGTCGAATACGCGATCACCCGCTTGATGTCGTTCTGCGTCATGCCGACGGTGGCGGCGAACAGCGCCGTGATCGCGCCGATGAAGACGACGATGTGCTTAGCCACCGGCGCGTACTCGAACATCGGCGACAGCAGGCAGACCATGTAGACGCCGGCGGTGACCATGGTGGCGGCGTGAATCAGCGCCGAGACCGGGGTCGGGCCTTCCATCGCGTCCGGCAGCCAGGTGTGCAGGAAGAACTGCGCCGACTTGCCCATGGCGCCGACGAACAACAGCGCGCAGGCCAGGTCGAGCAGGCGGAAGCTGTGACCGATGAATTCCCAGGACTTGTCTGCGCCTGCGGCGATTTGCGGGAAGATCTCGGCGAACTGGATCGAGCCGAACGCCCAGAACACGGTCATGATGCCGAGCGCGAAGCCGAAGTCGCCCACCCGGTTGACGACGAAGGCCTTGATCGAGGCGGCGTTGGCGGTCGGCTTCTTGAACCAGAAGCCGATCAAGAGGTAGCTTGCCAGGCCCACGCCTTCCCAGCCGAAGAACAGCTGCATGAAGTCGGCGGCGCTGATCAGCGCCAGCATGGCGAAGGTGAACAGCGACAGGTAGGCGAAGAACCGCGGCTTGCTGTCGTCCTCGGCCATGTACCCCCACGAGTAGAGGTGCACGAGGCTGGACACCGAGGTCACCACCACCAGCATCACCGCCGACAGGCCGTCCAGGCGGAACGACCAGTTGGAGACGAACTCGCCGACGTGGATGAACGGCAGATAGGTCAGCGTGAACGGCTCGAGCCCGCCCCAGGTCCACTTCGAGAAAACCGTCCAGGACAGGACCGCGGCGAGAATAAGCAGGCCGGTGGTCACGGCCATCGAGACCGTGTCGCCCAGCCGGCGTCCGAACAGGCCCGCCGTGATCGCGCCGACCAGCGGCGCGAACAGGATGACCGTGACGAGGGACTTCGGATCCATGAGCGCGTCCTCAGCCCTTCATCATCGAAGCGTCGTCCACGGCGATGTCGCCGCGGTTGCGGAAGAAGGTGACCAGGATCGCCAGACCCACCGCCGCCTCGGCCGCCGCGACCGTCAGCACGAACATGGCGAAGATCTGCCCCACCACGTTGTGCAGATAGGCCGAGAAGGCCACCAGGTTGATGTTCACCGCGAGCAGGATCAGTTCGATCGACATCAAGATGACGATGATGTTCTTGCGGTTCACGAAGATGCCGAAGACCCCGATGGTGAACAGGATCGCGGCGACCGCCAGATAGTGCGGAAGGCCGATTATCATTGGTCCATCCCCTGACCGGGCTTCAGGCTGACGACGCGCATGCCGGTGCGCGGCGAACGCAGCACCTGGTCGGCGATCACCTGCCGCTTCACGCCCGGCTTGTGGCGAAGGGTGAGCACGATCGCGCCGATCATGGCCACCAGCAGCACCAGGCCAGCGGCCTGGAAGAAGTAGACATAGTCGGTGTAGAGCACCCGGCCGATCGCCTCGGCGTTGGTCACCGACTCCAGGCCGCCGTTGGCCGCCGGAGTCTCGTTGAGCCGGGCCGCGCCCTTCACCGCCACGGTGTAGGAGACGAACACCATCTCAGCCGCCAGCGCCGCGGCGATCAGCCCGCCGATCGGCAGGTACTGGGCGAAGCCCTGCCGCAGCGCGGCGAAGTCCACGTCGAGCATCATGACGACGAACAGGAACAGCACCGCGACCGCGCCGACGTAGACGACGACCAGCAGCATCGCCAGGAATTCCGCACCCATCAGCACGAACAGGCCCGCCGCGGAGAAGAAGGCGAGAATTAGGAAAAGCACCGAGTGCACCGGGTTGCGCGCCGAGACGACGGCGAACCCGGCGACGACGGTGATCACCGCCATCAGGTAGAATGCGATCGCCTGCAGGGCCATGCGGCTGTTCTCAACCCCTCGGTTTCATTTGCAGCGTCGTCGCCCAGCTCAGGCAGGCGAGTCGGGCCACCACGAAGTTCGTTCAAGCGGCGCTTGGAATCGCGCCGGTCTCTTATCGGTACGGCGCGTCCAGTTCCAGGTTCTTCGCGATCTCCCGCTCCCAGCGGTCGCCGTTATCCAGCAGGCGCTCCTTGTCGTAGTAGAGCTCCTCGCGGGTCTCGACGGCGAACTCCAGGTTCGGGCCCTCGACGATGGCGTCCACCGGGCAGGCCTCCTGGCACAGGCCGCAGTAGATGCACTTGACCATGTCGATGTCGTAGCGGGTCGTCCGCCGGCTGCCGTCGGCGCGCGGTTCGGCCTCGATGGTGATCGCCTGGGCCGGGCAGATCGCCTCGCAGAGCTTGCAGGCGATGCAGCGCTCTTCCCCGTTGGGATAGCGGCGCAGCGCATGCTCGCCGCGGAAACGTGGGCTCTGCGGGTTGCGCTCGTGCGGGTACTGCACGGTCTTCTTCGGCTGGATCATGTACTTCATGGCCAGGCCGAAGGCGCCGGCGAAGTCCATAAGGGCAGCGCCCTTCACGGCCTGTCCGATCCGGTTGAACATCCTATTTCCTCACGCAGGCGTAGGCGTCGATCCGCTGCGGGTCGCCCTGGGATTTCAGTTGCATCGTCATGCCGCGGGCCTCGCACGAAGCCTGCAGGCTGCGCAGCGCGTCGAGGCTGGCGACGCCCTCGGAGGGCGCCCCCGTGCTGGCGCATGCCGCCAGGCCTGAGGCGATCATGGCGAGGGCGAGGGCGCGCATCACGCGAACACGCGCCAGGCCGAGACCGCGACCACAGCCACCAGCGAGGTCGGCAGGAAGACCTTCCAACCCAGCCGCATCAGCTGGTCGTAGCGGTAGCGGGGCACGATCGCCTTCGCCATGGCGAACATGAAGAAGAAGAAGATGACTTTCAGGAAGAACCACATGAAGCCGAAGAAGCTCGCTGCGGTCGGGGCCCAGGCCGCCGTGAAGTCGGTCGGGAATGGCGCGGTCCAGCCGCCGAAGAACAGCACGGTGATCATCGCGCACATCAGGACGATGTTCGAGTACTCGCCGATCATGAACAGCAGGTACGGGGTCGAGGAGTACTCGACCTGATAGCCGGCCACTAGCTCCGACTCCGCTTCGGGCAGGTCGAATGGCGGGCGGTTGGTCTCCGCCAGCGCCGAGATGAAGAACATCATGGTCATCGGGATCATGACGACCAGCATCGGCAGCTTCGCCAACCCGCCCGGGCCGCCGAACACATACCAGTTCCAGAAGCCGCCGGCCTGGCTGGCGACGATCTGCTGCAGGTTCATGGTGCCGGCCAGCAGGATCACCGTGATGATGATGAATCCGATGGAGACCTCGTAGGAAACCATCTGCGCCGCCGAGCGGAGCGACCCCAGGAACGGGTACTTCGAGTTGGACGCCCAGCCGCCCATGATGATGCCGTAGACGCCGAGCGAGGAGATCGCGAGCAGGTAGAGGATGCCGACGTTGAGGTCGGCCACCACCCAGCCCGGAGCCAGCGGCACCACGGCCCAGGCCGCGAAGGCGAGCGTGAAGCTGATCAGCGGGGCCAGCAGGAAGACCGCCTTGTCGGCGCCTGCCGGGACCACGATCTCCTTCAGCACGAACTTCAGGAAGTCGGCGAACGATTGCAAAAGACCGAACGGCCCCACCACGTTGGGCCCTTTGCGCATCTGCACGCCCGCCCAGATCTTGCGGTCGGCCAGCAGCAGGAAAGCCAGCGAGAGCAGGATCCAGATCATCACCGCCAGCACCTGGCCGACGGTGAGAAGGGTCCAACCGCCCGGGGTGGCCCAGAAGGATTGAGTCACGGCAGGCTGCATCTCCCCTACTCCGCGGCGATGGTGGCCGGTCCTGAAACCAGGGCGGCGCACTCGGCCATCGTGACGCTCGCGCGCGCGATGGGATTGGTGAGGTAGAAGTTCTTGATCGGGGTGGCGAACGGCGCATCCGTCCCCTCGCCCGCTGCGCCCAGCGCGCCGAGGTCGAGGCTGACGCTCGCCGGATCGGCCACGTAGTCGATGCGGCCGAAGGTCGGGTGATCGGCGAACAGCTTGGCGCGTAGTTGGTCCAGACTGTCGTAGGGCAGCGCCGCGCCCAGCCGCTCTGAAAGCGCGCGCAGGATCGCCCAGTCCTCCTTGGCCTCGCCCTTGGGGAACACCGCCCGGCCGCCGAGTTGCACACGGCCCTCGGTATTGACGTAGAGGCCGTTCTTCTCGGTGTAGGCGGCGCCCGGCAGGATCACGTCGGCGCGGTGCGCCCCGGCGTCGCCGTGGGTGCCGAGATAGACAACGAAGGCGTCGGTCGTCGAAAGATCGAGCTCGTCGGCGCCCAGCAGGAACAGCAGATCCGCCCCGCCCTCCTGCACCAGTTCTCCCGCCGCCTTGCCGCCTTCGCCCGGAACGAAGCCGAGGTCGAGGCCGCCGACGCGGCTGGCTGCCGTGTGCAACACGTTCCAGGAGAGGCCGAAGCTCTTGGCGACGCCCGCCGCCGCCTTCAGCACCGCGCCGCCATCCGCCCGAGAAAGCGCGCCGGAGCCGACGATGATCGCTGGAGCCTTGGCGTCCTTGAGCGCCTTGACGAAATCGTTCTTCTGCCGCGACAGGCCGCCCAGCGTCTGCGGGCCGGCGCCGAGGTAGTCGTAGCCGTAGGTCAGATCTGCCCGCTCACCGATCACGCCGACGCGCAGAGCGCCCGCCAGCCACCGCTTGCGCAGCCGCTGATTGAGCACCGGCGCCTCAAGGCGCGGATTGGTCCCGACCAGCAGGACGACGTCGGCGTCCTCGATGCCGGCTAGGGTCGAGTTGAACAGCCAGCTTTCGCGCGGGCCCGCGCCCAGCCCCATGCCGTCCTGCCGGCAATCGGTCGAGGCGACGCCCAGGCCGCGGAACAGATCGAGCGCGGCCTTCATCGACTCGGCGTCCTGCAGGTCGCCCGCGATCACGCCCATGCGATCCGGCCGGTCGCTTTGACCTTCGCGGCCACGACGTCCAGCGCCTCGACCCAGGTGGCGGCGCGCAGCTTGCCGTTCTCCCGCACGTAGGGCCGATCGAGCCGCTGGCGCGCCAGGCCGTCGACGACGTAGCGCGTCTTGTCGCTGATCCACTCTTCGTTGATGTCGTCGTTGGTGCGCGGCAGGATGCGCAGGGCTGCGGGGCCGCGGCTGTCGACCCGGATCGCCGAGCCCAGCGCATCCATGACGTCGACGCTCTCGGTCTTCTTCAGCTCCCAGGGGCGATAGTTGAACGCCCAAGGCTTGTGAGTCAGCGCGCCGACCGGGCACAGGTCGATGACGTTGGCGGACAGTTCCGACGCCACGGCCTTGCCGAGATAGGTCGTGATTTCAACGTCTTCGCCGCGAGAGATCAGACCGATGTCGGGCACGCCGGCGACTTCGGTGATGAACCGCACGCAGCGGGTGCACTGGATGCACCGCGTCATCACCGTCTTGATGAGCGGCCCCATCGACTTCTCTTCGACGGCCCGCTTGTTCTCCTGATAGCGGCTGTCGTCGCGACCATAGCCCATGGCCTGGTCCTGCAGGTCGCACTCGCCGCCTTGGTCGCAGATCGGGCAGTCCAGTGGGTGGTTGATGAGCAGGAACTCCATCACCCCGTGGCGCGCCTTCTTCACCATGGGCGTGTCGGTGAAGATCTCCATGTTCTCGGCGGCCGGCAGCGCGCAGGAGGCCTGCGGCTTCGGCGGGCCGGGCTTCACCTCGACCAGGCACATGCGGCAATTGCCGGCGATGGATAGCCGCTCGTGATAGCAGAATCGCGGGATCTCCTTGCCCGCGAGCTCGGCCACCTGCAGCACGTTCATGCCGGGCTCGAACTCGACCTCGACCCCGTCGACCTTGGCGATAGGCATGGACTACTCCGCCGCGACGGCGGCGCCGGCGTAGACGCCGGGACGCGCGCGGTATTGGGTGATGCGCTCCTCCACCTCGTGGCGGAAGTGGCGGAACAGGCCCTGGATCGGCCAGGCGGCGGCGTCGCCGAGACCGCAGATGGTGTGGCCTTCGACCTGGGAGGCGACGTCGAGCAGGAGGTCGATCTCGCTCATCTCGGCTTCGCCGGTGACCATCCGCTCCATCACCCGCCACATCCAGCCGGTGCCTTCGCGGCAGGGCGTGCACTGGCCGCAGCTCTCGTGCTTGTAGAAGTAGGCCGCGCGCGCGATCGCCTTCACCAGATCGGCGTCCTTGTCCATGACGATCAAGGTGCCGGTGCCGAGGCCCGAGCCCCGCGCCTGCAGGTCCTCGTAGGTCATCACAGCCTCGTCGCACTGCCCGGCCGGGATCATCCGCACCGAGATGCCGCCGGGGATGACCGCCTTCAGGTTGCTCCAGCCGCCGCGCACGCCGCCGAAGTGCTCTTCGATCAGTTGCTTGATCGGGATGCCGACCGCGTCCTCGACGACGCAGGGCTTGTTCACGTGGCCGGAGGCCGCGAACAGCTTGGTTCCCGTCGACTTTTCCGTGCCGAAGCCGGCGAACCACTCTGCGCCGCGGCGCAGGATCGTGCCGACGACCGAGATGGTCTCAACGTTGTTGATGGTGGTCGGGCAGCCCCAAATGCCGGCGCCGGCCGGGAACGGGGGTTTCAGCCGCGGCTGGCCTTTCTTGCCCTCCAGGCTCTCCATCAGCGCGGTCTCGTCGCCACAGATGTAGGCGCCCCCGCCGTGGTGCACGCGCACGTCGCAGTCCCAGCCGTTGAGGTTGCCGGGGCCGATCAGCTTTGCGTCATAGGCTTGCTGGATCGCCGCCTGCAGCCGCTCGCGCTCGAAGACGTACTCGCCGCGGACGTAGATGTAGGCGGTGCGCGCGCGCATGGCGCGGCAAGCGATCAGACAGCCTTCGATCAGGAGGTGCGGATCGTTGCGCAAGATCTCGCGGTCCTTGCAGGCGCCGGGCTCCGACTCGTCAGCGTTGACCACCAGGTAGTGCGGCCGATCGCTCTCCTGCTTGGGCATGAAGGTCCACTTCAGCCCCGTGGCGAAACCCGCCCCGCCGCGGCCGCGCAGGCCCGAGGCCTTGATCTGGTCGCAGATCCACTCCGGCGTCTGGCCGCAGATGTCCTTCGTGCCGTTCCACGCGCCGCGCTTTTTCGCGCCCTCCAGCGTCCAGTCGTGCACGCCGTAGAGGTTGGTGAAGATGCGGTCCTTGTCCTGCAGGAGCCCGGGCATCACGCCTTCTCCTTCGCAGGAAGGTTGGGGATCTTGATCTTCTTGGCGCGCGAGCCGTCATAGAGCGACGGGTCCGTCAGCGTCAGCTGCTCGCCTGCGGGAGCCGCACACTGGCGGCCGATCGCGGAGCCCGGCGGCGGCGATTTGCCGGCGGCGAACTCGTCGAGGAGCTTTTCGAAGCTCTCCGGCGTCAGGTCCTCGTAGTAGTAGTCATTGATCGCGGCCATCGGGGCGCTCGAGCAGGCGCCCAGGCACTCGACTTCCTGCCAGTAGAACTTGCCGTCGGCCGAGCGATGGTCCTTAGCGCCGATCTTCTTCTTGCAGACGGCCATGATGGCTTCGGCGCCGCGCAGCTGGCACGGCGTGGTCCCGCACACCTGCACCAGCGCGTGCGTGCCGACCGGCTCCAGCATGAACATTGTGTAGAAGGTGGCGTTCTCCAGCACCCGCAGCACCGGCATGTCGAGCAGCTCGGCTACGGCGCGGATCGCCGGCTCGGAGACCCAGCCTTCCTGCTTCTGCACCAGCCACAGCAATGGGATCACCGCCGACTGCTGCTTGCCCGGCGGGTAGTTTGCGATCCAGCGCTTGGCCGCCTTCAGCGTGTCGGGCTTGAAGGCGAAGCTTTCGGGCTGGTTCGGCGAAAGGCGGCGGACGCTCAATTCGGCCTCACTTGGCGAAGTCGACGCGGGCGATCTTGCCGTCCGCGATCGTGTAGATGGCGATGATCTCGAAGGTCTCGCCGCCGGGCGCGCGGACCACGCGCTCGTGGTCGACGACGGTCGAGCCCACCACGATGCGGTTCAGCAGCTCCGCCTTGTTCTGCGGGAACTGCCTGAAGGCGCCGGCATAGCGGGCGCGATAGGCCTCGTTCCCCCGCGTCGTCACCTGCCCATTCAGGTCGGACACGACGATGTCGTCGGTGAAGAAGGCGCAATAGGCGTCGAGATCTTGGGCGTTGTACGCGTCGAGCTGCGCCTGCACGAAGTCGACGTTGGAAAGCTTGGCGGTCAACGGTCGATCTCTCCGAACACGATATCGAGCGAGCCCAGGATGGCGGAGACGTCCGCCAGCATGTGGCCGCGGTTCATCCAGTCCATGGCCTGCAGGTGCGGGTAACCCGGCGCGCGGATCTTGCAGCGGTAGGGCTTGTTGGTGCCGTCGCTGACCAGATAGACGCCGAACTCGCCCTTGGGCGCCTCCACCGCGGCATAGATGTCGCCGGGCGGGGTGCGATAGCCCTCGGTGTAGAGCTTGAAGTGGTGGATCAGCGCCTCCATCGAGCGCTTCATCTCGCCGCGCCTCGGCGGCGAGACCTTGTGGTCGTCGGACAGCACCAGCCCCGGCGTCTTCTGCAGCCGGATGCAGCACTCCTTCATGATCTTGGTCGACTGGCGCATCTCTTCCATGCGGCAGAGGTAGCGGTCGTAGCAGTCGCCGTTGACGCCCAGCGGAATGTCGAACTCGAAGTCATTGTAGCACTCGTAGGGCTGGCTGCGGCGCAGGTCCCAGGCGATGCCCGAGCCGCGCACCATCACGCCGGAGAAGCCCCAGGCCAGCGCTTCCTCCCTCGACACCACGCCGATGTCGACGTTGCGCTGCTTGAAGATGCGATTATCGGTGATCAGCCCCTCGATATCGTCGAGGATCTTGGGGAAGGCGTCGCACCAGTCGGAGATGTCCTGCACCAGGTCCGGCGGCAGATCCTGGCGCACCCCGCCGACCCGGAAGTAGTTGGCGTGCAGACGCGCGCCGGACGCGCGCTCGTAGAACACCATCAGCTTTTCGCGCTCTTCGAAGCCCCACAGCGGCGGGGTCAGCGCGCCCACGTCCATCGCCTGGGTGGTGACGTTGAGCAGGTGGTTCTTGATGCGGCCGATCTCGGAGTACAGCACCCGGATCAGCTGGCCGCGGATCGGCGCCTCGACGCCCAGCATCCGCTCGATGGCGAGCACGTAAGCGTGCTCCTGATTCATCGGCGCGACGTAGTCGAGGCGGTCGAAGTACGGGATCGTCTGCTGATAGGGCCGGGCCTCTATCAGTTTCTCGGTGCCGCGGTGCAGCAGGCCGATGTGCGGATCGACGCGCTCGACCACCTCGCCATCCAACTCCAGAACCAGGCGCAACACGCCGTGCGCCGCCGGGTGCTGCGGGCCGAAGTTGATGTTGAACTTGCGGATCTTGGTCTCGCCCGCCGGATGCGTATCGAAGAAGTCGCTCTCGGTGGCGGGGGCGTTAGCGCCGGTCATGCCTTGATCTCCTGACGGGCGCGCACGGCCAGCCACGTCATCCCTGCGAGGCCGGCGGCGACGCCGGCGCCGGCTGCCGTCAGCGCGCTTTCGGAAAGCGCGCCTGCGCCCAGCGCATGGCCGATCGGCAGGCCCACGGCCACCGACGGCAGGATCCACGCCAGCGAGAACTCGCCGCCCTCGCGCTTGGCGAACTCGATGCGCGCCACCGAGGCGAAGCCCGCGGCCATGGCGAGCACCGCCACCAGCACGCCGAAGCCGATCGCGCGCAGCTGCCCGGCGCCCAGAGCGACGCCGGGCGCTTCGCTGGTGAGCTTGGCGGCCAGGCCGATGAAGAACATCACGCCGGCGTTGAAGGCGAGGTAGCCCGGCAACCGCCGCAGCCGTTCGGCGGACGCCATTACTTCGCCTCCCCCTTCTCGTCGCCGGGCAGCGGCGCAAAGCCACGCTCGACGCCTTCCCAGGGCGAGAGGAAGTCCCAATTGCGCCATTCGACCGATTTCACCGGCTCGTAGACGACCCGCTTCAGCTCGTCGTCGTAGCGGACCTCGACATAGCCCGTCATCGGGAAGTCCTTCCGCAGCGGGTGGCCGTGGAAGCCGTAGTCGGTGAGGATCCGGCGCAGGTCCGGGTGGCCGTCGAAGAAGACGCCGTACATGTCGAACGCTTCGCGCTCGTACCAGTCGGCGGTCGGAAACACGCTCACAATCGAGGGGACGGCGGTGTCCTCGTCAGTCTCCACCTTCACCCGGATGCGCAGGTTCCGGCTCATCGACAGCAGGTGGTAGACGACGTCGAAGCGACGCTCCCGCTCGGGATAATCGACCCCGCAGAGGTCGATCAGCACTTCGAACTGCTCGGCGTCGCGAAGCGTGCGGATCGCGTCCACGATGCGCGGCAGCTGGGCGGTGACGCTGAGGTCGCCGAACGCCACCTCGTAGCGCGTGAACAGCCCCGCCCCGTCGGCGACGAGATGCTGGCCGAGCTGCTCCAGCTCGGGGGTCGTCACGGGCCAGGTCATCGAACGATCGTCCCCGTCCGGCGGATCTTCTTCTGCAGTTGCAGCACGCCGTAGACCAGCGCTTCCGCCGTCGGCGGGCAGCCGGGCACGTAGATGTCCACCGGCACGACCCGGTCGCAGCCGCGCACGGTCGAATAGCTGAAGTAGTAGTAGCCGCCGCCGTTGGCGCAGCTGCCCATGGAGATCACGTAGCGCGGCTCCGGCATCTGGTCGTAGACCTTGCGCAGCGCCGGAGCCATCTTGTTCACCAGCGTACCGGCGACGATCATCACGTCGGATTGCCTGGGGCTGGCGCGCGGCGCGAAGCCGTAGCGTTCCAGGTCGTAGCGCGGCATCGAGGCCTGCATCATCTCGACCGCGCAGCAAGCCAGGCCGAAGGTCATCCACATCAACGAGCCGGTGCGCGCCCAGGTGATCAGGTCGTCGGCGGCCGCAGTGATGAAGCCCTTGTCGGCGAGCTGCTGGGAGACGCCGTCGAAGTAGGGATCATGGAGCTTCGGGTCATAGCCCTCGACAGAGCTGCGCCCGGCCTCGCCCGCAGGAACGATCACTCCCATTCCAGGGCTCCCTTCTTCCATTCGTAGATGAAGCCCACCGTGAGCACGCCTAGGAACACCATCATCGACCAGAAGGCGAAGTGCGCCGCCTCGGGCGGCAGCTTCATCAACGTCACCGCCCACGGAAACAGGAAGGCGACCTCGAGGTCGAAGATGATGAAGAGGATCGAGACCAGATAGAATCGGACGTCGAACTTCATTCGCGCGTCGTCGAAGGCGTTGAAGCCGCATTCGTAGGACGACAGCTTTTCAGGGTCCGGGGCCTTGGGCGCACAGATCGCCGCGGCCAGGATGAAGGCGGTACCCAGCGCCGCCGCGATCCCGAGAAAGATCACGATAGGCAGGTACTGCAGCAGGAAGGCGTTCATGGAGTCCTCGGAGGGAGTCGCGCGCCCTTCTAGACCAGCCTCCCCGCGGTTTCAAACTCGGCTTTGCGTTCACTGGTATGCGAATCGAGACAAGCGCTTTCGGCGTCGAATCGCGCAGTTCGTCCACCGATTTGTGCGCCGCGACAGCGGGTGCGCGCACTCAGCCGTTGACACGATTCCGACCGGGACGTATCAGGCGCCCCTCGCACGGCCCAAGGGCTTGCACGCGGGTGTAGCTCAGTTGGTTAGAGCGCCGGCCTGTCACGCCGGAGGTCGCGGGTTCGAGCCCCGTCACTCGCGCCACTTCTCTTTAGACAATCAGGTCAGGTCGGCCCTGAGGCGCGACGGGCGTCGGGCGCGAGCCTGCTCCAGGCATCCTCCAGTTCACTCCGGAACGTGGCGTGAGACCATTGCGCGGCCGTCTCGCGCGCCGCCTCCAGCATCTGCGCCAGCCGCGGGCCGCCACCACGATAGACCGCCACGGCCTCGGCCAGCGCGTCGGCGGCGGCGACGCAGTCGTCGTCGGGCGCCCAGAACCCATTGTCGGGCGTCGCATAGTCTCTGCCGCCGCCACCGAGGAAGCCCGCGCACACGCAGCCGCTCGCCAAGGCCTCAAGCGTCGCCAGGCCGACCGATTCCATCCGGCTTAGACTGAGATACACGCCCGCCCTGGCCAGGACGCCCGCCATTTCGCCCTCCGGCAGATTCTCCAGACGCAACCAATCGAGATCCGCGGTGGATGGGTGCAGCCGCTCCGCGAGCCGCCGCACCGCCTCCGCTTCGAGCGGTCGCTTGCGCGGCATGAACGCGGCGCCGAACGCCTTTGCGCCTGGCCGGAAGACCCTTTCATCCGCAAACGCACGGATCACCTCGATGCGAGCCCAGGGAAACAGGCGACGCAGCAGGACTGCGTGTCCGGGGCTGACCGCGATGAAGTCCTGTAGGCGGTCGCGATGCGCGGCCAGGTTCGCCAGCCCGCCGCCGGCCACGAGGTAGGCCGCAGAGGATTGGCAGAGCACCACCGCGCGGCCCTCGCGTCGCGCCGCCAGCGCCAGCGCCGCCGGGCCATCATCCGGTACGACCAGCACGTCTTCCGGCGCCATCGTGCTGCTGCGGCCCACCGGAGCCCGATGCTCCAGCCAGCGCGGCGCCCGATCCGGCGCGTCGGTCAAGCAGATTGCATCGAAGCCGCTCGCCACCAACGCCTCGACGTGACGAAGGATGACCTTTTGGCCGCCGGTGATATTGTCGCTCGTCAGGAGCGCGTAGGCGATGCGGGGCATGGGGTCAGCCCGCGACTGGGGGCGAGAGCGCTTCCGCTTGGAGGCCCGCGAACACCGGCTTGAACATCCGCGGCGCCCAGCCGAAATCGCGCGCCGCGGGCTCGCCATCGAACACCAGGTCCTTGTTCATCCGCTCCCCCATCGCCGCGGTTGCGCCGGGCAGCCGCCCGCGTGCGAGCTTGAAGGCCAGCCGCCAGAGCGGTGACGGCGCGCAGAGTATTCGCGGGGTGCGATCAAGGCCCAGGAAGATCCGCTCCACCATCTCCTTGTAGGTCAGCGTCTCACCGCCCGGGAGATCGTAGGCGCGGCCTGCCGCGACTGGCGAGACCGCCGCCGCAAGCGCCGCCCAGGCCAGGTCCTCGGCGTGCACCGGCTGGCGGCGCCCACGCCCGGCGCCGGCCAGCGGGATCACGCCGAAGCGCTCGGCCATCCGAGCCAGGCGGGTCACGTTCTGGTCGCTTCCCTCGCAATAGATCAGGGTCGGCCGCAGTAGGGTCCAGGCGATGTCGAGCGCCTCGCATTGCGTACGAACGCGTTCCTCGGCGGTCGCCAGCCTTGCCGCCGTGGCCCGTTCGGCGGGGTCCGAGGACGCGGCCTTGCCGCTGACGCTTGTGGACGAGAATGCAACCAGGCGTCGAACCCCGGCAGCCCTCAGTGCAGGCAGGGCTGGCGCGAGCAGCCAGATGGGGCAGAGACTGAGCACCGTCTCCGCGTAGGGCCAATCGATTCGGCCCGGGTCGTTCAAATCGCCCCGAATCCAGCGAACGCCGTCCAGATTCTCGGCATGAAGCCTGCGGCTAAGTGCGACAGTGAGGGTGCGGATTCGCACCAGATTGGGCAAAAGATACTGCCCGATCAAACTGTTGCCGCCCAAGACCAGGATCGGCTCGCGAGGACGGTGGATAGTCATCGGCTTTCAGCTTGCCCTCGCCTCTGCGGGCCGATCTATATGGCCGGGTGACTCGCCACAACTTAAAGCGCAGGCCGAACGCGTGAACGTAGTTCCGCAAAACTACGCGGCGCTGACTCGCGACGACCCAAGCCGGTTGAAGCGCGTGGTGCACAGCCGTCGACTGGTCGATGCGCTGGCGATGGCGCGGGATCTCGCGCCACGTGTCATCGTCGACTACGGCGGCGGCGACGGCGCGCTTTGCCTCTTCGCGGCGGAGGTTTGGCCGCGCGCCCGCATCATCTGTTTCGAGCCGGCGCCGCAGATGGCGACCGAGGCGCGCCTGCTCCTCGCCCGCACCCCCCAAGCGCAGGTGGTCGGCGACGAGACTGCCCTGCCGGGCGGCGTGGTCGATCTGGTCTTCTGCACGGAAGTGTTCGAGCACCTGCCGCCGACGGAGTCCAACCGGGCCCTGGACGAGATCGCCCGGATCCTGAGGCCCGGCGCGAGAGCGATCATCGGCGTACCGATCGAAGTGGGGCCGCCCGCGCTCGCCAAGGGCGTATTCCGAGCTCTGCGTCGGCCCGGCGAGTTCGACGCACGCCCCGAGGTGGTCGCCCGCTCGCTGGTCGGTCGCCCGCCAAGGCGGCGCCCGGCCGCCGAGATCAGCCCGGGACGAGCCTATTTCCCGCATCACGCGGGCTTCGACCATCGCCCACTGTTTCGCGCCATCGCCGACCGCCTGGCGCTGGAGCGCCGCACCGGCAGCCCCTTCTCCCTGCTTCCGGCCTGGCTCAACAGCGAGGTCTATCTGCGGGCCCGCCGACGCGGCTGACGAGCGCGTCAGCAATTATTGCCGCTTTATACGCACGCGAGCGCGGCCGCCTGTGCCAGCTTGACCACATGAGTGCGATTTTGATCAGCCTGGGCGCCTACGCTTTTGTCTGCGGCGGCCCTTTGCTGTGTCTCGTCGTGGCGATGACCCGGTTCACAGATCTGGTCATCAAGGCCTGGAGCGAACGGCCCTGCGCCCCGGACGCACCGAGCTTCGACTACTTTGAATTCGAAGCCTCCCGCCTGGGCGCCGACCGGCTTCGCCAGGAGCTGGAGCAGGCGCTGACCCGGCGCTTCCGCTCGAGCTGAACGCGGCCGGCGACTGCGGCCGCGCTGAGGCGCATGGTGGGCGGCGACGGGTTCGAACCGCCGACCCCCTGGGTGTAAACCAGGTGCTCTGACCAGCTGAGCTAGCCGCCCGCGCCCCGCCTTCTAACCGAAAAATCCCATCTGGTCAGGCCCGCGCAGCTACACGACGCCCAGCGCGCTGAGCAGCACCCAGGCGCCGATCAGGGCGAAGATGACGGCGGCGATGATCCGGACGATGTGCAGCGGAACGACACGGGTCGCGGCTTCGCCGAGCAGCACCGCGGGGACGTTGGCCAGCATCATGCCGAGCGTGGTGCCCGCCGTGACCAGCAAGATCTCCTGAAACCGCGCCGCCAGCAGCGAGGTCGCAATCTGCGTCTTGTCGCCGATCTCGACGAAGAAGAAGGCCACCAGAGTGGTCAGGAACACGCCGCCATGCGATCGACTGGCCGCCCCCTCGTCGTCCTTGTCGGGGATCAGCGCCCAGCCGGCCATCGCCAGGAAGGCCGCGCCCACGACGATCTGGAACGTCCGGCCGGTCAGCCACTCGGAGATCAGGAAGCCCACGGTCGCGGCGGCGGCATGGTTCAGCAGCGTGGCGGCGAGGATGCCCAGGATGATCGGCAGCGGCTTGCGGAACTTGGCGGCCAGCACGATGGCGAGCAGCTGGGTTTTGTCGCCGATCTCGGCGATGGCCACGACGCCGGTAGATATCAGAAGCGGATGAAGGTCCATGAAAGCTCACGGGGCCTGACACAACACGACGACCGTCCCTGCGCCGGCCCTCCGCGCAGGTCCAATCGTCGGTCTCGCCAATCCGGATCCGAAAGATCCGTCGCCGCGCCATGCCCCGAGGGGCAAGTTTGTTGACGCGGGCTACGCAGTCTTGCGTACGGCTACTCCCCGAACGAAGCGCCTGAGTAGCGACGCCATCGCCGGCTGGCAATCGAAATGCGGCTGCGAAGGGTCGGGATCAGCCGTTGAGCGAGTTCTTCAGCGCCTCGCCCGCCCGGAAGCGACAGGTGCGCGACGCGGGACGGGCGACTGTCTCGCCTGTACGCGGGTTACGCGCGGCGCCCGCCGCGCGCTTCACCGGCACGAAGCTGCCGAAGCCCGGGAGGCGCACTTCCTTGTCCGCCTTCAGGGAATGCGAAACGGCGGTGATGAACGCCTCCAGCGCATCTTTCGCCTGGGTTCTGTTGAGCCCGGTGCGGTCAGCAATGGTCGCGACCAGCTCCGCCTTGGTCATTTGCGTCGTCTCCCACCGTATTCTCTGTCTTTGACGCGGGCTTTCCCCCTCGCCTGCGACGCCGATTATGTTCAAGCCTGAGCAGGCGTCAAACAAAGCGGCGCGGGATTTCTCCCGCGCCGCTGAACAATCACAACTTGTAAAAATCTAATAACACTAGTGCGTGATCAATGGCTCCGGTTCGCCGTCGTCGGTCGCGACCGGGGCCGGCTGGTCGGCCTCGGACCATTCGATCGCCGTCGGCTGCCGGACAAGCGCCTTGGACAGCACCTCGTCCATAGTCGACACCGGAATGATCTCCAGCGCGTCCTTCACGTTGGCCGGGATATCCGCCAGGTCCTTCTCGTTCTCGCTCGGGATCAGCACCGTCTTGACGCCCGAGCGGAGCGCGGCGAGCAGCTTCTCCTTCAAGCCGCCGATGGCGGTGACCCGGCCGCGCAGGGTGACCTCGCCGGTCATGGCGATTTCCTTGCGGATCGGGATCCCGGTGAGCACCGAAACGATCGCGGTGGCCATCGCCGCGCCGGCCGAGGGGCCGTCCTTCGGCGTGGCGCCGTCCGGCACGTGGATGTGGACGTCCGTGCGTTCGAAGATCGGCGGCTCGATGCCGAACTTCGTCGCCCGGCTGCGAACGAACGAGTTCGCCGCCGAGATGGACTCCTTCATCACCTCCTTCAGGTTGCCGGTGACCGTCATGCGGCCCTTGCCCGGCATCTTCACCGCCTCGATCGTCAGGATGTCACCGCCGAACTCGGTGTAGGCTAGACCGGTGATGATCCCGACCTGGTCTTCCGAGTCCGTCTCGCCGTAGCGATACTTGCGGACGCCCGCGTATTTGCCCAGCCGGTCGTCGTCGATGGTGATGGAGGTCACCTTCTCGCGCGCCAGGTCACGCACCGTCTTGCGCGCCAGGTTGCCCAGCTCCCGCTCCAGCGAGCGGACGCCGGCTTCCCGCGTGTAGTAGCGGATCAGGTCGCGGATGGAGGTTTCCGGAACGACGAACTCCTCCGGCTTCAGCCCATGGTCCTTGGTCAGCTTCGGCAGGACGTGACGCTTGGCGATCTCCACCTTCTCATCCTCGGTATAGCCGGGGATGCGGATGATCTCCATGCGGTCCAGCAGCGGCTGGGGCATGTTCAGGCTGTTGGCCGTGGTGACGAACATCACCGGCGACAGGTCGTAGTCGACCTCCAGGTAGTGGTCGGCGAAGGTCGAATTCTGCGCCGGGTCCAGCACCTCGAGCAGGGCCGACGAGGGGTCGCCCCGCCAGTCCGATCCCATCTTGTCGATCTCGTCCAGCAGGAAGAAGGCGTTGGTCGACTTGGCCTTCTTCATCGACTGGATGACCTTGCCGGGCATCGAGCCGATGTAGGTCCGCCGGTGGCCGCGGATCTCGGCTTCGTCGCGCACGCCGCCCAGGGAGACCCGCACGAACTCACGGCTGGTCGCCTTGGCGATCGACTTGCCGAGCGAGGTCTTGCCGACGCCGGGCGGGCCCACCAGGCACAAGATCGGACCCTTGAGCGTGCCCACGCGGCTCTGCACCGCCAGGTACTCCAGGATCCGCTCCTTGACCTTCTCCAGGCCGTAGTGGTCCTCGTTGAGGATGTCCTCGGCCCGTTGCAGGTCGATGGTCTTCTGCTTGGCCTTGCCCCATGGGATCGACAGCAGCCAGTCGAGGTAGTTCCGCACCACGGTGGATTCCGCTGACATCGGGCTCATGTTGCGCAGCTTCTTGAGCTCCGCCTCGGCCTTGGTGCGGGCTTCCTTCGACAGCTTGGTCTTCTTGATGCGCTTCTCGAGCTCGATCAGCTCGTCACGCGAGTCGTCCTGCTCGCCCAGCTCGCGCTGGATCGCTTTCATCTGCTCGTTCAGGTAGTACTCGCGCTGCGTCTTCTCCATCTGGCGCTTCACGCGGTTACGGATCTTCTTCTCCGTCTGCATGACGCTGATCTCGCCCTCCATCAGGGCGTAGACCTTCTCCAGGCGCTTCACGACGTTGAAGATCTCGAGCAGCTGCTGCTTCTCGCTGATCTTCACCGACAGGTGGCTGGCGATGCGGTCGGCCAGTTCGCCGGGATTCTCGATCTGCGGGATCGCAGCCAGCGCCTCCGGCGGCACCTTCTTGTTCAGCTTCACGTAGTTTTCGAACTGCTCGACGACGGCGCGCGACAGGGCTTCGGCCTCGGGGACTCCAGCGCCGTCTTCCTGCACATAGGCGATCTCGGCCTCGTAGTAGTCGGCTTGGTCGGTGAACCGGGCGACGCCCGCGCGCGCACGCCCCTCGACCAGCACCTTGACCGTCCCGTCCGGCAGCTTCAACAGCTGCAGCACAGTCGCCACCACGCCCACGTCGTAGATGGCCGCGGGCGCGGGATCGTCGTCGTCCTTGTCCTTCTGCGTGGCGAGGAGGATTTCCTTGCCCTCAGCGCGCATCGCTTCTTCGAGCGCGCGCACGGACTTCTCTCGGCCCACGAACAGCGGCACCGGCTGGTGCGGAAAGACCACGATGTCCCGCAACGGCAGGATCGGCAGGATCTTGTTCTCTGGCATGATGCTTCAACTCCTGACCGGCCTGTTGGGAGTTCAGGCTCGGCGACGGATCGTGGTCACCCAGACGATGCGTCTGAGTCGGACGACCCGTCCCGCCGTCTGGCGGCGGCTGACTTGCGTTTAATGTGGACCGTTTCGATCGGGGTTCAAGCCGAGCAAGACGCTTGCGCGACACTGCGCCTCATCAGGTCCCTGCACCGCCTGGACCCGGTCCGGCGCGCCGCCCACGCAAGATTTCACCCCGACCACAGCGGCTGATTTGGGGGCTCGGGGCGGATTCTGCAAGCCCCTGAGGGCCTTGCCAGCAACTCTGGTGGAGCTTCCAGCCGAGCCATTTCGGCTTCAGGAGAGCTCAGCCGGGCCTCCCGGCCTTCGCGTCGATTTCGCCGAACAACGACACTTGGGGCGTCCCGTAGGCATTGCCATCCTCACTCCCCCCACATCTTGGCTGCGAAGAAAGAAAGTATTGCGAACACCGGTCGCGCCTCAAGGTGGCGCCGGCAGCACGCGTCGCGTGACGTGTAGTCCACGACCGAAAAGGCCCCGCGGTCGCCGGCGGGGCCTTCGATTTCAGTGCCGCCGCGGCGCTTAGGCCGCGCCGCCCTTGTCCCGCCGCTCGGCGTATATCAGCAGCGGCTGCGAACGGCCTTCGACCACCTCGGCGTTGACCACCACTTCTTCGACGCCGTCGTAGGTCGGCAGCTCGTACATGGTGTCGAGCAGGATGCCTTCCAGGATCGAGCGCAGGCCCCGCGCGCCGGTCTTGCGCTGGATGGCCTTGCGGGCCACCGAATTCAGTGCGTCCTCGGTGAAGGTCAGGCCGACATTCTCCATGTCGAACAGGCGGACGTACTGCTTGACGAAGGCGTTCTTCGGCTCGGTGAGGATCTTCACCAGGGCCTTCTCATCCAGGTCGTCCAGGGTGGCGATCACCGGCAGGCGACCGATGAACTCCGGGATCAGGCCGAAGCGCAACAGATCGTCCGGCTCCACCTGGCGGAAGATCTCGCCGGTGCGACGCTCGTCCGGATCGGTCACCTTGGCGCCGAAGCCGATCGAGGTGCCCTGCCCGCGCGCGGAGATGATCTTCTCCAGGCCGGCGAAGGCGCCGCCGCAGATGAATAGGATGTTGGTGGTGTCGACCTGCAGGAACTCCTGCTGCGGATGCTTGCGCCCGCCCTGCGGCGGCACGGAGGCGACGGTGCCTTCCATGATCTTCAGCAGCGCCTGCTGGACGCCCTCGCCCGACACGTCGCGGGTGATCGAGGGGTTGTCCGACTTGCGGCTGATCTTGTCGACTTCGTCGATGTAGACGATGCCGCGCTGCGCCCGCTCGACGTTGTAGTCGGCCGCCTGCAGCAGCTTCAGGATGATGTTCTCGACGTCCTCGCCGACGTAGCCGGCTTCGGTCAGCGTCGTGGCGTCGGCCACGGTGAACGGCACGTCGATGATGCGCGCCAGCGTCTGCGCCAGCAGCGTCTTGCCGGTGCCGGTCGGGCCGATCAGCAGGATGTTGGCCTTGCCCAGCTCGACGTCGTTGTTCTTCGTCGCGTGGTTCAGGCGCTTGTAGTGGTTGTGGACCGCGACTGAGAGGACCTTCTTCGCGTGATCCTGGCCGATCACATAGTCGTCGAGGACTTCGCGAATCTCCTTCGGAGTCGGCACGCCGTCCTTGGACTTCACAAAGGAGATTTTGTGCTCCTCGCGAATGATATCCATGCAGAGTTCGACGCATTCATCGCAGATGAACACGGTCGGCCCGGCGATAAGCTTGCGGACCTCGTGCTGGCTCTTGCCGCAGAAAGAGCAGTACAGGGTGCTCTTGGAGTCTCCGCTGGCGGCCTTCGTCATGGTCTCTCTCACTCTCTAGGCGACTAGGCTCGAAAGCCCGCCGTCTCACCCCGTGGGGCGATTGCGCCTGTCATGCAAGCTACGCGCCGCGGGTTGTCTAAGTCTTGACATTCCTCGATCCCAGCCGGGATCACAAGCCTTGGAACGCCATCGCGGCATCTGTCGAAGCGGCGCCGAAGGCGCGGGCGCCGTCGAGCAACATGGGAAACTTGCTGAAATGGCACAAGACATCGGGCCGCACGAACGCGGTTCCGAGACAGAAGGTCGCGCACATATGGCGAAGCTTCCGCTCGTCGCCTTCGATTTCGACGGCACCCTGACGATTCGCGACAGCTTCACCGCTTTCCTCCGCTGGCGGGCTGGCCCGGTGGGATTCGCGCTCCAGGCGACCCTGCTCGCGCCGGCGGCGATCAGCTATCTCGGCGACCGTGACCGAGGCCGCATCAAGGCGGCCGCCGCGCGGGTCTATCTGCGGGGCCTTTCGCGTCAGGGCGTGCAGGCCGAAGCCGAGGCGTTCGCCGCCGAACAGGCCGGCGCCCTGTTGCGCCCCGACGCCTTGGCGACCTGGCGGGAATGGGGGGAGCGGGGCGCGCGACGGGTCATCGTCACCGCCTCGCCGACGGCCGTCGTGCGTCCCTTCGCCGAGCGGCTCGGCGCGGACGACCTGATCGGCACGGAGTTCGCCTTTGACGCACGGGACCGCCTGACCGGAGCCTTCGCCACGCCCAATTGCCGCGGCCCGCAGAAAGTTACGCGACTCGAGTCGCGCTTCGGCGAGGGCCTGCGCTTGGCCGCAGCCTATGGCGACACCGCCGGAGACCGCGAGATGCTCGAGATCGCCGAGATCAAGGGCTATCGCGTCTTCACTCAGACGCCGCGTTAGCGGAACGCGCCCAGAACCATCAGCAGGATCAGCGCGATCAGGATGGTCACGCCCGTGACGCCGGCGCCCCAGGCGATCAGCTTGATCAGGCTCAGGTTCATCACCCAGCGCGGCCAGGGGCCGTGAACGACGCGGTACTCGGCGTCGGTGGTCGGCGGCGGATCCTGCGGCATGGCTGTAATCTGAGACCGCCGGCGCCGCGCGGCAAGCCAGGGCTTATTTCCGTGCAGTTACGTGCGCCCGGCTTGGATGCAAGCCGGGCGCACGGGCCTTGCGGACTACGCGACCAACATAGGCCGTCGGCAGGCCTGGCGCGTAATGCCCGCCGCCGCGTGAACCTCTCCTGAACGGCGCCGCAGCGCGCGCCTTGGAACAAGCGGCGCCGTCGCGAGTTGAGAGAACGCTGGCTTTCGATTGGGAGCGACGCGCAAGAGCGCGCCGGATCGCCATGGCTCATTCCGGAGTGGCTGCGCCGCGCCCGCCGCGAAAATCCGGCGGAGTCTTCGGCATGGCGCGCTCGAAACTCGGGGGATTTGGCGACCGTCTCTCGCTGGCGGCGCATCGGCTGGCTGACAAGTTCGACATCATCCCGTCGGAATTCGGCCGCGAAGATCCGGTTGACGAGGCCGACGCCCATAGTGTGCGCACCGAGTGGCTTCGCCACCTGAAGCTCTGGTGGTCCTCCAACCCCGAGCAGGTCTTCGCGGTAAAGGTCGGCGGCGCGCTACTGGCCTGCGCCGGAGGCGCCCTCTGGTTCGTGATCGCCGTGGTCTTTTGACAGATCCCTGACAAACGCGGTGAACAGGACCTTGGCGCACGGCCACGCCGTTAACCATGCGTTTACCGACGCAGACGACTCTCACGATGTCTTCCTTGAAGACACCCCACCATCACCGACTTTTTAAAGCCCGGCTTCCCGCCGGGCTCTTTTTTTTGCCCCGAGCACGCCCTCTCCCCCGAGCGAAACGAGAGAGGGAGAGCGTCGGGAGAGGGCGGTGCAGGCGGCTCTGGTTTCGCCCGCGCCGATTCGCCCGACCGCTCTACCGCACCGCTCCGATCGCGGAGATTCGGAGCCGCCCCTCCCGCTCGCCGCGCGGGGAAGCGACACGTGTCGGCGAAGCACCGACAGGCCAGTCCAATTCCCCGTCCGCCCCGCTTGCATGGCCGCAGGTCGTATCGTATACGCCCGGCCCTCGACGGCTCTGGTCCTCGGTAGCTCAGTTGGTAGAGCAGGCGGCTGTTAACCGCCGGGTCGCAGGTTCGAGTCCTGCCCGGGGAGCCATCGAGAATGCACGCTTCGTGTAACTGACGTCAGCCGATACCCCCGCGCGAAAAACAACCGGCCGTAGCGCTTTGGCTCGCTCCGTGCCTAGGCTGAACCATGACGGCGACCTATCGCGCTGAATGGGACGGCCTCCGCGGGGTGGCGGTCTTGGCGGTTCTATTTTTCCATGGCGGGTTCCTGCCGAACGGCGCCCTGGGCGTAGATGCCTTCTTCGTCCTGTCGGGGTACTTGATCACCGGCATCCTCTGGCGCGAGTTGGAGTGCACCGACAGCATCGCGCTACGCCCGTTCTTCGTCCGCCGAGTCCGACGCCTGTTGCCCGCACTCGCGATGGTGCTCGGCGCGGTGGGACTTCTCTCTGGATCACTGACTCCGGAGCTCGGCGCCACGGCGTGGCTGCACGTCGCCGTGTCTGGGCTTTACCTGATGAACGCGTTCAACGCGTTCGTAAGCGCCGGGGGACCGCTCGCTCACACGTGGTCCCTCGCCGAAGAGGCTCAATACTATCTCGTCTGGCCGCTGCTGTTGGCGCTCATCCGGCCGCTTGGACCACAACGCGCGGCAGGGATCATGGGAGCCGTCTGGCTTTTCTCGACCCTGGCTCGCCTCTGGATACCTTCGACGGAGGCCGCTTACTTCCTTCCGCCGTTTCACGCCACGGGCTTGCTGCTGGGTTCGGCGCTCGCCCTTGCGCCGCCGCCAAAGCTGACCCGTGGATGGCTAGGCGCCGTCGTGGTGTTCACCGCCATGGCGGCGACGACTTCGGAGACGGACTTCAGGTGGGCGATCAGCGTTGCCGAGGTGGGCACGGCGGCCATGATTGTCGATCCTCCTAAGGCGCTCGCCTGGCGCCCTCTCGTCTGGGCAGGAACGATCTCCTATGGCGCCTACCTATGGCAGTGCGTGCCGTACCTGGCGTTGGGTCGCCCTGTCGGTTCGCCGCTTGCCCTCGTATGGATCGCCGCGACTTGGCCGCTGGCTGCACTCTCCTACTATGGCGTCGAGCGTCGGTTCCTGAAGACCGTCGATCACCGCGCCGATTCACGCCGTTGGGCAGCCCGAGCTGAGGGGCGAGCTTCCCCAAATAAGATCTCATAGGTTTTCTCCGCGGAATCCGCTCGACAGGGGAGATCGGGTCGCCCGAGACACGAACTTGGCATGGCCTTCGCAGCAGACAGGGCAAGGCCGCCGCCCAGCGTATCAGTCCGGGACTGGCCGAACTTCAAACCGGCCGACCCAGGGCGGCGGCCACCAGATCTAAGGGCTAATCAATGACCAAGCTCGTTCAATTCTTCCAAGACGAATCCGGCGCCTCAGCGGCCGAATACGCGCTGATCCTGGCCATCGTCGGCCTGGGCATCGTCGTCGCCGTCGGCAGCCTGAAGGACGCCATCTCGAGCGCGATCAACAAGACCGCGTCGACGATCAGCAGCTACGCCACCTGATCCAAGGCGCACCCGAATGCACAAACGCCCCCGGACCGATCCGGGGGCGTTTTCGTTGCAGGCGTTAGGCGCCGCGCAGACCTAGGGCATGGAGGAAATCGCGGATCGGCAGGAACGGGTCGCCCACTAGGCCTGCCGAAAACAGCAGATATGCCCCCCTAGCCCATCCACGAAAAGCTTGCCGCCGATCGCTGCGAGAAAGCCGAGCGGATTGTCCGTCGCCGTGAAGGTCCAGCCCCGACTTGAGGACTGGCCGGTTTTGAGATCGTCGATGACAGTGAAGGCCGCGACGATGCCGAGCGGCACGAACACATAGGCCAGGTCCGCGGGAGCCACAGCCCGATCAGCTGTACACCAGCGGATCGGGCCCGATGCGGCCGGCCGCGTCGTCGAGTTTGGCGATCGCCGCCATGTCCGCTTCGTCGAGGGCGAAGTCGAAGACCTCGAAGTTCTCGGCGATGCGCTCGGCGCGCACCGACTTGGGGATCACGCTCAAGCCCTGCTGCAGGTGCCAGCGGATGATGGCCTGAGCCGCGGTCTTGCCGTGGCGCGCGCCGATGCGGGCGAATTCGGCGTGCTTGATCGAGTCGCCGCGGCCCAACGGGCTCCAGGACTGGGTGACGATCCCCTGCCCCGCATGGAAGGCGTGCAACTCGCTCTGCTGGAACTTCGGGTGCAGCTCGATCTGGTTCACGGCCGGCGTGACGCCGGTCTCGGCCGCGGCGCGGCGCAGGTGCTCGATCATGAAGTTCGACACGCCGATCGAACGCACGCGGCCCTCCTCGTGCAGCCGCACCATCGCCCGCCAGGCGTCGATGTAGCGGCCCTGCGCCGGGACGGGCCAGTGGATCAGGAAGAGGTCGATGTAATCGAGGCCCAGCCGTTGCTGGCTGCGGTCGAAGGCGGCGAGCGCCTCGTCGTAGCCGTGGTTGGTGTTCCACAGCTTGGTGGTGACGAAGATCTCTTTGCGCGGGACGCCCGAACTGCGCACCCCGTCGCCCACGCCGGCTTCGTTGCGGTAGGCCGCGGCCGTATCGATCAGCCGGTAGCCGGTCTGCAGCGCCGTGCGCACCACCTCGGCGGTCTCGTCGGGCGGCGCCTGCAACACCCCCAGGCCGAGCTGCGGCATCCGCTGGCCGTCGTTGAGTTTCAGAACGGGTGAGCGGGCGGCGTCGGCCATCTGGTCCTCCTTGCTGCGCCTACCAGGCGCCTACGTTCGGCATGGAAGCCCAAGGCTCCGCCGGCGGCAGGGCCGCTCCGGCCTGCAGCAGCTCCACCGAAATATTGTCCGGTGAGCGAATGAAGGCCATCCGTCCGTCGCGTGGCGGCCGGTTGATCGTCACCCCGCCATCCATCAGGCGCTGACAGGCGGCGTAGATGTCGTCGACCGCATAGGCGAGGTGGCCGAAGTTGCGCCCGCCGTCGTAGTCCTCCGGATCCCAGTTGTAGGTCAGCTCGACCATCGGCGCGGCGTCGCCGTGCGCCTCCGCGTCCTTCGTCGTCGACAGGAAGACCAGTGTGAAGCGGCCGGCGGGCGCGTCGACGCGCTTCACCTCAACCAGGCCCAGCAAGTTGCAGTAGAAGGCGAGCGAGGCCTCGAGGTCCTTCACCCGAACCATGGTGTGCAGATATCGCAACGGCGCGCCTCATTCACTGGATTGCCCGCCAGGATAAGGGCTCGTCGCAGAGTAAGGAAGCGCGCTCGGCTCAGGCCGTGCGGGTCTGTCGCCGCCAGAGCGCGGCGTATTCTCCGGCCCTCTCCAGCAGCTCCGCATGGGTCCCGCGCTCGACCACGCGGCCGCGACGCAGCACGACGATCAGGTCGGCGTCGACGATGGTCGAGAGCCTATGGGCGATGACCAGGGTCGTGCGTCCGGCCCGCGCCTTGCGGAGCGTCTCCTGGATCGCCGCTTCGGTCGGGCCGTCCAGCGCGCTGGTGGCCTCGTCGAGGATCAGCAGCCGAGGATCGGCCAGCAGCGCGCGGGCGATGCCGACCCGCTGGCGCTCGCCGCCGGAAAGCTTGAGGCCTCGTTCCCCCACCCGCGTCGCCATGCCGTCAGGAAGCCCGTCGATGAAGGCGCCGAGCTCGGCGGCGTCGGCGGCGGCGCGGACAGCCTGCGGCGTAGCCTCCGGCCGCGCGAAGGCGATGTTGCGCCAGAGGGTGTCGTTGAACAGCGCCACGTCCTGCGGCACCAGGGCGACGGCGGCGCGCAGCGCCTCCTGCCGCACCTCCCGCATGTCGACCCCGTCGATCTTGACCCGACCGGCCTGCGGATCGATCAGCCGCAACGCCAGCCGCACCGCAGTGGTCTTGCCGGCCCCCGACGGACCGACCAGCGCCACGGTCTCGCCCGGCCGCGCTTCGAAAGTCACATCATCCAGCCCATGCGATCGCGCGTCGTGGCGGAAGCCGACGTGGTCGAAGGCGAGCGCCGCGCCCTGCCCGCTGGCCGGCGGCAGATCCCGCGCGGCGGGCGCGTCGACGATGGCCGGTTTGATCTGGTTCAAGCCGACCATCTGCTCCATGTCGATGAAGCCCTGGCGGATCTCGCGGTAATTGAAGCCCAGGATGCCGAGCGGCTGGTAGAGGCTGCGCAGCAGCAGCACCGCGGTGACCACCTGGCCGATGTGCATCTCGCCGCCCGTCACGGCGAGCCCGGCCATCACCGTCATCACCGCCAGGCCGAGGTTCAGGATGAACGACTGCGAGACGTTCAGCAGGTTCAGCGAGGTGTTGGCCTGCACGCCCGCGTCCACATAGTCGGCCATGGCGTCCGCATAGCCGCCGACCACCCTGAGCTCGGCGCCGAAGGTCTTCACGGTCTCATAGTTGATCAGCGCGTCAACCGAGAGGCCGGCGGCCCGCGTCTCCGCCTCGTTGAGCTCGCGCCGGTGCGACAGCCGCCAATCGGTGATGCGGAAAGTGACGACGACATAGACGGCGATGCTGAGGAACGCGGTGAGCGCGAAACGCCAGTCGAGCCGGGTGGCCAGCACGATCATGCCGAACGCCAGCTCGATCAGCGTCGGGCCGATGTTGAACACCACGCTCCGAAGCAGGAAGTCGGTCGCGCGCGAGCCGCGGTCGATGATCCTGGCCAGCGAGCCCAGCTGCCGCGAATGGTGGAAGTCCAGCGAGAGCCCCAGCGAATGCCGGAAGGTTTCGATCGCGGCGCGCGCCATGGTGGATTGCGACACGCGCGTGAAGACGATGTCGCGGGCATAGGGCGCGCAGGCGGCGATGAAGCTCAGGCCCGCGAACGCCAGCGCCCCAGACACGAAACCCGAGCCCAGAGTCGCGTCGCCGGAGGGCGTCAGCGTATTCACCGCCTCGCCCAGCACGACCGGTCCCCAGACGCTGGCGAGCTTTCCCACCACCACGAACACCAGCGCCGCGGCGATCCGCAGTCGCAATTGCGGGGCGTTGGAGCGCAGCACCAGCCGCAGCAGGTCCGCCATGGAGGTGAAGAAGTCGAACTTCACCCCCTTGGGGGCAACGGCGTCGGCTTCGTGGAAGCGCCGCGCGGCGTGAGCATGAACAGAGGTCACCGCTAACCCGCCAGCACGGTCGATTGCACCCCGCCGCCAGGCGTTAGCCAATCGGCGCGCAGGTCATCGCCGGTGGGACGCGCCAGCAGCGGGCCGTTGGTCAACGGACTGGGCGGCGACACCTCGACCCTCATCTCGTCTGTGAAACCCACGCCCGTGGCGGCGATCCGGCGCGTTCCGCCGGCCAGGCGCGGCAGCGCATAACTGAACCGACCGTCCGCGTCGGCGCGGGCTTCCCCGAGAAGGCGCCCGTCGAGCCGGAAAGCCACGTCCGTGCCTGCCGGGGCCCAGCCGGACACCAGAGCCCCACCGTCGGCGTCGAAGTCGACCGCGGCGATCCGGGATCCTGGCGCGCGATCAAGGCGCAATGCGCCGGCGCCCGAGCGCAGCAACGCCGTCTCGCCACGCGGGCCGACCAGCAGATAACCCTGGGCCTGCACCCGCCGCCCGTCGCCGATCGCGGAGAGGCCGTAGATCCGCGCCTGGCCATCGGTCGAGAGCCGTATGGCCCAACGGCCGTTGCTGTCCGCCCGGCCGCTCACCCCGCCGCCCGCGGGGTTGGCCAGCCGCACCTGGGCGCCCGCGGGCGCCTCGCCGGTCATCACCACCTGCCCGGCCGAGGCGATCGCGCTCGTAACCGCCGGCGGCGGCACATAGCCCGGCTCCGCCGACGCGGAATCGTCGGCGCTCTTGGGCGGACGGGCCCCACAACCCGTGATGAGTGCGAACGTCACGATAGCGGCGACGAATCGCGCCTTCCTCTGAAACTGTTGCGAGACCACATTCCTTATCCTGGCCTTTGCTAATGGTGGCTTCGCTCCGCCTCTGCAAGCAAGGCCGATGGAGCATTCCTGATGGCGCGACTGACACAGGCCGTCGAATCCGTCTGCGTCTTCTGCGGATCGTCCGATGCGGCCGCCCCCGCCTACCTGCAAGCGGCCGCCGAGCTCGGCAAAGCGATCGCCGGCGCGCGCCTGAAGCTGATCTACGGCGGCGGCGGAGTGGGACTGATGGGCGCCTGCGCCCGCGCCGCCAGCGACGCGGGCGGCGCGGTGTTGGGGATCATCCCCGATTTTCTAGTCGGCCGCGAACGGGCGCTCGAGACCATCGATCACGTGGTCGTCGGCAACATGCACGAGCGCAAGATGCTGATGTTCCAGAGCGCCGACGCCTTCGTCGTGCTGCCGGGCGGCGTCGGCACGCTGGAGGAGGTCGTCGAGCTGCTGTCGTGGCGCAGACTGGAGCTGCACGCCAAGCCGGTGGTCTTCTTCAATCCTGACGGCTTCTGGCGACCGCTGTTCGACCTGTTCCAGCACACGGTGGACGCCAAGCTCACGCCGCCGGAGTTCATGACCGCCTGGTCGAGCGTCGAACAGATCGAGGACGTGGTCCCGCTCCTGAAGGCGGCGAGCCTGCCGCGCGACGCCGGGGCCAAGGTCGCCCGGGCCGGCTGAGCTTCACGGCACGTTTGCGTCGAGCTCTTCGATCCAGACGGTCGCGCTGCCATCGGACGGCGCCCGCCAATCGCCGCGCGGCGAGAGATTGCCGCCGGAAATAACCTTCGGTCCGTTCGGCATGGCCGATCGCTTGTATTGGCTGGTCTGGAAGAAGCGGAACAGGAAGCCGCGTAGCCAGCGCTTGATCGTCGCCAGGTCGTAGGCGTTGCGAGCGCTATCGGGGAAGTTCGGCGGCCAGGCTCCCTCGCCCGCATCCTTCCAGGCGTGCCAGGCGAGGAAGGCCACCTTTGATGGGCGGAGCCCGTAGCGCGTGATGTAGTAGAGGTTGAAGTCCTGCAACTCGTAGGGGCCGACGATCGCCTGAGTGCTCTGGATGGCGCCCGTGGCGTCGGCCGGCACCAGTTCCGGCGAGATGTCCGTGTCGAGAACGCCCAGCAGGGTCTGCGAAGCGGCCGTATCGAACTGCCGGGTGGTCGCCACCCAGCGGATCAGATGTTGAATTAGAGTCTTAGAAATCGAGCTGTTCACATTGTAATGGCTCATTTGATCGCCGACCCCATAGGTGCACCAACCGAGCGCCAGCTCGGAAAGGTCGCCGGTGCCGAGCACGAAGCCGTTGTTCTGGTTGGCCAGGCGGAACAGGTAGTCGGTGCGCAACCCCGCCTGCACGTTCTCGAAGGTGACGTCGTAGATCGGCTGGCCGTCGGCGAACGGATGGCCGATGTCCTCCAGCATGCGCTCCGCCGCCGGCTTGATGTCGATCTCGCGGCCGGTGACGCCGAGCGCATTCATCAGCGCCCAGGCGTGCGACTTGGTCCCCTCGCTGGTGGCGAAGCCCGGCAAGGTGAAGGCCAGGACGTTGGCGCGGGGCAGGCCTAGCGCGTCGAACGCCTTGCAGGCCACGATCAACGCGTGGGTCGAATCGAGGCCGCCGGAGACCCCGATGACGATCCGCTCGCTGCGGGTCGCGGTGATCCGCTTGGAAAGCCCCTGAACCTGGATGTTGAAGGCCTCGAAGCAGTCCTTGTCGAGCCGCGCCGCGTCGCTCGGCACGAACGGAAAGCGCTCGAGCGTCCGTTTCAGCCCGACATCCTTGCGGTGCGGCCGGTGGTCGAAGCGGATGCGGCGAAACACCTTCTCGGGCTGGCCGGCCGCCATCTCCGCGGCGTTGAACGTCGGCGTGCGCAGCCGCTCCAGGCGCAGCCGCTCGACGTCGATGTCGGCGACGCACATCTGCGAGCCGACCGGGAAGCGCTCCGTCTGGGCCAGCCGGCGGCCAAGCTCGTGAATGCTCGCCTGGCCGTCCCAGGCGAGGTCCGTCGTGCTCTCGCCGGGGCCTGCGGCGGAATACAGGTAGGCGGCTTGGCAGCGGCTCGATTGCGACGCGCAGAGCATCTCCCGATCGTCCGCCTTGCCGACCACGATGTTCGAGGCCGAGAGGTTGAGCAGGATCAGCGCGCCGGCCAGCGCGGCTTGCGTCGAAGGCGGCATCGGCGCCCAGAAATCCTCACAGATTTCAGCGGCGAAGATGAAATCCTTCAAGTCGTTTGCGTGGAAGATCAAATCCGTGCCGAACGGCGCGCGGCGGCCGGCGAGCTCGATCTCCAGCCCCTGCACCCCCCACCCCGGCGCGAACCAGCGCAGTTCGTAATATTCGCGGTAGTTGGGCGGGAAGCTCTTCGGCACGACGCCCAGAACCTCGCCCTTGGCGATCACCACGGCGCAGTTGTAGAGCCGCCCGCCGTGTTGCAGCGGCGCGCCCACCACCAGCACGGGGCCAAGCTTGGCGCTGGCGTCCACCAGCCTCCGCAGTTCCCCCTCGACCCGGCGCAGCAGGGCGTCCTGCAGGAACAGGTCGTCGATCGCGTAGGCTGAGACGCCGAGTTCCGGGAACAGCATCAGGTCGACGCCCTCGGCGTCGCCGCGTTTCGCCAGCGCCAACGTCTCGGCGACGTTCGCGCCCGGATCGCCGACAGCCACGCTCGGCGTGCAGACCGCGACGCGGGCGAAGCCGTGAGTGTGGATCGCGTAGAACGGGCTTGTCATCGATCGGCGCTCGGTTCGCTTGCTCAGCCGCATATGCTCAAAGTGAGCATATAGCTCAGCCTACCGTCGGGCGCAAAAGCACGCCCGCGATGTCCCGATTCCGAAGTTCGTCGTGCATTTTGGCGGCCTCAGAAGAACTTCGAAATCGATCAGGACACTAGGAAGTACATGTTTCTGGTGTGCTTTACGGATCTGAAGTTCGCTCCAGCGCCTGGCCCAGGTGCAGACGAACTCCAGATCCAGCACACCAGAGGCGGTTCCGCCTCATGACCCAAAGAGCACGGCGCCGGTATTCCGCCAGTTAAACCGACCCTTAGGGATAGAGGGCGTAGTCTGCCGCAAAAGTTGATGATGGGAAGTCTCCGATGATGCGGATTGCGATCGGAATATTCATAGCCGCTCTCGCCGCGACGCCTGTGGTCGCGGCTGAAACCGCGCAGCCGGATCTGGCGCGCTGGGTGGCGAACAATACCGACCTGCAGGCGACCAACGTCGCCATTGCTGGACCGGACAACATCTATAGCGTCGAGCGGCTGGGCCCGCCCGCGCCGACCGGCGAGGTGATCGCGCTGGTTCGCGCCGAGCGCCTCAAGGCCGACTGGTCCAAGCCGCACGGCTTCGGCTCCTGGGACGCCCACGTCATCTTCGACTGCAAGGCCGAGCGCATGCGGGTGATCCGCAGCGCCAGCTACGCCGATCCGAATCGCGAAGGCGAAGCGACGGCCGAGTCCAAGTCCCAGGACTGGTTCACGCCGCGCCCGGACGAGCCCAGCGCCAGGCTGCTCTCGGCGGCTTGCGACACCAGCTACGACTGGCCGTTGCGCGCCAAGATCACCGTCGCCAGGGCGCCGACGGCGCCGATCATCGAAGAAGGCGCGCCCCGCAGGGCGCCGATCATCGTCGAGGGCGAACCGTCAGCCGCCGATTCAGCCGGCGCGGACAAGCCTGCAGTTCAGACGGCTACGCCTGCGGAGAACGCCGATGGCGCCGGCAAGCCCGCGGTCGAGCTCGCGCAGATGCCGGTCGAGCGCCCGATGTCGGTTCTCAGCGCCGAGGCCGCGCCGGTCATGGAGCTCGCTGCGGCGGACCTGCTCGAACCTCCCAGCTTTACGCAACCCTCACGATCGCCGCCGACGGTGCGCGCGATCGGCGGAGGCAAGCGCGGCTTCGCGGCGCTCTTCTCGCCGTTTGAGAAGGTGGCCGCGCTAGGCCGACGCCTGTTCACGCCGAGTTCGCAGTTCGCCGCCAAGCCGCAGCAGCCCCGGGCCATGCAGCATGCGATGCTGGGTGAGGAAGCGACGAAGAAGGTCGCCAATTTCGCGCGCGCGGGACCGGGGTTGGAATAAGCCAGCCGCACGCAACAGGCCGCAAATCAAGCAAGTAAGAAGCGATCAGGCGCCCCGCCTGATCGCTTATTTCGTTTGCGGTCAGTCGTCCCGGTGGACGCGCTCGCGCCGCTCGTGACGCTCTTGAGCTTCGAGGCTCAGCGTGGCGATCGGCCGGGCTTCGAGGCGGGCGATCCCGATCGGCTCTCCGGTCTCTTCGCAGTAGCCGTAGCTGCCGTCCTCGATCCGTCGCAGCGCCTCGTCGATCTTGGAGATCAACTTACGCTGGCGATCGCGGGTGCGAAGCTCGAGAGCCCGGTCAGTTTCCGAAGAGGCGCGATCGGCCAGATCAGGATGATTTTCGGTTTCGCTCTGGAGATGGGTGAGCGTCTCACGCGACTCTCGAAGGATCTCTTCCTTCCAGTCGAATAGCTTCTGCTTGAAATACTCAAGCTGCCGGTCGTTCATGAACTCTTCGTCCTCAGTCGGACGATACTCAGGCTTCTCCGCCAATGCCGCGGCTGTGCTCATGAAATCCTCACGCCCCCCGGACGCCAACAACGACGCGCTGCGTGTACATCGAAACCAACGTTCTTTTCAATCGGCACGCTCCCTATCCGTGCGCTTAGGCCGCATAGGCTGCGGTCTCTAGCTTGGCTATTTCAACGGCGGCGCGCAGTTCGATCTCGTCGAGCACGCCATCCAGTCGTGGATCGCTGGTCAGCCCTCGCTCCTCGCTCACGGCCCGCCGCAAGCGGTCGAGTTGCGTCAGGCTGAGCTCGCCGTCAAGCAGCGCGAGCTTCACCTCATCGAGAATATCGAGAATTCGGCTGGCTCGCCGCACCGCCCGGCGTCGGCCTTCGAGCGGGTTGCCGACCTCCTGCAGAGCCAGAAGCGCGTCCACGCCCATGACGCCGGCGGTCCTCGCTACGCCACCCGGCTGGGTGGTCCCGCCAGTCTCATCGACCGACGGAAGCCGGAACCCGCCGCCGCCTCCGCCCGCGGGCCGCGCCGCGCGGCGGCCCTCCGCCGCGCCAGTTCCCTTGGGTCCGGTGATCTTCATTGGGGCGACTCACGTTCCGCCGTTCAATCTAATGGCAGCAGGCTCCACCGCCACGCTTGCGGTATGGTTAATGCCGGGCAGTTTCTGCCGACAGGGCGCCAGGCGCCGCCCTCGCCCCAGTCTCCACCATTGATTTTACGAAGGTTTTCTGCAGCCAACGACTGGCACGACCGTCGCATTGCGAGCTGTGGGAACAGCTTTGCGGTTAACCATGCTTCGTCCAATTCGTATCGCCCTTGTCCTTGCCGCCGCCGCCGTCCTGACGGCGACGCCCGCCTTCTCCAAATCGCGGATCAAGGACATCGTCGAGTTCGAGGGTGTTCGCGAGAACATGCTCGTCGGCTATGGCATCGTCGTGGGCCTGAACGGCACCGGCGATGCGCTGCGCAACGCGCCGATGACCAAGCAGAGTCTTGAGGCCATGCTCGAGCGGCTTGGCGTCAACACCCGCGACGCCAACCTCAACACCAAGAACGTCGCCGCGGTGATGGTCACCGCCCGCCTCCCCGCCTTCGCAGCGGCCGGATCGCAAATCGACGTGAACGTCTCGGCGCTGGGCGACGCCAAGAGCCTGCTGGGCGGCACCCTGCTGGTCACGCCGCTGCTGGGCGCCGACGGTCAGGCCTACGCCGTGTCGCAAGGCACCGTGCAGACCGGCTCGGTCAGCGCCTCGGGTTCATCGGGCAGCACGGTCTCGAGGGGCGTGCCGACCGCCGGCCGCATCGCCTCGGGCGCGGTGGTCGAGCGCGAGATCGGCTTTCAGCTCGCCAGCATGGGCACGCTGCGTATGACGCTGCGCAATCCCGACTTTACCACCTCGCGCCGCATCGCCGACGTGATCAACGCCCGCTTCCCCGGCGCCGCGGTCGCCGAGAACCCGACGATCGTCGCCATCCACCCGGCCGCAGGCCAGGACATGATGAGCTTCGTCTCGCAGATCGAGAACATGTCGGTCGAGCCAGACGCCCCGGCCAAGGTGGTGATCGACGAGGTCGCCGGCGTGATCGTCATGGGCGAGAACGTCCGCGTCTCCACCGTCGCCATCCAGCAGGGCAACCTGACCATCTCGGTCCAGGAGGCGCCCGCGGTCAGTCAGCCGGCGCCGTTCTCGAAGGGCCAGACGACGGTCGTGCCCCAGAGCGCGGTCTCGATCGACGAGGAAAAGGGCCGCCAGTTCCTCACGGTGCGCAACGGCGCGTCGCTCTCCACCCTGGTGGCCGGCCTGAACGCGCTCGGCGTCACCCCCCGCGACATGATCTCCATCCTGCAGACCATCAAGGCGGCCGGCGCGCTGCAGGCCGACATCGAGGTGATGTGATGAGCGTCGCTGCTTCCAACGCCGCCGCAGCCGCGGTCGTCCCTTCACCGGACGATCTCGCGCGCCGCGCCAAGATCCACGACACCGCCCAGAGGTTCGAGGCGAGCTTCCTCTCCGTCATGCTGCAGCAGGCGTTCGAGGGCGTCGGCGACGCCTCCGCGCCGTTTGGCGGCGGTCCCGGCGAGGCGATGTTCAAGTCGTTCCTCACCGAGGAGATGGCGAAGCAGACCACCCGCGCGGGCGGGATCGGCGTCGCCGCCCAGGTCGAACGCGAAATGCTGAAAATGCAGGGACTTACCTAAGGAGCGCCCATGGCCCTTGCCGCCCACGACGCCGCCGAGCGCGTCGACCAGATGCTGATCCTAACCGAAAGGCTGACCGAGATCATGGCTCGGCAGTGTGAGTGCTTCGAGGCGCACCGCCCGCAGGACGCGGCGAACCTGATGGACGAGGCCGCCCGGCTCGCCAACCTCTACCGGCACGAGTCGACCCGCATCCGCGCCGACACCGGGCTGATCGAAGAGGCGCCGATCGACCAGCGCCGCAGGTTGGCCAAGGCGACCGAGGCGTTCGACGTCGTGCTCGGGCGCCACGGCCGGGCGCTGACCGCGGCCAAGTTCGTCACCGAAGGCCTGGTGCGCACCATCGCCGAGGAGGTCGCCAGCCAACGCGACCAGCTCGCCGGCTACGGCCCCACCGCCCGCGCGCCTGTCGCCGCCGGCGGCGCGACGGCGATTGCGCTCAACCGCCGAGCCTAAAGACCACACACGGGTCCAAACGCCGCAACGCATTTGTTCGTGTTGTGTTCTGGTGATATCTACGAGTCGCGGAACTACATTAGCCCGGCCCCTCGGACCGCCGACGGGCCGCAGGCCTCCCGGGACTCAGATGTCAGACCAGTCGAACCAGATCCGCGTCCGCGGCGCGCGCGAGCATAATCTCAAGGATGTCAGCGTCGACATCCCGCGCGGACAGCTGGTGGTGCTGACCGGTCTTTCCGGCTCGGGCAAGAGCTCTCTAGCCTTCGACACCATCTACGCAGAAGGCCAGCGGCGCTACGTCGAGAGCCTGTCGGCCTACGCCCGCCAGTTCCTCGAGCTGATGAGCAAGCCGGACGTCGACCTGATCGAGGGCCTGTCGCCGGCGATCTCGATCGAGCAGAAGACCACTAGCCGCAATCCGCGCTCCACAGTGGGCACGGTGACCGAGATCCACGACTATATGCGCCTGTTGTGGGCGCGGGTCGGCGTCCCCTATTCGCCGGCCACCGGCCTGCCGATCGAGAGCCAGACCGTCAGCCAGATGGTCGATAAGCTCAAGGTCATCGACGAGGGCACGCGCCTCTATCTGCTCGCGCCGGTGGTGCGCGGCCGGAAGGGCGAGTACCGCAAGGAGATCGCCGAGTGGCAGAAGTCGGGCTTCCAGCGCCTGAAGATCGACGGCGAGTTCTACCCGATCGAGGACGCGCCGACGCTCGACAAGAAGTTCAAACACGACATCGACGTGGTCGTGGACCGGCTGGTTGCCAAGCCTGGTCTGGAGCAACGCTACGCCGATAGCCTGGAGACCGCGCTGCGGCTCGCTGACGGCATCGCGGTCGCCGAATGGGCCGACAAGGACCCCACTGAGGAAGAGCCCCGCCGGCTGATCTTCTCGGAGAAGTTCGCCTGCCCGGTCTCTGGCTTCACCATCAGCGAGATCGAGCCGCGGCTGTTCTCATTCAACAACCCCTACGGCGCCTGCCCGGTCTGCGACGGCCTGGGCGCCAAGCTCGCCTTCGACGCCGACCTGGTGGTGCCGGACAAGGACAAGCCGCTGCACAAGGGCGCGGTGGCGCCCTGGGCGCGCGGCCCCTCCCCGCTCTACACCCAGACGCTGCAGGCGCTGGCCCGCCACTACGACTTCTCGATGGACGTCGCCTGGTACAAGCTACCGGACGCGGCGAAGAAGGTGGTGCTGCAGGGCTCCGGCTCGGACAAGATCCGCTTCGTCTACGACGACAACGCCCGCAAGTACGAGGTCAACAAGACCTTCGAGGGCGTGCTGCCGAACTTGGAGCGCCGCTGGCGCGAGACCGATTCAGCCTGGGTGCGCGAGGAGCTCGGCCGCTACCAGTCGGAGACGCCTTGCGAGGCCTGTAACGGCTACCGTCTCAAGCCCGAGGCCTTGGCGGTGAAAATCGCCGGCAGGCACATTGGCGAGATCTCGGCGCTGTCGATCAAGCACGGCCGCGAGTGGTTTGAGAGCCTGGATGGCCAACTCACCGAAAAGCAGATGGAGATCGCCCGGCGGATCCTGAAGGAGATCAACGACCGCCTGCGCTTCCTGGTCAACGTCGGCCTCGACTACCTCAACCTCAGCCGCGGCTCTGGAACGCTGTCGGGCGGCGAGAGTCAGCGCATCCGTTTGGCCAGTCAGATCGGCTCCGGCCTGACCGGCGTGCTCTATGTCCTCGATGAGCCCTCGATCGGCCTGCACCAGCGCGACAACACCCGCTTGCTCGATAGCCTCCGGGGCCTTCGCGACCTGGGCAACTCGGTGCTGGTGGTGGAGCACGACGAAGAAGCGATCCTCACCGCCGACCACGTCATCGACATGGGGCCCGCCGCGGGGGTGCACGGCGGCGAGATCATCGCTCAGGGCACGCCCGAAGACATCATGCGCGAGCCGAAGAGCCTGACCGGCCAGTACCTGTCGGGCGAGCGCGAGATCGAGGTTCCCGAAGACCGCCGGCCGTTCTCGAAGAAGAAGATGCTCCGTGTGGTGGGCGCGACCGCCAACAATCTCAAGGGCGTGACCGGCGAGATCCCGGTTGGGACCTTCACCTGCATCACCGGCGTCTCCGGCGGCGGCAAGTCCACCTTCACGATCGAAACCCTCTACAAGGCCGCCGCCCGCCGGCTGCACAACGCTTCGGACTCGCCCGCGCCGCACGAGCGGATCGAAGGGCTGGAGTTGTTCGACAAGGTCATCGACATCGACCAGTCACCGATCGGCCGCACCCCGCGATCGAACCCGGCGACCTACACCGGCGCGTTCCAGCCCATCCGCGACTGGTTCGCCGGCCTGCCGGAGTCCAAGGCGCGTGGCTATGGGCCGGGCCGGTTCAGTTTCAACGTCAAGGGTGGCCGCTGCGAGGCCTGCCAGGGCGACGGGCTGATCAAGATCGAGATGCACTTCCTGCCTGACGTCTACGTCACCTGCGACGTCTGCCACGGTCATCGCTATAATCGAGAGACCCTGGAAATCCTGTTCAAAGGCAAGAACATCGCCGATGTTCTTGACATGACGGTAGAGGAATCCGCGACCTTCTTCAAGGCGGTGCCGCCGATCCGCGAGAAGATGGAGACGCTGAAGCGGGTGGGCCTGGGCTACGTCAAGGTCGGCCAGCAGGCGACCACGCTGTCCGGCGGCGAAGCCCAGCGGGTGAAACTGTCGAAGGAGCTCTCCAGGCGGGCGACCGGCAAGACGCTCTATATCCTTGATGAGCCGACGACGGGCCTGCACTTCGACGACGTCAAGAAGCTGCTCGAAGTGCTGCACGAGTTGGTCGACCAGGGGAACACCGTGGTGGTGATCGAGCACAACCTCGACGTCATCAAGACCGCCGACTGGCTGGTCGACTTCGGCCCCGAAGGCGGCGACGGCGGCGGCGAGATCGTCGCCTCGGGCACGCCCGAGCAGGTCGCGGCGATCGCGAAGAGCTGGACTGGCCGCTATCTCGCCGAGCTATTGGAACGTCACCGCGAACGCCGCGGGACGGCCCGCAAGCGGGCTTAGCGCTAGCTATCACAACACCGCTCATGCCCGCGAAGGCGGCGGATGCAGGTGTTTTCCGATTCACACTGGCCGCTTCTCACCCATCTCAGGACGAAATGAAAAGCCTGGGTTCCCGCCTTCGCGGGGATGAGCGGAAGTTGGGGTTCGGTCTAGGCCGCCGCCTCGCCCTCGGTGAACGCCCGGTACGCGGCCGCCAGCGGCGCCATGGCCAGCATCCAGAGCACCGGGGTCAGAATGATCTCGACGGCGAAGGCCAGAAGGAACACCGCCGGATGAGCCTGCAGCCCCTCCGACCCGCCGAACACGCCGGCCAGGCCGCTGAAGCCTCCGATGACGAAAGCGACCGCCACCAGGGCCACCAGAACCGCGACCATCACAAGCCCGATCAGCGACAGGCTGAGCGCGGTCATGCCCAACAGCGCCAGCACCCGCCCGCGGCTGAGCCGCCACGCCTGGGGAAAGTCGATCCGGCGGTGGGTGAAACTCGACGGGCTGACGAGCGCGAATCTCAGCAACAGGTAGACCAGCAGAACGGCGGCGAGCGCTTCGATCGCCCAGCGCCCCGGCCCAGAAACCGCGCCGGCCACCATGCCGGCCCATAGCACCGCCCAGGCGCCGGTGATGCAGATCAGCCAGATGAGCAGCAGGCGGAACTCATCGCCGCCCAGCCGCAGGTGCAGGAACGCAGGCTGGTCCGGACGAAGCTCCAACCGAAAAACGCCCGTCGCAATGACCGCCTGGGCTTGTAGCGCACAGACCAGCCCGAAGACGCCGGCCGCCATCTCCGCGGGGCTGTTCGCCACGTTCGAACCGCCCGCTAACGCCGTCGCGATCGTCGACAACACCGCCGCGATGACCACCACCATGATCAACGCCAGCAGATTGAAGACCGCCCAGCCCAGCACCACGCGCCAGCGCCTACCGACGAGGTTCAAGCCCTCCAGCGCCGCATCGCTGGCGGAAAAGCGGCTCGGGTTAGCCATTCTGCTCGAGCGGCTGCAGCGGGGGGCTCGTCGGCGCGTCGCCGTGCAGCTGGCGATAGGCCACGCCGAACGGCGCATAGATCATCACCAGCTGGATCACCTGAAGGATCAGCTGCAGGAACACCACCAGAGCGGCGATGACGATGGCCGGACCAGAGAGGGCGCTGATGTTCTCCAGGGCCTCGGAGCCTCCGGCCAAGCCGATCAGCGCCGCGCCGATGATGCTGATCAACAGCCAGACCATGACGTAGAAGATCGCGGCGAGCACGATCATGCCCAGCAGCGGCCAGAACTTCCCCTGCGTCGCGGCCCACGCGTCGCCGATCGCGAAGCGGTGTTCGGCGAAGGTCATCGGTGTCGCGAGCGACAGCCGCACCCCGATCCAGATCGAGGCCACGAAGATCACGACGGCGGCCAGCATGGCCACGCTCGCGCCCTGGCTCGCGGCGGCCAGCGCGGCGATCTCCATCGTCAGGCCCAGCATGCCGAAGGCGACCAGCACCAGGTTGAGGCCCGTGAGCCGCAACTCGTCCCGCCCGAACCGCAGGTGCAGGAATCCCTTCTCGCCCGGCCGAAGCACCAGGCGATAGATGCCGGCCGTCAGCGTCGAATAGACCGCCGCCACCAGCACGAGCACGAGCAGGAAGGTGGGCCAGGACTGGGCGAGCAGGCCCGAGATCTGGTCGAAATCTTGCTGCTCGATCTGCTTCTTACTGCGGGTGAGCTCGATGAGCTGGGGATCGAGGCTGATCAGCATCAGCCGGCCGATCACGAACATGCAGATGGCGAAGACCACGCCCCAGCCGAAGATCGTGCCCGGACGCTCGCGGGTGAGCCGGAAGCCCTCCAGCGCAGCCTCGCTCGGCGAAAATTTGATCATTCCCATCCCATGACGCAATTCGCTCCGAAGAACGAATCGGCGACCCCTTTCGCTGCAAGGTCGGGTGCGGCCCGACGTGGCGCAAGGCCCCGCTCGCGATCTGTCGCCGACATTGCTACGTAGCTGCCATGAATACGAGACCGGTACATGTGGTCGGCGGCGGTCTGGCCGGCGCCGAGGCGACCTGGCAGCTCGCCGAGGCGGGCGTCAGCGTAATCCTGCACGAGATGCGGCCTATCCGCGGCACCGATGCGCACCACACCGATCAGCTGGCCGAGCTGGTCTGCTCCAACTCCTTCCGCGCCGACGACTGGACCGGCAATGCGGTCGGCCTGCTGCATGCCGAGATGCGCCGGCTGAGCTCGCTGATCCTGGCCTGCGGCGATGCGCACCAGGTGCCGGCCGGCGGCGCGCTGGCGGTCGACCGGGAAGGTTTCGCGCAGGCGGTCACGGCGCGGCTCGCCGCGCATCCGCAAGTCACCATCGCCCGCGAGGAGATCGCCGGCCTGCCGCCCGCCGACTGGGACAGCGTGATCGTCGCCACCGGCCCCCTCACCTCGCCGGCGCTCGCAGAAGCCATTCTCGCCCTCACAGGCGAGGACCAGCTCTCCTTCTTCGATGCGATCGCCCCAATCGTGAACTTCGACTCCATCGACATGGACGTCGCCTGGCGCCAGTCGCGCTACGACAAGGAAGGCCCCGGCGGCGAGGCGGCCGCCTACATCAACTGCCCGATGGACAAGGCGCAGTACGAGGCCTTCATCGACGCCCTGCTGGCCGGGCCCAAGAGCGAGTTCAAGGCCTGGGAGAACGTGCCCTACTTCGACGGCTGCCTGCCGATCGAGGTGATGGCCGAGCGCGGCCGCGAGACCCTGCGCCACGGGCCGATGAAGCCCGTCGGCCTGACCAACGCCCACAATCCCGCCGAAAAGGCCTACGCCGTCGTGCAGCTTCGGCAGGACAATGCGCTGGGCACGCTGTGGAACATGGTCGGATTCCAGACCAAGCTGAAGCACGGCGCGCAGAGCGAGATCTTCCGCACGATCCCGGGCCTGGAGAAAGCGGTGTTCGCCAGACTGGGCGGCCTGCATCGCAACACCTTCCTGAACAGCCCGCGGCTACTCGATCGCCAGCTGCGGCTCAAGGCGGACACCCGCCTGCGCTTCGCCGGCCAGGTGACCGGCGTCGAAGGCTATGTCGAGAGCGCCGCGATCGGCCTGCTGGCCGGGCGGCTGGCCGCGGCCGAACGGCTGGGACAGGCCCTGGAGCCGCCGCCGCCCACCACGGCGCTGGGCGCTCTGATCGGCCACATCACCGGCGGACACCTCGAAGGCGGCAAGGGCTCCTTCCAGCCGATGAATATCAACTACGGCCTGCTGCCGCCGCTCGATACGCCCAAGCGCACCGACGACGGCCGGCGGCTCGGCGCCAAGGAGCGTGGCCGGGCGAAGAAGCGGCTGATGGGCGAACGCGCGCTGGCGGACCTGGCGGCGTGGCAGACGCCGTCGCCGGTGCTGGAGCCCGCGGAGTAGGCCTCAGATCCGACCGCGGGCGACGGCGAGGAAAATTCGTAGGCGCTTGCCAAGATTAGAGAGGTCACGGCCGCGTGCGTAGGCATCCGCGAACGTCACGTGGGCAACCGCGGGAAACGCCTCGATGCTGATCTGACGACGCTCGACCGATCGCGCTTCACCAAGCGACAGCCGCACTTCAGCGAGTACTTTGGCGCGCTCGTCTCTTGCAATGTTTCCGGTCTTGAGTCGGAGAGCCAGCGACCAGATGGCCCCCCAATCGTCGGCAAATGTCTTGTCACGCGCCGGGTCTAGGATCGTCGCGACCATCCGGGAGCACACGCCACCGGTCGCGAACGCCCAGCTCTTCGCGTCCTCATAGGTAAGCGCCTCGGGATCGAGCTCGCGGTAGCGAGCGTCGATCATCGCCTCCAGCGGCTCGCGCGGCAGAGCGCGCCTGGCCACCACGCCCGCCAGCGCCTGGGCGGTCGGGTGCCGTCGCACGGCCCCTCCTTCGAAGATCTCGTCGAGCGCTTCGCGCCACCAGGTCAGCCGGATCTCGCCCAGCAGCGAGTTCGACGCCACCTTGGGCGCGCGCGCGAGCTCATGGTCGTAGGCGTAAAGCGCGACGACGTCGGCGCGGCGCTCGGGGTCGCCGATGAAACGGCTCGACAGCCAGCGATCCGGATCGACGCGCCGCACCAAGGCGTCGAGGTCTTCGGAATCGTGCGCCGGGGGATCGGTCATTGGGCGCTGGGGTGGGACCTGGGGCGCGCGGCGTCAACCTCCAACGAAAAAGGCCCGCCGTCGCCGGCGGGCCTCTCACAGCGATGATCGGCGGATCAGCCGAAGATCGTCTGGTTCATGGTCATGGTGACCAGCATCGGGATCGAAAGCAGCGTGTTGGTGCGCGAGAACAGCATCGCCTTGCGCGCTGCGGCGGCCTTGGCGTCGGCATCGGCCTCGACCAGGCCGAGCGCGATCTTCTGCGCCGGCCAGATGAAGGCCCAGACGTTGAAAAACATGATCGTCGCCAGCCACATGCCCAGGCCGATGAAGCTGTGGGCCGGGGTCTGGAAGCCTTCCATCGCGCCGAGCGTCACCGCCTGCACAAAGTAGCCGCGGTCCACCGCCAGCAGCACGCCCATCACCCAGGTGAAGAGGGCCGCCCAGCGGAACCAGAACAGCGCTTCCGGCGCGATGAACTTGGAGACGCCCGGCTTCAGCTCGGCCGGAATCTTCGGCATGGTCGGGATCTGCACGAAGTTGAAGTAGTAGAGCAGGCCGATCCACATGATGCCGAACAGCACGTGAAGCCAGCGGAACACCGCCTGCCAGAAGATGCCGTCGGCAGAGCCGTAATGCATGAAATAGCCGGCGACGATGATCAGCGCCAAAATGAAGCTGACGATCACCGTGTTGCGAAGATTGGCTAGCAGCCCGGACATTGAACCCCCCTCGAATCCCTTCCTGGACAGTCCAGTATAGGATGATTTGTCGGGGGCGAAAAGCTGCGGGCGAAGCCTCAGATGGCGATCAGCGCGGCCGCGAGGCGCCGGCCCTCGGCGGTGAGCACATTGTAAAGGCGCGCCGCCGACGGGGTGTCCATGAACTCCAGACCGATCCCGGCCCGCTGCAGCGCCTCGCGCACCACGCGCGGCGGCATCGCGTTGCGCGCGCCGACGCCGAGCAGCAGGAATTCGACCTCGACGCGCCCAGCCTCCAGCACCGGCGCTAGGCTCTCCGGCGTCAGCTCGGAGAGCGCGCCGACCGACCAGGTCCGCGCCTCGTCGCTGAGGATCAGCAGCGAGCCCTCGCGCCGCTCGCCGTCGAGGCGAAAGCCGCCGTCTCCGTAGGCGTCGATCGAAGGCGCGTGCCGGGCCATGGCCTTACGGCCTGGCCTTGGCCGGCTTGAGCACCTCGGGTTCCTCCTCGCCGCGCTTGACGCCCCACAGCAGCAGGATCGGAGCGGCGATGTAGATCGATGAATAGGTGCCGACGACGATGCCGAACAGCATGATCACCGACAGGCCCCACAGCGTCGGCCCGCCGAACACCGCCAGCGCGATCAGCGCCAGGAGGCCGGTGAAGCTGGTGACGATGGTCCGCGTCAGCATCTCGTTGATCGAGAGGTCGATCACCTCGGCGAGCGGCATGCGCTTGTACTTGCGCAGGTTCTCGCGCAGGCGGTCGAACACCACGACCGTGTCGTTCATCGAGTAGCCGATGATGGTCAGGATGGCCGCGACCGCCGTCAGGTTGAACTCGATCTTCAGGATCGAGATCAGGCCGAAAGTCAGGATCACGTCGTGGAACAGCGCCGCCACCGCGCCCAGGCCGAACTGCAGCTCGAACCGGAACCAGATGTAGATCAGCATCATCAGCATGGCGCCGCCGAGCGCCAGCACGCCCTTGGTCAGTAGTTCCTCCGAGACCTTGGGCCCGACGACGTCGGTGCGCACGAATTTCACGGGCGAGAGCGCCTGACTGATCTTCGCCTTGACCACGTCGACAGTCTGGCTGGGGCTGGCGCCGTCCGGAGTCTGGAACTTGACCATGGCGGACGACGGCGCGCCGAAGCCCTGCACCTGAACGTCGCCGAGCTCTATGGTGTGCAGCGCGCCGCGCAGCTTGCCGATGTCGACGGGCTCGGGCGCGGTGGAGATCTCCAGCACCGTGCCGCCCTTGAAGTCGATCCCGCAGGCCATGCCGAAGCAGGGCGGCTTGAACGGCAGCAGGGTGATCGCCAGCGAGGCGAGGATCAGCACCGCGGAGAGCACGCCGAAATACTTGCCCAACCGGACGAACTTGAAGTGGGTTCGAACCGGCAGGACCTTGACGAGAGGCCAATGTTTCATCGCTCGGCCTTCCTCAGGCGATCGGCAGGGTCTTGGGCCGGGTGGCGCGGAACCACCAGGCGAGCAGGACCTGCGTAATGAGAACCGCCGTGAACACCGTAGTGAACACGCCGATGGAGAGGGTCCAGGCGAAGCCCTTCACCGGCCCCGCCCCGAAGAGGAAGAGGATCGCCGCCGACAACAGGTGGGTGATGTTCGCGTCCATGATGGTGCCCATCGCGCGCGAGAAGCCGGAGTCCATCGCCGATAGAATGCTCCGCCCGGCGCGCAGTTCGTCGCGCATCCGTTCGTAAATCAGCACGTTGGCGTCGACCGCCACCGCCAGGGTCAGGATCAGGCCGGCGATGCCCGGCAGGGTCAGCGTGGCCTGGGTGATGCTCATGAAGCCGACGATCAGCAGGCCGTTGACGATCAGGCCCAGGATGGACACCCCGCCGAACAGCCAGCCGTACATGCCGACCATGAAGATTACCACGCCGATCAGGCCGACGAGGCCGGAGATGGCGCCCGCCTTGACCGCGTCGGCCCCCAGTTCGGCGCCGACGGTGCGCTGCTCTTCGACCTTCAGGGGCGCCGGCAGGGCGCCGGCGCGAAGCAGGATGGCCAGCTCGTTGGCCGACTCCGGCGTGAAGTTGCCGGTGATCTGGCCGCTGCCGCCGGTGATGGCGCTCTGGATCACCGGCGCCGAGATGATCTTCTTGTCGAGCACGATGGCGAAGCGGCGGCCGATATTCTGGCTCGACACTTCGCCAAACCGGCGCGCGCCCTGACCGTTGAAGCGGAAGGAGACGATCGGCCGGCTGGTCTGCTGATCGAAGCGGCCCTGAGCGTCGACCAGCATCTCGCCGGTGACCTCGGCGCGCTTCTTCACCAGATAGACCGGCGAATAGCCGTCGGTGGATTGCAGAAGCTCCGACCCCGGAGGGACGCGGCCTTGCGCGGCTTCCTGCAGCGGCACGCTGTCGTCGACCATCTGGAAGGTCAGCTTGGCGGTCTGCCCGACGACACTCTTCAGCTTCTCGGGGTCGCTCTCGCCGGCCGCCTCGATGACGATGCGGTCCTTGCCCTGGCGGACGATATTGGGTTCGCGGGTGCCCAGTTGGTCGATCCGCCGGCGGATGATCTCGATGGACTGCTCGACCGCGCGCGAGGCGTCGGCGTCGAACGCCTCCGGCACGAAGGCGACCCGCAGGCGCTGGTCGGCTTCGGTGCTGACGGTGACGTCGCGGCCGCCCTGCACGCCAGCCAGCTCGCCGCCGAGCGACTTGCGCAACAGGTTGAGCGCCTGGTTCACCTGGCCTGGGTCGGTGATCCGCACCGACAGCTGGCCGCTCACCTGGCCGAGGTCCGTGAACGGGATCTGGCCTTCGGTCAGCGTGCGGCGCGCATCCTCGGTGAGGTTGTTGAGCCGCTCGACGCGCAGCGCCTGGGTGTCGACCGAATACAGCAGGTAGGAACCGCCCTGCAGGTCGAGGCCGAGATTCAGCGCCTTGCTCGGCAGGAAGCCGGGCAACTTGGCGCGCGCGTCGGCGGGCAGCAGGTTGGGCAGAGTGAAAAACGCGCCGAAGATCGTCGCCAGAACGACGAGCAGCACCTTCCACTTGGAAAGGGTCATCATGGCGTACGGGTCGCCTTAGCTTTTGGAATCGTTCGCCGGCGTGGGCTCGCCACGCGCGGTCACCTCCGTGATCATGCCCTTGCGGACCTTCACCGTGACGCCGGTCGCGATCTCGACGCCCACTTCCTTCTCCTCGACGCGGACCACCTTGCCCAGCACGCCGGAGGACAGCACCACCATGTCGCCCCGCTTGATCGCCGACAGCATCTGCTGGTGCTGCTTCATCCGCCGTTGCTGCGGACGGATCATCAGGAAGTAGAACAGCACCACCAGGCCGATCAGCGGCAGGAACTGAATCAGCATGTCCTGGGGGCCTGGCCCGGCGGCGCCGGCGGCTTGGGCGAAGGCGGGGGTCGCGAACATGGCGTCTCCGGAAGCGCAGATGACGGGGGATTAACCGCCCCGCTGAAGTCGGCGGAAGCTATGCGCTGAGGCCGGCTTTTGCAATGGAACCCGCGGGGCGCTAAGCAGCGCGCGATGGACGCAGAGCTTTCTACCCTGCTCACCCGGATCGCCGAGGCCCTCGAGCGGCTGGCGCCCGCGCCGCCGCCGCCGCCGGACTTCACCGGCGCGAGGCTGTTCCGCCACGAGCCCGAAACCGGCGCGTTCCGGCCCGCGCCCGACTATCCCCTGCCCCTGGACAGCCTGGTCGGCGTGGACCGCCAGAAGGACCGTTTCCTGCTGAACCTGGGGCGGTTCGGCGCCGGCTTGCCCTACAACCACGCCCTGCTGTGGGGCGTGCGCGGCACGGGCAAGAGCTCGATGGCCAAGGCCGCCTTCATGGCCGCCAGCGTCGCTCAGCCCGATCTCAAGCTGGTCGAGGTCGACCGCGACGAGGTCACCGCGCTGCCTGCGTTGTTCGATCTTCTGCGCGGCCGCACCGAACGCTTCATCGTGCTGTGCGACGACCTCTCCTTCGAAGAAGGGGCCGAAGCCGCCAAGGCGTTGAAGTCGGCGCTGGAGGGTGGCGTCTCCGGCCCCCCTGCGAACGTGCTGTTCGTCGCGACCTCCAACCGCCGGCACCTGATGCCGCGCACCCACACCGAGGATCGCGGCCTGATCGCCACGGCCGAGGACGCGGAAGAGGAAGTCAGCGTCTCCGACCGCTTCGGCCTGTGGATCGGCTTCCCCGCCATGGACCAGCCGACCTACCTGGACGCGGTGCGCGGCTACGCCGCCCGCTTCGGCCTGAAGGCGCCGGATCTCGAGCGTCGCGCCCTGCAATGGGCGCAGCTTCGCGGCGGCCGCTCGGGCAGGATCGCCTGGCAGTTCATCCGCGACCTCGCCGGCGAGCTCGGCAAGCCGCTGCCGCTGTGACGCCATGCTCCCCCTTTTTGGGGAGCTGTCAGCGAAGCTGACTGAGGGGGCTTCCGCTCGGAAATCGCCGCCGGTGCATTCCAGCGGCGTCTGAGTGGAAGCCCCCTCCGGCGCTTCGCGCCACCTCCCCAATGGGGAAGGATCTTTCTACTTCGGCAAAACCAGCTTCGGGTCGATCGGCTTGGCGCGCTCCAGCGGGCTGGAGGCGTAGCGGATCTCGAAGTGCAGCTGAGGCTCGGCGACGCCGCCGGTGGCGCCGGCCTGGCCGACCTCCTGGCCCTGGGTCACCCTCTGCTGCATGCGAACCGTGATCTTCGACAGATGCCCATAGGCGCTTACCCAGCCGTCGGCGTGCTTGATGAGCACAAGGTTGCCGAAGCCCGGGACCTGGTCCCCGGCGTAGACCACGTCCCCTTCGGCCGCGGAACGCACCGGGACGCCCAGTTGCGCGGCGATGTTTACGCCGTCGTTGCGCTGGCCCGGCCCCTTCGGCCCGAAGTCGGAGATGATCGCCCCCTGAAGCGGCCAGACAAAGCGGCCACGGCCCAGCTCGGAGACCTGGCTGTCGCTCAGCGACGGCGCCGGCGTCGGGGCGGCGGCCGGCGGGGTGTAAGGCCTGGGCGGCGGCGTGTAGGTCCGGGCTGGCGGCGTGTACGGGCGGGCGACCGGCGCAGTCGGTGACGGCGCCGGCGGCGGCCGCACGTAAGGCCGAGGCCCGCTGGACGGCGGCGGTGGCGGCGCGGTCTCGATCCGGCGCGCCGGCGCGGCCGGCTCGGCGGGCGGCGGCGGCGCGATCGCCACCCGCGTAGTCGTGGTCAGCGGGCCGCGATCGCGAGAGCCGTCGGGGAGACGGACCTTCTGGCCCGCCCGCACGCCGGCGTTGCGGGACAGGTCGTTCTCGTCGCGCAGCGCCTGAACGCTGACGCCGAAGCGGCGGCCGATCTCGGCTAGCGTGTCGCCCGAACCGGCGACATAGGCCTTCGCGGTCGTGCGCGGCCCTTTCAGCGTCTGTCCGGGCTGGATCGCCTGCCGGCGGCCGATGTCGTTGTCGTCGCGCAGCTGATCCACCGTGGTGTCGAGCTTGCGCGCGATCTTCTCGAGGTTGTCGCCCTTCTTGACCGTGTAGGTGCTGGCTGGGCCCGCGACCTCGACGACCTTGCCGGTGACCTTCCGCTCGGTGACCGTCCGGTAGGCCGGCGCCGTCGGCTCAATCGGCAGGGCGGTGGGCCGGCGCGGCGGCGGAGCCTCGTCAGGCTCGGACGCCGTCTCTTCGGCCGGCGGGGCGGCGCCGGTGACCTGCACGCGCGACGTGGTGGTGAGCGGGCCATGGTCGCGGTAGTCGGACGGCAGGCGCACCTTCTGGCCGGAGCGAAGTCCGGCGTTCGCCGACAGGTTGTTCTCGTCGCGCAGGGCGTCGGCCGTCACACCGAAGCGGCGGCCGATCGAATAGAGCGTGTCGCCGGAGGCGACCACGTAGGCCTTGGCCACGCGGCGCGGCCCCTTGATCACGTCGCCGGGGTGGATCGTCTCGCGGCGGCCGATGCCGTTGTCCTCGCGCAGGTCGCGAACCGTCGTGTCCAGCTTGTCGGCGATCTTCTCCAGCGTGTCGCCCTTGCGCACCCGATAGGTGGCGGCCGGACCTTCGACGTCGACCACGCGGCCCGTGACCGAGCGGGTCGTGACGGTGCGATAGGTCGGTTCTGCGGGCGGCGTAGGCTTCGGCGCCGGCGGCCGCGGTGGTGGCGAAACCGCAGCAGGAGGCGTCGGCGCTGCAGGAGCCAGCGGCTCCAGCGGACGCTGCTCGACTGGCGGCGCGGGCGCGACGGAGATCGGCGCATCGGCGGCGGGCGGCGGGGTCGGAACGGCGGCAGGCGGAGCCGGTGGCGGCGCCGCTTCAGGCGTGCGGACCGGATAGCTCGGGCGAAGATCGGCGTCGGTCGTGGTGCACGCGCCAAGCGCGCCCGTCGCCAGGGCGATCAGAGCGGTCCGCTGCAGGAAATGCGTCATCAGCGCTCCGGATGGGCTAACGAGGGTGGAAGAATCAGTCGGGGAGCCTGGCCGATTGTGGGTCAGCCGGCGCGATCGAGCCAACCCGCAAAGCGCCGCAACCCAAGGCGTGATCGCCAGGATCGGCCTTGATGCGACGCCGGAGCGGCCCGGAGGCGACGAAACGCCGGCTGCGACGTACTAATTGCGGACAAAAGGGAGGCCTGGGATAACAATGGACGCCGAACTGAGGGCGCTGCTGGACCATCACAAGATCGTTCGCACCAGCCTGAACTATGCGAAGGCCATCGATACGCGCGACAGGGAGCTGTTCGCCGACTGCTTCACGCCCGACGGTATTTTCTCGACTCCGCTGGGCGAGCGGGTCGGGCGGGCGGAGATCGCGGCCACGTCCGCCATCTCTCATCTCGACGCGTGCCAGCACGTCACCACCAACCAGACCGTCGACATCTCGGGCGACACGGCGACCATGCGATCCTACTTCATCGCCTCGCACCTGAAATACGACCACCCGGGCGGCGCCAACTACATCGTCGGGGGCCAGTACGACGACGAGCTCGCGCGCTGCGACGACGGCGTCTGGCGCTTTACGCGGCGGAAGATCACCATTCTCTGGAACCTCGGCAACGCCGCGGTCATGGGCGAGGAGCTTCGCGGCAAAATCTAGCGCGGCGCGCCCTACGGCTCCTTGGCCACGCCGTCGAGCAGCGGGACGAAGCGGACGTCGATCAGGTCTTCGACCACGAAGCCGCCCTTTCCGTCGCCGGTGTAGCGGCGAAGCGTCTGCACTGGTCCGCGCCCGATCGGCGCGACGAGAATGCCGTTGGGCTTGAGCTGCCGCAGGAGTGCCGTCGGCTCTCCGGGCGCAGCCGCCGTGACCATGGCGCGGTCGAACGGAGCCTGCTCGGGCCACCCCTCCCCGCCGTCGCCGAAACGGGTGATGACGTTGGTCAGCCCCAGCACCTTGAAGCGGGCCTCGGCCTCGCGCAGCAGCGTGCGATAGCGCTCCACCGTGTAGACCAGCCGCGCCAGGCCCGAGAGAATGGCGGTCTGGTAGCCGGAGCCCGTGCCGATCTCCAGCACGCGCGAGCGGCGGTCGATCTTCAGCGCCTGGGTCATCAAGCCGACGATGAACGGCTGGCTGATCGTTTGGCCGCAGGCGATGGGCAGCGCCGAATCTTCGAACGCCCGCTCCTTGAACAGCTCCGGTGTGAACAGCTCCCGCGGCGTCGCCTCGATGATCTTGAGCACCTTGGGATCCGTCACCCCCTGGCTGCGTAGGCCCAGGATCAGCCTCGCCATCTGCGCCTGGGACGTTTCGTCGTGCGGCTCGCTCATCCTTCAGAGCCTCGGCGGCGCGCCGCCCAGCACGGCCCGCAGGTCGCGCACGGTGGGCTGGTGGGTTAGGTCGATGTGCAGCGGCGTGACCGAGATCCGGTTTTCGTAGAGAGCTCGAAGGTCGGTGCCCTCCTTCGGCTTCGACCGCTCCTGCCGATAGCCGATCCAGTAGTAGTCGAGGCCCCGAAGGTCGGTGCGCCGCTCGGCGTGCCGCACGGGCACGTCGCGGAACCCCTGGGCGGTGACTTCGACGGCGGTCACCTCCTCCACAGGACCTTGCGGGAAGTTGAGGTTCATCACCACGTCGCCCGGCCAGCCGACCTCCACCAGCCGCTTGACGATGCCCGGCGCGAAGGCCTCGGCGACGACAAAAGCGTCGGGATCGTCCCGCTCGCGCATCCACTGCGAAAGCGCGATGCCCGGAACGCCCATGGCCATGGCCTCGATGGCGCCGGCCACCGTGCCCGACATGGTGACGTCCTCGGCCAGGTTGGGGCCGCGATTGACGCCGGACAGCACGAGATCCGGCTTGGCCCCCTCGACCAGATCGCGCAGCGCGAGCATCACGGAGTCGGTCGGCGTCCCCGTGGTGGAGAAGCGGCGCTCGCCGATGCGGCGCACGCGGATTGGGTCGGTCAGCGTGAGGGACCGGCTCGCCCCCGACTGTTCGTATTCCGGCGCGCACACCCAGACGTCGTCGCTAAGCTGCCTGGCGATCCGCTCGAGCGCCGCCAGCCCTGGTGCGTGAATCCCGTCGTCGTTGGTCAGCAGGATTCTCATCGGGCCGCCGCGTCTCCGATATGGGTCAGGCCGCCCAGATAACTCTGGAGAGCCTGCGGCACGGCGATGCGGCCGTCTTCGTCCTGGTAGTTTTCGAGAACCGCCACCAGGGTGCGCCCTACCGCCAGCCCCGAGCCATTCAGCGTGTGCACAAAGTGCGCGCCTTTTTCGCCCGCGGCCTTGGTCCGCGCATCCATGCGCCTCGCCTGGAAGTCTCCGCAGTTTGAGCAGGAGCTGATCTCGCGGTAGCGGCCCTCCGAGGGGATCCAAACCTCCAGGTCGTAGGTCTTGCGCGCCGAGAAGCCCATGTCGCCCGCGCACAGCAGCATGGTCCGGAAGGGCAGTTCCAGCCGTTTCAGCACCGCCTCGGCGCAGCCCACCATGCGTTCGTGCTCTTGGTCCGACTGCTCGGGCGTGGTGATCGAGACGAGCTCGACCTTGTAGAACTGGTGCTGGCGGATCATGCCGCGGGTGTCGCGCCCCGACGCGCCGGCCTCCGAACGGAAACACGGCGTCAGCGCGGTGAGCCGCAGCGGCAGTTCCTCCTGAGGCGTGATCTGCTCGCGCACCAGGTTGGTGAGCGAGACCTCAGCGGTGGGAATCAGCCAGCGCCCGTCGGTGGTGCGGAACAGGTCTTCGGAGAACTTCGGCAGTTGGCCGGTGCCGTAGACCGCCTCGTCGCGCACTAGGAGCGGCGGCGAGACTTCCAGATAGCCGTGCTCCCTGGTCTGGATATCGAGCATGAACTGGCCAAGCGCCCGCTCAAGCCGCGCCAAATCGCCCTTCAGCACGGTGAAGCGCGCGCCGCTCATCCGCGCGGCGGCCTGAAAGTCGAGAACGCCCAGGGTCTCGCCCAGCTCGACATGGTCCTTGGGCTTGGCGATGGCGAAGGGTTCGCCCCAACGCCGCACCTCGACGTTCTGCGCCTCGTCCTCGCCCGGCGGGACGTCGGCGGCCGGCAGGTTGGGGAGAGCGGCCAGCAGTTGGCGCAACAGTTCGCCGAGCTCGCGCTCCAGCTCGCCTTGCTCCTCCAGCACTTTCTTCAGCGCCTCGACGTGCGCCATCAGCCGCGTGGCCTCGGCTTCGTCCTTCTTGGCCTTGGCCTGGCCGATCTTCTTCGACGAGTCGTTGCGCTCGGCCTGGGCGGCCTGCAGCGACGTCTGGGCCGCGCGCAGTCGCCCGTCGAGGTCGAGGATTTCGGCGACCCGGCCGGACAAGCCCTTCGCCGCCCAATGCTTCTCGTAGAGCTCCGGGGTTTCGCGAATGGCTCGAATGTCGTGCATGTCGACCGTTGACGGACTTGGGGAGCGGACTTCTCTAGAGCGCGTCGGCGGGTGGGCCAAGCCCCCTGCGCGGCTTCTCGTCCGCTCAGACGGCGGCGGCCTCGGAGCTGCGTTGCTCGCGGGCGCGGCGCAGCTCGATGAGCTTCACGCAAGCGATGGAGGCGAAGTAGAGGCCGATGATCGGCACCGCGAGCAGCAACTGGCTGACGGGGTCCGGCGGCGTGACGATGGCGGCCACGATGAACACGCCCACGACGGCGTAGCGCCAGCCGCCGATCAGCATCTTCGCCGTCACCAGCCCGGCCATGCCGAGCAGCGTCAGCACCACAGGGAGCTGAAAGCAGAGCCCGAAGGCCAGCAATAGCGTGGTCACCAGGCTGAAGTAGTCGGAAACCTTCGGCAGCAACTGCACCGAGATCGCCCCGGCCCCGACGATCTGCTGCGACAGCGAGAACCACAGCACGAAGGGCAGGATCACATAGTAGACCAGCGCCGCGCCGAGCAGGAACAGCGTCGGCCCGGCGATCAGGAACGGCAGGAAGGCGCGGCGTTCACGCTTGTAGAGGCCCGGCGCCACGAAGGCGTAGATCTGCCAGGCCAGCACCGGGAACGACAGTGCAACCGCGCCCAGGCCGGCCAGCTTGACCTTGGTGAAGAAGAATTCCAGCGGGGCGGTGAACACCAGGCTGGTCACCTTGCCGGGCGCCGGTGGCAGATCCAGCACGCCGACCAGCGCCAGGAACATCTTGTGCGCCCCGGCCATCACGGCCAGCAGGTCGAAGGCGCTGGCGTGCGCCGCCTCGGCTTCTCGCAGCGCCAGCAATTGGGCTGCGACGGTGAAGGGGTGCAGCAGCAGGTTGAAGATCTGGGTGGAGAAGGCGAAGCAGAGGAAGAAGGCCGCGCCCAGCGCGACCAGGCAGATGATCAGCCGCCGCCGCAACTCGATCAGGTGGTCGAGCAGCGGTGCGCGTGACGCCTCGATCTCGGACTCGTCGGGCTCGTAGCTCACGCCTCGGTTTCCGGCTGCTTCTTGGCGCGTGGCTTGGCGACGGTCTTACGAGACCCGGCCGGGGCCTTTGCCGCGGCCTTCGGGGCGCGTTTCCGGGGCGCCTTGGCCGCAGCCGGTGCGGACGACGCCGCCTCGGGGATCGGGTCGGCGGGAATGGGATCGGCGTAATAAGGCGGCGCCGAGGCGCCGAGGTCCGAGCGCACGCCGATCAGGTCGTCGCGCAGTCCGTCGAACGTCTCGCTGACGTCGCGCGGCCCCACGTCTCCGGCGATATCGGCGATCTGCGCGCGGCGCATGGCTTCGACCTCCTTGCGGAGTTCATCGAGTTCCGACTGGCGCGCCATCTCGTCGAAGCTGGCGCGGAACTCCGCCGCCATCGCGCGCATCCGGCCAATGAACTGGCCGAGCTTACGCATCAGGACGGGCAGGTCCTTGGGACCCACCACCACCAGCGCGACGACTGCGGCCAGCAGGAATTCTAGGGCGCGTCCTTCGGGAAACATGCCGGGGCCTTACGCGCTTGCGTGCGGCGAGGAAAGCCGCAGCACGCGCGACCTCAACCTTGCGCCTTGTCCTTTTCGCTTTCCGGCGGCAGCGACTTGGCCGTTTCTTGCGGCTGGTCCTGGTCCTTCAGGCCTTCGCGGAACGCCTTGATGCCCTTGCCGGCGTCGCCCATCAGGCCCGACAGCTTGCCGCGGCCGCCGAACACCAGCGCCACGATCACCAGCACGATCAGCCAGTGCCAAATCGAAAGAGAGCCCATGCGGCTTCACTCCATGCGCGGGGGACGATTCCGGCCGCCCGCTCGCAAATCTCACGGCGGTATATAGTCGGTCCTGTCGCAGGACGCCAACGGGGGTCCCGCGACCCACGCGCGCACGCCTCAGCGCTCGTCGCCGACGAAGTCGATGTGAAACTGCGGGGCCTCGTCCTCCAGTGGATCCTCGTCGAGGACAGGCGCTTCCGGGTTCGGCACCTCGAAGCCAGCCGGCAGGTCCAGAGACAGCAAGCCCGCGGCCTTCATCTCGGCCATGCCGGGCAGGTCGGCGAGGCTCGCCAGCCCGTAGTGCTCGAGGAAGGTGTGCGTCGTGCCATAGGTCACCGGCCGCCCCGGCGCCCGCCGGCGCCCGCGCATGCGCACGAGGCCGAGCTCCAGCAGCACGTCGAGCGTGCCGCGGCTGGCCTGCACGCCCCGCACCGCCTCGATCTCGGCGCGGGTGACCGGCTGGTGATAGGCGATGATCGCCAGCGTCTCCTGGGCGGCCTTCGACAGCCGCCGCGGCTCGTCCTTCTCTTCGGTCATCAGCCAGGCGAGGTCGGACGCGGTCTGGAAGCGCCAGCGCTCGGCGACGCAGGCCAGCTCGACGCCGCGACCTGCATAGCGCGCCTGCAGCGCGGCGATCGCGCCGGCCACGTCCGCCCCCTCCGGCAGCCGCTCTGCGAGATCGGCCTCGCTGAGCGGGCCGGCGGCGGCGAACAGCAGCGCCTCGACTTCACGCTCGGTCTCTTCCAGCCCGGTCACGCCCGCGCCTCCCTGGCCCGGATGTAGATGTCGGCGAAGGCTTCCAGCTGACGCGCCTCCATCGCGCCCTCCTTCACCAGCTCCAGGCTCGCCGAAAGGGTCGAGGCGACGTAGGAGGCGCGCGAGGGGCCATGCTCGGAGCGCGCCAGCGGGGCCACGCCGGCGAGCGAGGTCCAGCGCTCGAGGTCCGGGAGCAAGCTCCTCAAGCGTTCGCGGGCGTCTTCCAACGGATAGGCCTGCGGCGTCGCGGGACGGTACAGCCGCTTGGCCTCTTTGGCGCGCTGGCCGACGTAGGCGCTCATCAGCTCGTAGAGATCGCCCTCGAGGCGCTTGGAGGGGACGACCTTGATCGCCTCGGGATCGCCGCGAGCGAAGAGGTCGCGGCCGAGCTGCGGCCGAGCTTTGAGCGCCTCGCCCGCATTGCGCATGGCGTCGAGCTTGGCGAGGCGAAAGGCGAGATGGGCGGCGACCTCCTCGGCCGGCGGCTCCTCCGCCTTAGGGCGTTCGGGCCTCGGCAGCAGCAGCCGCGACTTGAGATAGGCGAGCCAGGCGGCCATCACGAGGTAGTCCGCCGCCAGCGAGAAGCGCATGCGCCGCGCCTGATGCACGAAGGCCAGGTACTGCTCGGCCAGCTTCAGCACCGACAGCTTGAGCAGGTCGACCTTCTGATTCCGCGCCAGCGCCAACAACACATGCAGCGGGCCTTCGTAGCCTTCCAGATCGACGATCAGCGCCTCGCCGTCTTCCGCGGCGCTGGCGGCCGCGGTGAAGTCCAGGTTCGGCTGGAAGGGCTGGCTCATCGCACCTGGTCCCCTACCCTCCGCCGAGCGCTTCGAGGAAGCGGACCCGCGCATCGGCCAGATCCAGCGGCTCGGGCGCCCGGGCGATGCGGGCCAGCGCCACCTCGGCGCGCTGTTTGGCCCTGCCCTTGAGCGCCCCGGTCCCTTCCAGGACCCCCTTCATCTCGGCCATTTCGCCGTTGCAGTGCAGGACCACGTCGCAGCCGGCGGCCAGCGAGTCGCGGGCGCGCTCACGGAAATCGCCGCTCAGCGCCTTCATCGACAGGTCGTCGCTCATCACCAGGCCGTCGAAGCCGATGGCGCCGCGGATGACCTTGCGGATCGCCTTCTTCGAGGTGGTCGCCGGCCGCTTCTTGTCCACGGCCGAGTAGATCACGTGGGCGGTCATCGCCATCGGCATGTCGGACAGCACGCGGAACGGCTGGAAGTCGCGTCCGTCCAGCTCGTCCCAGCTGGCCTCTACGACCGGCAGCTCAAGGTGGCTGTCGGCCTTGGCGCGGCCATGACCTGGGATGTGCTTGATGATCGGCAGCACCCCGCCGGCGATCAGCCCCTCCGCGGCCGCGCGCCCCAGCACCGCCACCTCCTCCGGCGTCTCGCCATAGGCGCGGTCGCCGATGATCTCGTGGCCCTGCGGATCTGGCACGTCGAGCACCGGCACGGCGTCGACGTTGATCCCCAGGCTGGCGAGGTCATGGGCGATCAGCCGCGCGCCCAGCCGCGCAATCTCCCGCTTCATCAGCGGGTCGTTGGTCGCCAAACGCCCGTAAGCGCGGCCCGGCGGATAGAGCGGCCAGTGCGGGGGCTTGAGCCGCTGTACCCGCCCGCCTTCCTGGTCGATCAGCACCGGCGCGTCGGCGCGGCCGACCGTCTCGCGCAGCGCCTCGACCAGCTTGCGCACCTGGTCCGGCGTCTCGATGTTGCGCGCAAACAGGATGAAGCCCCACGGCTGCACGTCGCGGAAGAAGGCGGTCTCTTCGCGCGAAAGCGTCGTCGAGGCGCAGCCGAGGATGCAGGCCGAAGTGCTCACTTGACGAAGCAAGCCTTTCCTGCGGCCTTCAGCTTGGCGCAGAACGCCGCCGCCTCGGCGCGGCTGGCGAAGCCGGTGACCGCCGTCCGATATAGCGTCTGACCATTCTTATCGATCTTCTCGATCCCCTTGCCCTTGCCGGAGGCGAGGTTGGGCGCGACGGCGACCGCATCGCGCCAGGTCTTGTCGGCGAGCTCGGTCGATGAGACCGCGCCGATCTGCACCGCGGCGGCGCCGCCGGCGGCGGCAACGGGCGCCGGCGCCGCGACAGGTTTCGGCGCAGGCGCTGGCGCGGGTTTGGGCGGCGGCGGAAGCGCCACGGCGGTCGGCGCAGGCGGCGCGGCCGGACGCAGCGCGGGGCCCGCCTGAACCGGCGAGGTCGGAGCGGCGACCGGCGGCGGCGAAGCGACCGCGGGCGCCGGACGCGGCGCGGGCTGCTCGGGCGGCGGCACGAAGCTCGGCCCGTGCGCGGCGCCGTCCTCGCCCGATTTGTAGATCTCCAGTCCCGCCGCAGGATCCTGCGGCTGCGCATCGGGCGGCGCGGTGCTCTTCATCTGCCCCACGGGCTCGCCGACGGTCTTCGGCGCCTGGCCGGCTTCGCGCACGCCCGAGCGATATATCAGACCGATCGCCACGATCAGGCCGATCAGCACCAGGCCGGTGAGGATCAGGGTCGCCGGAAACGGCCTCGCCCCGCGGACGGGACGCCGCGCATCGAAGGACAGGGGCGCATCGGCCGTCGGCGGCGCATAGGCGCCGCGGTTATGCTCGGACATCGCGAACTCCGAAATCGTCAGGCGCGGACACCGCAAGGTGCGAATCGCGCACTTTCAAGGCGGAAGTCTAACCAAGCTCGCGCAAGGCCGAACCGTCCACCGACCGATTCCTGTGGGCGGTCGCGCCGCCTTAGGTCCAGACGTCCAGGTGGAACAACCGCCGATGGTCCTCGATGGCGAACCGGTCGGTCATGCCGGCGATGTAATCGCAAACGACTCGCGCCCGGCCCGCCTGATCGCGGCCCTCCGCTCGGCGATGCCATTCGGCAGGCATCACCTCGGGCTCGGCCATGTACAGCTCGAACACCTGCGCCAGCACGCGCCTGGCCTGGCTGCGGGTGCGGTTGACCTTCCAATGGCGATACATCCGCGCCATCAGGAAGCGGCGCAGCGCCGAGAGATCCTCGACCATGTCGCGCGAGAAGCTGATCAGCGCATGGTTCAGCACCCGCACGTCCTCGGCGTTCGTCACCTTGTCGGCCGCCACGCGTCGCGCCGTCTCGGCGAGCACGTCGTCGACCATGGCCCCGATCATCCGCCGCACCGCTTCGAGCCGGATGATGCTGGCGTCGCAATTGGGAAAGTCGGCGCGCGCGCCGCGGATCTGCGGCCCGATCAGCGGCACTTCGGCAAGCTCGTCGAGATCGAACAAGCCTGCCTGCACGCCATCGTCGACGTCGTGGTTGTTGTAGGCGATGTCGTCGGCGAGCGCGGCCACCTGGGCCTCGGCCGAGGCCCAGGTGCCCAGCCGCAGGTCGTACTCGGCGTCGAACTCGGCGATGGCGCGCCAGGATGGCCGATCGAGCTTATCGGCGACGGGGCCGTTGTGCTTGATGACGCCTTCCAGCGTCTCCCAGGTCAGGTTCAACCCCTCGAATCGCGGGTAGCGCAGCTCCAGCTTCGTCACGACCCGGAAGGTCTGCACATTGTGATCGAAGCCGCCGTAGTCCTTCATCAGGAGCTGCAGTTCGTCTTCGCCGGCGTGGCCGAACGGCGGATGGCCGAGGTCGTGCGCCAGCGCCACCGTCTCGGCGAGATCCGCGTCGAGCCCGAGCGCCGTCGCCAGCGAGCGGGCGATCTGCGCCACCTCCAGCGAGTGCGTCAGGCGGGTGCGGAAATGGTCGCCCTCGTGCGCCACGAAGACCTGGGTCTTCTCCTTCAGGCGGCGAAAAGCGCTGGTGTGGATGATGCGGTCTCGATCACGGGCGAAGGCGGTGCGCGTGCGGCTCTCGGCCTCGGCGACCTTGCGGCCGCGCGAGCGCGCGGGGTTTTCGGCATACGGCGCACGGCCTTGGCTCTGCGGCATCGGACCCTTCAGATGAGTTGGCCCCTTGGTCGGAACCGCGGAGCACCTCATATAGGCGAAGCCGGATTATCGTTTAACAGCAATGACCACGAGCCCTGACGTCACCCTGACCGCGAACGCCGCCCGTCGCCTCCGCTCCATCAGCGAGGCCGAAGGCCGCCCGATCATGCTCCGCGTCGCCGTCGAAGGCGGCGGCTGCTCGGGCTTTCAGTATCTGTTCGACCTGGTCGAGGCGGCCGAAGCCGACGACCTGAAGATCGAGCGCGACGGCGCCACCGCGCTCGTCGACGAGGTGTCGCTGGCGCTGCTGCGCGGCTCCGAGATCGATTTCGTCGACGAGCTCGCCGGGGCGGAATTCAAGATCCGCAACCCCAACGCCAAATCCAGCTGCGGCTGCGGCGTCAGCTTCTCGATCTAGCTGTCACCCCGGCATCCGCGCCCGTTCCTCGGGCGTGCCTGGGAAATACTGGAAGAACGGCTTGGCCTCTTCGATCGCCCGCGCGACGCTCGGGCGCTCCAGCAGCCGCCGGCGGTAGGCCGACGTAACCGGGAATCCGTCGAGCGGCTCGGCGAGCGCGGCGTAGAACAGCGCCGGCGCGGCGGCGCAGTCGGCGAGCGTGAAGCTCTCGCCCGCAGCCCAGGTCCGGCCAGCCAACCGCTCCTCGAGCACGCTCCAGGCGCGCTTCAGATTGGCGTAGGCCCCCGCCACCGACAGCGGATCGCGCTGACCCTCCGGACGCAGGCGGTCGTTCACGATGGGCTGAAAGCCGTTCATCACGTACTGATCGAAGATGCGATCCCACAGCCGCACCTCCAGAGCCTGCTCCGGGTCGGCCGGGACCAGCCTGCTCGCGCCCGGATAGTGGATGTCCAGGTACTCGATGATCACGCTAGTCTCGAACACGTCGACGCCGCGGCCCGTATCGCGCAGCGCCGGGATCTTGCCGAACGGCGAGACCCGCAAGTAGGCCGCCCGCGCGTCGGGATCCATCAGGTTGACCATAACGGGCTCGAACGGCGTCCCCGCCTCGTAGAGGGCGATCAGAACCTTCCAGCAGTAGGATGAGAGCGGATGCAGATGCAGTTCGAGCGCCATCGGACACCTCCATTCAGTTAAGTTGATGCTTAACTGTTGGCGATCCATTCTGCAAGCCGCCTTGAGCCGAACGTATGCGGCCACTAGCTTCGCCGGCTCTGAAGCCCGGAGTCGTCATGCGCATCGCCACCTGGAACGTGAACTCGGTCAATGCCCGGCTGGAGACCGTCCTGCGCTGGTTCGAGGAGGCGCAGCCCGACGTCGCCTGCCTGCAGGAGATCAAGTGCGTCGACGAGAAGTTCCCAGCCGAGCCCTTCGAGCGGTTGGGCTACAACCTCGCGGTGCACGGTCAGAAGGCCTACAACGGCGTCGCCATCCTCTCGAAGCGTCCGCTGGAAGACGTGCGACGCGGCCTGCCGGACGGCGATGGCGACGAGCACTCTCGCTACATCGAGGCGGTGGTCTCCGGGCCGCAGCCGGTCCGGGTCGCCTCCATCTACCTGCCCAACGGCAATCCGATCGCCACCGAGAAGTTCGCCTACAAGCTGGCCTGGATGGACCGGCTGCATGGCCATGCCCAATCGCTGCTGGCCTTCGAGGAGCCGCTGGTGCTGGTCGGCGACTACAACGTCATCCCCGAGGAGCGCGACGCGGAATTCCCCAAAAACTGGCTGGGCGACGCCCTCTTCCAGCCGGAAAGCCGCGCCGCCTTCCGCGGCCTGAAATGGCTCGGCTTCAGCGACGCCTATCTGCAGGCCGACGGCGCGCCGGGCGCCTACACATTCTGGGACTATCAGGCCGGGGCCTGGCAGCGGAACAACGGCATCCGCATCGATCACGCCCTGCTCTCACCCCAAGCCGCCGACCTGCTGCGCGGCGTCTCGATCCATCGCGACGTGCGCAGTTGGGAAAAGCCCTCAGACCACGTTCCCCTGGTGGTCGAGCTCGACGTCTGAAGCGCTCCAGCAAGACTTTTCCTGCTAGCCTGCCGCCAGAATGAATCAGTTCGGCCCTCTCATCGCGCTCATCTGCGTCGCCGCCGTTCTCCTGGCGGCGCTGGGCGGGATGGTCGCCTGGTACAACGAGGAGGGTCGGCGCATCCGCCGCGGCCTGCGCCGCGTGTTGAAGGGCGAGACCCACGCTCTGATCATCGCCTACGGCCGCGGTCGCGGCGCAGGGTTCAACTTCTTCTCCAGCACCATGGCGGTGACCTGGGACACCGGGGCCTGGTGCCTAATCTACAAAATCGACGAGTTGCTGGGCGCCGAGCTTATCATCGACAATCAGGTGGCGGGCCGCAGCTTCCGCGGCGAACCGCGGCGTCCGGTCGACGTGATCGGTGGCGCGGAGAAGCAGGTGGTGCTGCGCCTGGTGTTCGACGATCCGCAGCACGCCGACTTCCCACTGGAGCTCTGGACGGCGGGCCGCCGGATACGCAAGGGCGAACTCACCGCCGACGAGGCCGCCGAGGAAGGCAACCGCTGGCTGGCGCGCATGGAGTCGGTGTTCCGCCGCCAGCCCTCGACCGCCCGCACCCGCGCCGCGCACAAGGCTGCGGCGGCGGCCCCAGAAGCGCCGGCGCCAGATGCCCCGCCTCCTCCGCCCGCTGAACCGGCGCCCCCGCCGGAGCCGGCCAAGCCCGCAAAATCGGCTGACAAGGCTCGCCAGGAGTTGCCCTTCGACCCCGATAACGAGGACGAGAACTAGGCGCGGCGAACGCCTAGATGTCGGCGTAGACGTGCGTCTCGGCCTTGCCGCCCGGATGGGTGACGGCGCCCAGGTGCGCCGGCCCGACCTGCTGGGCGAACTTCCAGAGCGCACCTGAATTGTAATTGGTCCGTCGGGGCTCCCAGGCCCGCGCCCGATGCTCCAGGTCGATGGGGTCGACCTCCAGGTGGATCGTCCCGGCGTCGGCGTCGATGGCGATGATGTCGCCGTCCTTGACCAATGCGATCGGCCCACCGGCCTGGGCTTCAGGCCCCACGTGGCCGATGCAGAGGCCGCGCGTCGCGCCGGAGAAGCGGCCATCGGTGATCAGGGCCACCTGATCGCTGATCCCCTGGCCGTAGATCGCCGCCGTCGTCGAAAGCATCTCGCGCATGCCGGGCCCGCCGCGCGGACCCTCGTAGCGGATCACCAACACGTCGCCCGGCCTGTAGTCGCCAGCCTGGACCGCGGCGAAGCAGGCGTCCTCGCCATCGAACACCCGGGCCGGCCCGCGGTGGCGGCGATGGTCCAGCCCCGCGACCTTGACGATCGCCCCATCGGGCGCGAGCGAGCCCCACAGCCCGACCACGCCGCCAGTCTGCGACAGCGGATTGGAAGCCGGGCGGATGACGTCTTGGTCTCCGCGCCAGGCCACGCCGTCCAGGTTCTCGCGCAGCGTCTTGCCCGTGACGGTCAGGCAGTCGCCATGGATCAGCCCGGCGTCGAGCAAGGTCCGCAGCAGCATCGGCACGCCGCCGGCCTCGCCCATCTTCTTCGCCGGATAGCGCCCGCCGGGCATCAGGTCGGCGAGGTAGGGCGTTCGGCGCATGAATTCACAAACATCGCGCAGCGTGAACTCCAGCCCGGCCTCATGCGCCATCGCCGGCAGGTGCAGCCCGCCGTTGGTCGAGCCGCCGGTCGCGGCGATCACCACCGCGGCGTTCTCGAAGGCCTCACGCGTGCAGATGTCGCGCGGCCGAATCCCCGTCTCGATCAGCTTCACGACCGCAGCCCCGCTCGCCCGCGCATAGTCGTCGCGTTGCAGGTAGGCGGCCGGCAGGGCCGACGACAGCGGCAGCGCCAGCCCGATCGCCTCGGAGACGCAGGCCATGGTGTTGGCGGTGTACTGGCCGCCGCACGCCCCTTCGCCCGGACAGGCGCGCTCCTCCAGTTCGCAGAGGTCGGCAAGGCTCAGCTTCCCCGCAGCGTGCTGGCCGACCGCCTCGAAAATGTCCTGCACGGTCACCTCGCGCCCGCGCCACTCGCCCGGCAGGATCGAACCTCCGTAGAGGAAGGCGCTCGGCACGTTGAGCCGCAGCATGGCCATCATCATCCCGGGCAGGCTCTTGTCGCAGCCGGCGATGCCGACCAGCGCGTCGTAGGAATGGCCGCGCATCGAAAGCTCGACGGAGTCGGCGATCACCTCCCGGCTCACCAGCGACGAGCGCATGCCCTCGTGGCCCATGGCGATGCCGTCGGTCACGGTGATGGTGACGAACTCTCGTGGCGTCGCGCCGGCGGACTTCACACCTTCGGCGGCGGCGTGGGCCTGCCGCAACAGCGCGGTGTTGCACGGCGCGGACTGGTTCCAGCAGGAGGCGACGCCGACGAACGGCTGGCCGATCTCCCGCGTGCCCAGGCCCATCGCGTGGTAGTACGACCGGTGCGGCGCGCGCTCCGGCCCCACGGTGACGTGGCGGCTAGGCAGGCGCGACTTGTCCCATTTGCCGTCGGGCAGACGATGCATCTTCGGACCTCCGTCAAGCAGATCTGATCCTACAGCGCGCGAAGCCGGCCAACGGCGCCGCAGCTTTAGCGGACACTACAGCCGCGCTCGCGCGTTGAGCCACTCATGACCGTTTTCGCTTATGATCATCAGCCGGCGCCGCGCGCCTTGTTTCGCCTCGCGCGCATCGCCGGCGCCACGGCCGCTTTCATCGGCATGCTGGGCCTGCAGGCCTGCCAACAGCCGGGCGGCCTCGGCGGCGGCAACGACGACCTGGCGCTCGCCGCGCTCAAGGCGGCGCCCGAGCACGGCCTTCCCGCGGAGCGCTTCCACGCCGAACAGATCGAGCGATTGCTGCAGAGCGGCCGGCGGGCGGAAGGCGAGCGTCAGCTCAAGGCGGCGCTGGTCGACTACGCCCGCGCCCAGCACGGGCTGACGATTCCAAAGAGCGCTTTCCCCGACGACTGGGGGCTGAAGCCCGCCGCCTACGACGCCGAAGCCGAGCTGGGCGCCGCGCTCGAGGCCGGCAAGCTCGAGGCTTGGCTGAAGGCCCAGCCCACGCCGCTCCCGGCCTACGCCCAGCTGCGGAAGGCTTACCTCGCCTATCTCAAGATCCACGCCGCCGGCGGCTGGCCCAGGGTCGCGCCGGTCGCGCTGACGGCCGGCGCGGCGGGGCCGCAGGTCGCCGCGCTACGTCAGCGGCTCGCCTTCGAGGACGCCGAGCTCGGGCGCGGACCCGTCGACACGCCGGCCGACGCGGGGCTCGTCGCCGCCCTTCAGCGCTTCCAGGCGGCCCACGGCCTGCCGACCAGCGGTCGGCTCGACGCCGACACCGTCGCTCAGTTGAACGTGCCCGCCGACAGCCGCGCGGCGCAGATCCGCGCCAGCATGGAGCGGCTGCGCTGGCTGCCCCGCGACGAGCCAGCGACGCGGATCGACGTCAACACCGCCGCAGCCGAGACCGACTATGTCGTCGACGGCCAATTCGTCATGCACATGCTCTCCGCCTCCGGCCGGCCGGGCGGCGACGAAACGCCGATGCTGAAGTCGGCGATCAGCGCCATCGTGCTGAACCCGCCGTGGAACGTGCCGGACGGCATCGCCGAGGAGGAGATCCTGCCGAAAGGCGAGGCCTACCTTCAAGAGATGGGCTTTGCAATGAAGGACGGTCGCCTGGTGCAACAGCCTGGCCCGCAGGCGGCGCTCGGCCAGGTGAAGTTCGACTTCGACAACCCCTACGCCGTCTACCTGCACGACACCCCGTCCAAGGCGGCGTTCGCTCGCAGCCAGCGGGCGGTCAGCCACGGCTGTGTGCGACTTGCACAGGCGGTGCCGCTGGCCAGGGCTCTGCTTGCAAACCAGCCCGGCTGGTCCGACGCGCGGATCGACGAAACCTTGGCCGCCGGCGAGACCGTCCGCGTGGAGTTGAACCAGAAGACCCCCGTGCGGCTGGTCTACCTCACCGCCTTCCCGCAGAACGGCCGCATCGCTTTCCGCCCGGA
>Ga0207650_10000063_pt1 | contig 146432 bp, 123 predicted proteins | sample KBSS63metaG_FD_184325 | JGI IMG/M metagenome (GOLD analysis project Ga0207650, IMG submission 184325) | Switchgrass rhizosphere microbial communities from Kellogg Biological Station, Michigan, USA - KBS S6-3 metaG (SPAdes) (version 2) | ecosystem: Host-associated > Plants > Roots >...
AAACTGTCGGTCGTCACCCGATGCGCTGCCTTCGGAACTCGCTAAAGGATTGGATGCGCGGGAAGCGATTCAATATCCACTTCCTGGCAACATCGATCGATTTCAAGCTCACCAAGCAGGTCTCGTCTTCTTTCGCCGCGACTACTACCGGCTTCAGCATGACGTCTCACCGGTTGTTTTAACAGCGTTCGCGCGTCCTGTGAAGCACTTCCGATGAATGCCCAAAATCGGGAAATTTAGGTCCATCCGCCGAGTACGGTTTGACATCTTGTACGAAAAAGGACGGCTTTGGGGGCTTTCTACAAGGCTGCCAAATATAACATTAGCAATGAGTTAGGTGTTTCCTAGTTTTTTTAGACTTCTTTGAGGGCCGCCGCAGGACTTCCGTTTGCGCGCAAGGCAAGATGGCGCCGCTGATCCAAGATTTGGCTCGGCGGCGCAGGTCAAAGCGGCCCCCGGCACGAGATGAGCGCCCAATTTCGAAATCTGAGAAGGAGCTTTTGATCATGAAGTTTGCAACCTCCCCACTAAACAAGGCGATTCACGCCGTCGTGTTTGCCTTTGCATTGACCTCGGGCAGCCAGACTCTGTTGGCTCAGGCTAGTCAGACAGAGTTTGATCTGGTACCCAACGCCAAGTTCGTCGACTGCCTCGGTGTACCTGGCGGACCGACCCCCACAGCCCACGTAAAGGTCGTTCGCGGACGGTTCAGCGATACCTTGACCATCACTGCAGATAACATTCGCCCGCGTCTGGCTTTTGATATGTTCACCGTCCAGCGCAGCAGCCTTCGCGCCAACGGCACACCTGACCCCGCGTTCAAGAATTTCGGCCTGGCGTGGTATCAGAGCGACTTGCAGGCCAACAGCTCGGGAAAGTTCACCGCGACCATCAAGACAATTTTGCTGGATCAGATTTTCGGATTTGACCCCGATCTCAGCAATCCGAACCCGATCAATACTTTCCACCTCGGATTCTGGTTCAACGATCCGAACGATGCGGCTGCCTGCAGTTTCGATGTGACCAAGCCAACACCGTTCAACGGAGAACACCAGGCTGGTCCGCTCGCTATGATCAGCAAGCCCAATCCGACCACCAAACTGGGCCCTTTGTGCACAAACCCAGACACCAGCACTTCACCGGCAACGTGCAATCCGTAGGGCGTTTAAGGGCGAACACTCGAAAGCGGGAGCTGAATCGTAGCTCCCGCTATTTTTCAACCCCGTGACGCTTAGCGGAAATAAACAACGGAGTATTTGAAAATGTTCGACGCAATCGTTGTTGGGGCAAGATGCGGTGGAGCACCCACGGCGATGCTGCTTGCACGAAAAGGCTATAAAGTCCTTCTCGTGGATCGGGCGGGATTTCCGAGCGATATTCCCCACGGACATTTCATTCATCGAGGTGGACCCCGTCTTCTCAAACGATGGGGTCTGCTCGAAAAACTTGTTGCCACGGGTTGTCCTGCCGTCACACGTGCAACTTCCAATTACAACGACTTCAACATGACTGCGGACGCGCTCTCCGTAAACGGCGTGGCATGGGGTTACGGTCCGCGGCGGTCAATCCTGGATCAACTGCTGGTACAAGCTGCGGTCGACGCAGGCGCCGAGTTTCGGCCCTATTTCTCGGTGCGCGGATTGGAGATGGAATCAGGCACAGTTAAAGGCATTCGGGGCAGAAACAAGAAGACCGGCCTACAAATTACCGAACATGCGCGCATCACGGTAGGAGCGGATGGTCGCAACTCCACGATCGCTCGAGCGGTAGGCGCCTCACCCTATTTCAACTTCCCCTCGCTGACCTGCACCTATTTTTCGTACTGGGAGGGTGTCGAAAACAGCGGTTTCGAAATGCACGTGAAGGAGGGCAATGCGGTATTTTCCTTCCCCACCCACGATGGACTTCTCTCGATCTTTATCGCGTGGCCGATTGATCGGTTCCGAGAAGTTCGTTCCAACCTGGAGGACCATTTTTCGCAGGTTCTAGATGGCATCAGTGGATTTGGCGAGAGAGTTCGCGCTGGACGGCGTGTGGAGCGATTTTACGGCAGCGCAGATCTTCCAAATTTCTTCCGCAAGCCTCACGGCTCGGGTTGGGCACTCGTCGGAGATGCTGGCTTCCACAAAGATCCCTTTCTTGCGCTGGGGGTCGCTGATGCGTTTCGAGATGCGGAACTTCTTGCAGATGCAATCGATGATGGCCTCGCCGGAATAGCTCCGTTAGAAACTGCTCTCCATCGCTATGAACATCAGCGCAACCAAGCTGCGTCGGACGAGTACGCGGAGAATCTCCATTTCGCCCATTTGCGCGGGGCTAAGCCTGAATTCCTTCGGCTTCGTGCCGCACTTCGCGGTAGGCAGGACGCAATCAATCGATTCTTTATGGCCCGCGTGGGAATGATCCCTAGGGAAGCATTCTTCAACCCGCAAAACATAAGCCGTCTCTTGGAAAGCGTTCCCGCGTAGACCGACTGACTGTCTGCAACAGGCGACTGTGTGTGAATCTGCAGGCTCTCTACTTGGAGGGTTTGAGAACGGCGTTGGTCCGTTCGTCATTGGCAATGATTCGGTAAAACTTCTTTAGCTCCTCTGCCTTACTTACGGGAACACTCAGTTCCTTTACCTCGAAGGTCCTCGTGTATTTGACGACGTTGCCGTTCGTTTCTGTCTTCGAGTGATAACTAGCGAATCCAAACTCGGCATCGACCGGCGGCGGCAACTCTTCTATCTCAAAGCCAGGAGGAAGTGTGATCTCGAATTGATCCACATCCCGGACCGGACCATCAAATTCAATCGGAAACTTCCTCGGTTCCTTGGTTTCCAGAATCCCGCTCGATTTGCTGCCGAGCACGCGAGGCCGCATAAGAAGCAAGCCGCCTGCGGCTTTCGCATAGTTGTCGGCTTCGAACGTGTAGTTGAAACCAAAGGGCAAATCTGTCTGTTGAAAATTGACCACGGTTGCTTTGGTGATGCGGAAGTTAGAAAGGGAACTGGATAAAAGGTTCTCGATTGGTTTGATTCGATCGACATCTTTGGTAATGCCGCGCAACGTGCCTCGCACCATCCAGGCTCGATCGCCCACGCGCGTCTCCTGCACATCGCCCTGCAACTTCCCGGTCGTATCGAGACTCAGTTTCGCAACCCGCTGGATACTGTTCATGGCTGAAGGTTGCTTAGGAAGGAGGATCAACTCGCCGCCGCTAGGAGTTACCAGCAAGCCGTAATTCGCTTGCAGGTAGCCCCCGATTTGGCCGAATGGAATCAGGTCGGCGGTCGGGTCAAAAAACAAAAGCCTCCCGAGTTTAGGGTGGTCCGCCACAGCAACGAGGGATGTCTCGGAAATTCCGGATGGAATCTTAATGGCGAGGATCACATGATCGAAACCTAGGTTTGCAGGGGTCTCAGGCGTAACCGAACCACGTTCCGTGTTGATGCTTACATGATAAGAATCGATGCCAATTTCGCGAAGCATCGTCGCCATTAACGTTGCCTTGTCTTTACAGTCGCCATACCGATGCGCAAATACTTCGGTCGCTGGATGCGGTTGCCATCCTCCAATTCCAAGTTCAATGGCAACGTAGCGGATGTCTCGTTGAACGAACTGTGCCAGGGCACGCATCTTGGCGAGCTGCGATGGGTCTGAGCTCGTTAGCGAATTGACCTTTTGCTTTATCTCAGGCGAGGAATCGAATCGTCCATCGGTTAGGCCCTGATACCACCGACCCATTTGCTCCCAATTTGCGAAACCGTTCAAGGTCGGACCGCCTGGAGGATAGAAAGATACGATCATTTGCCCCAGCAGGCCCCTCAAGGGAGGCATATCATCCTCCTTGCGAACGCCTTTTATGTCACTGACGGACCACTGCCACTGACCGTTGCCGGATTGCGTCGGTTTCACCTCCGGATAGTTTAAGAACGATGCTTTGTACTCCCAACCTGCCGGCATCTGCAACGAATAGCGGCTTTCTCGCACGGGATTGGATTCCTGGAAGAGCCAAGCGTCCTGTAACACCAGAGGATGCTCTTCCACCTCGTACTCGTAGCCAACGATATTGCCGGGGTCCGAAGCAGGAATTCGCAGGAGCTTGAGTTTGACATCAGAAATAAGTTCGCTGCCGTCGATCTTTGGTGGCGACATTTCCATTGCTTCTTTGTCTTTGACCTCGTAATCCTTGCCTTGGGCGGGAATGCACCACCCTCGCAGGCTCGTGATCTTCCTGTTTGCATTCAAGTAGACATAGGGTGTCCCGTAGTCTCGACCGCCCGGTCGCAAGATCTTGTACGCCTCCCGGACGACGGTCTTAATCTTGTCCGCCGAGATCACCGTGACATTGGTTTCGGAGTAAAGCAGCACAACATCCGTCTTCTCATCATGCGCGGGAAGCGGAACGTTAACCAACGCGTGCATCCACTGTGGCGCGTCGCCTCCTGCATAGGCAGGGGCGGAACACGCGAGCATGCAAGCAGTGGCCAAGACGCGGAGAAGCAGACTTCGAACTTCAGTTCTTGGCATTTGTCGCGATTGGTTGCAATATGACCTGCTGTTCATCGCCCATCCTCACGGCTTGGAAAAAGTTGCGTAATGCCGGATAGTACTTCGTGTCAACAAGGAGCACGTCTACACTTAGTTTCCTTTTCAGCCGCAGAACGCCTTTATCGTTCTCAGCTTTCATCGTATAAACGACCACTTTCCCATCGGCGTTTTGAGGATTCGGTAATGAACCCACTTGCCATCCAAGGGGTAGCGCGATGGACACGTCATCCAGTTTTTGGGAAGGAAATTCAAAATATATTGGATGGACTCGGTTAGCGTGATCAAATACGCCACGTTCTGCCGCACCGAAAATACCCACTGGGAAGAGGGCCCTTTTGCCGGCACCCGACACCCATCCGGGAATCTTGACGCTGTATTCGGCAATAAGCGGAGCGGATGAAGCATTCCAGTCCGGCTTGTTGGTTAGATCGATTTCAATCGCAACGGGAATGTACTGCCTCGCCTCGTCTTCAAGATATTTCTTGTGGTCAGCCTCGTCTTCATTCCGTTCGTCCAGTCGCCGCTGCTTTGCTTCAAGGCCAACAAAAGAAATTGTTAGCTTTCCTTCCAGGTCACCCGTGTCGGATAAGGTCAGATTGGCTGAACGCTCAATCCTGGAGTCCGAAGCCTCGGGTAACATTGTCTTAACCCACGAGCCACCCTCTTTGTCGAGGCGAAGGCCGGGAACTGCGGTTTCGGACCAATCAAGTAGACCAAACGGCGTAAATTTCGAACCAGGATCGCAATAAATATCCTTGCCGTTGAGCTTGACCAGAACGATGCTGGAGTTCAGTTTTCGGGGATCCATCATGCTTGGTTGAAAGAAATAATTTCGGCGGTCGGATGCCATTACTCCGTATGCCTCAAAGCCAGCGGCCCGCACCAAGCCCAGATAGAGCCACGTTAGCTGGACCCCGTCGCCGTACCCGCGCTTCCAAACATCCTCGACGTTATTGGCCTCTTTTTCTTTGTCACGCTTTTGCTGTTGTTCCGTCTTGCGCACTTCGAACGACGTATTTCTGATTTGCTGAACCCGATCGTATAACTTTCGCAATTTCACTTCTGGGGTGTCGCCGGGAACAACAGTCTCATTTACCGCCTGTTCCATCGCTTTCCGTCTGCCGACGAAGCTTTCGACCTCGTCATTCAGACGCTTGCCAACTCGCTTCCAGAATTTTTCGGGGTCTTTCTCGAACGCTTCGTCGCTATATGTGAAATCCACGCGCGACTTCAATTCGTTCTCGGGCGGCATATAGTCTTCCGTCTGGAAAGCCGCGATGTTTTTGGATTCGAGACGAATGACATGATCGGGACCTTCTTTTGGAGGCTCAGTCCCAGCGGGCAACCCCTGCCAGCTCCAGCGAACACTCAGATTGCTGTAGCTGCTTGTGTAGGGCTTCAGTGAAAACTTGGCAGCTTTTGTAAACAATTCATCACTAAGAATCCAGTGTGAATCGTAGACGTAGTGCTCACTCAAATCAGTCGTGTAATAGTATTCAATAATTCCGCCAACTTGGACGTCTGGCAATGTGAATGTCTTAGCCATGTACTTCAGACCCTTCGCTTTGGCTATGGACTTCGAAAATACCTTGCCGTCGAAGTTGACGATTGAGCCATCCGGCCGAATCGTCCGTCCGTGAACGTTTACAACGTTTCCACTGTCTTTGAAGAAGGGTATCTCGATGTCGGCGTATTTTCTGCCTTCTTCCTTCAAAATCTTGATTCGAAAATAATCATCTTCGTGCGCCGTAAGTCCGCGATCATCTCGATCTACCTGGCGGTACAGAATGATTGCTGGCGCGCCCGGGGCTAAAGGCTCGCTAGTCATCTTGAGTTCTTCCGCAACGACAGGTTGAAATTCACTCGCACTCAACGTTGTGAAGGAGAAAACTAGAAAGGCAATTTTGATTGAGAATTGGGCAGAAAGGGCCACTAACAAGCGACGAAGCGGCACGGCAGGCCTCCGGGTAAGTTCAGGTTGCAGCCAGATACAAACTGTCACCCGCGGCAAATGACAATATAGTGCGCGGGATAAGTCGTCAAGAACAGACTCGTCACCGCACCTTGTGAAAGAGGGTCCAAGAAAGCCTGTCCCTGCTTTACGTTACGCGCTACGATCGCTTAGAGCCAAAGGGTGTCCAGCTCAAAAAGCGCTGATCTTGCTCGGGGAGAGAGCAACTGGTTTACACGGGCTGTTGAAGATGCAAGTTCGTGGAGTCAGATCGGTGTGTCCGCTTGCCATAACTCGGCTCCGGAAGCGATTTCCAAGGCGTCCAGGGTTCGACGACGATTTCCGGAAAATGCAGTCCTAAATTACGCCGCTTCGCCGTTTATGAAGCCGCTTCCCCGCAAAGTACAGATGGCCAATTGCTTACATTCTCACAAACCATGCACCGAAAGCGTGTTGCAACGGTAATCGATAAACCCGTCCCCCTCCATGTGCGCACTTCCAAAAAATAGCGTTGAGCGGTCCAAGATGACGATTTCCAGGCGCGTTTTGGAGTAAGATATGGCAATTCGCCGGGCCTCCGGCTCGAGCCAGAGTCTTGGCCGTCTACCTTTCTCGGGCATTGGTGTCAAAAACTACCGCGATTTGGATGTCGTATGCGGCCAGTTCTGCTCTCTCGCTCTAACGCCTTCCGTTATTTGTGTTCTTGTGCGTGGTACTGTGGCTTCTTTGGATTTTGCCTCGGCGCTCCTGTGACCGCGCTCGCTCAAGATCTACCCACCCAGGCAGCATTGGAGCGCGCTCCGGACTCCTCTGATGCGACCGTGACATTCTCTAAGCGCGTGGACGAAGTTCAGCTCGTTTTTACGGTCACCGATAAGAAAGGCCGCTTCGTGGACGAAGTCAGAATGGAAGATTTTCGGTTGCTCGATAATGATCGTCCGCCCGAGCGAGTGTTCAGCTTCCAGCAACGCACCGAACTCCCTCTGCAAGTCGCGTTGTTGATCGACATCAGCAGTTCCGTGCACTCCAGATTTAAATTCGAACAGAAATCCGCTGTCTCATTTTTAAAAAATATCCTTCGGCCCGGCATTGATTCGGCGTCGGTCATCTCTTTTGGCAGTGGGGTGCGACAGGTGCAGCCTATGACGCAGGACATTAGCGAATTGGAGACCGCCATCCATCGCCTCCGCGCTTATGGAAATACTGCGTTGTACAACGCCATTGTTCTGGGTACCACGAATTTTGGTTCGCAGGGGGAATCCGACAGCGCGAGAAAGGTGATGATTATTCTCACCGATGGATCCGACACCGCGAGTCAAGTGAGTGAAAATGCGGCCGTCACGGCTGTCGCTCAGTCAGGCGCTATGGTGGTGGTGATTGATGCCTCTGGCTACCCGCCGATTAACAACGACGGGCAAGCGTTCCTCAAGCACATCACTACCATGTCGGGGGGCATTATTTTGAGAGCGACAGGAAACGCAGAGCTAAGCAAGGCACTGAAAAGTGTCGAAAAGGGACTTCGCACTCAGTACGCTTTGAGTTACAAACCATCAGATTTCCAAACGGACGGGAGCTACCGTCCAATTCGCGTGACGCTTCAAAAGCCCAAGTGGATTGCACACTGTCGCGCCGGGTACTACGCTCGCCAGCGATAGCGGAAGACGCTTTTGCGAACGCATTCGATGCTGCATTTTTCATGTAGATGGTTCGAACTTCGATTTTAGGCACACCACCATCAAGTTCAAAGCGGCAGGGCACTGGGGAATCGTGTTTGAAAGTCCAGCAAACCCACCCACTCCGGCCTCACGGTTACGCGGACCATTTTTGAAAGCATAGTACCAAGTTGCTGAATCCAAATTCTTCCTTGATCACGGCCGAAATACCTTTCGGCAGCGATGACATACTCTGGCATGATCCCTTCCACAGTTTCGGTTCTTGCGGTTCCACGGACAAGAAGCACTCGATGTGGGAAGTTGTTGTCGTCGATGGTCAGCGCGACCCTCGGGTTTTTGACGAGAGCCTTGAGCTTTGGCGCTTTTGGAGGCGTGCCCATAATGAATTCACTGCCGTTCCAGTGGAACCAAATGGGGATCACTCGTGGAGTGCCGTCCATCCAGATGTACGCTAATCGCGCAGGGATTTGTGATACGAGAAGTTGTTGCGCAATGGGATTTTTCAGCAGTTCTAGATCGCCCTGTTGGACCGGCATGTTTGTACCTCTTGTACTAGAGCAGGCCTTGGAAGATCGCCTGGTTCGCCGAAGAGTATAGCGCTGAAAAATTACCTCACAACAGTCGACACTAAATTCCCGGCATCGAACCGTGACAATCGCACCATCGGCGCCGCTGAGTCCCACACTTCGGTTTTTCTCTTGCTATATCGATCAAAGGCTGTGGGACGGCATCTCTCATCCCGTGAACATACTCCGCAGAGTGTGTAACGAGATCCAACCTTCGGATCGACTCCGCATTTGTTCTTCGTTTTCCGTCGCTTTCCACAAGAAGTTCCTCTCCTCCACAGTTTCTTCACAAAGCATTGATTAATTTCCATTGCGATTGCGATGCGCATCCCGCAGAGTGTTCGCAGTCAGGGCGTGAGATGTCCTGAGCGCTCTGCCGGATGTTGTGCACGCGGTAGAATCCGTCGGTCCCCGAGGGTGGAACGCCGGATGGATCCGCACTCGATGCCAGGTGACTGGTTGCCCGGGTGATGCGATTTCATTCAGAGCTTTGTGCTTCACAGCACGAACTCTGCTGCTGAGTGCCAGCACGCACAGGCTTCGGCTTGTGGAGTTCGCCGCTTCGTGATTCTTTTGGGAACACGAGGACGATAGCGCACTCGCTTTCGCGTCAAGCGATCGCAGGCAGGCAGGACATCCGCGAAACAATGCGGCCCAAGGTGGCTGGCCTTGGGCCGCATTTGTTTTGACCATCGCTTTTCGCTGATTGCATTTCCAGATCCTCGACCGTTCCTTATTCGTTTTTTGTTCGCCTCTATGGCATACTGCGTTTAACACGTTGCAAATCGACGACCGTAAAGTTTCATTGCGGTCTCGTTTTCCAAAGACCTTGCGCGCGATGCACAGGGTCCGAGGAATTACTATTCGCGGCCTCGTTGTATTGTCCGTTTGGATGTGGGCCGAGCTTTGACAAAAACCAGGAATTTAGTTTTGGCGACGACTGACTCCATCGTTTCGAAGCTTCCCGCAAATGTAGAAGCCGAGCGTTCCATCCTTGGCGCCATCCTGCTCGACAACATGGCGTACAACGAAGCCGCAGAGAATCTGCGGCCGGATGATTTTTCGCTCGACTCACACCGGCGCATCTACTCCCGCATGATGGACCTGATGGAGTCGTCGAGACCGATCGACATCATCACTCTGGTCGAGGAACTTGAACGCAAGCGCGAGTTGCAGGCGATTGGAGACGTCGGCTACATCTCCGGATTGCTAGATGGTGTTCCGGACAGGCCAAGTATCGAACACTACATCCACATTGTTCGCGACAAGGCAGTATTGCGCGGATTGATCAATGTATCGACGAAGACAATCGCGCACGCTTCTGAGCAATCGGATCCGGCGGATGAAATCCTGAACGAAGCCGAAGCCGCGATTTTCGATCTCTCGGAAAAGCGTATTGGGCGCGGGTTTATGGGCATCCCGGAGATTGTCCGGGAAAAATTTGGGTCGGTTGATGCGCTGCTGCAGCGCGGACAGCGGGTCACTGGACTCGCCACTCACTACACCGATCTCGACGAAATGACGAGCGGGCTGCAGAAATCCGACCTGATCATCCTTGCGGCGCGTCCATCCATGGGTAAGACTGCGTTCGCCATGAACATCGCTGAGAACGCTGCGATCGAAGACAAGCAAGTCGTCGCGATCTTCTCTTTGGAAATGTCATCCGAAGCACTCCTGCAAAGATTGCTTTGCTCACGCGCGCGCGTAGATTCACACAAACTACGAACCGGTTCGCTGTGGCGGGATGACATGCAGAGAGTTGCGCATGCGATGGAGGAGCTGGTAGCTGCCCCAATGTTTATCGACGACACGCCTGGAGTATCGCTTACCGAAATGAGGGCGAAGGCGCGGCGGCTGAAACAGTCGCAAGGCCGGCTTGATCTTGTGGTTGTGGACTACTTGCAGCTGATGTCCGGCGGAAGCAAACGGTTCGAGAATCGGACGCAGGAAGTGTCGGCCATCTCGCGCGGCCTGAAGGCGCTGGCCAAGGAGCTCCACGTTCCGGTCATCGCCCTATCGCAGCTCAGCCGTGCTCCAGAAAGCCGGGGCGGGGATCATCGTCCACAACTGGCTGATTTACGCGAGTCGGGGTCAATTGAGCAGGATGCCGATCTGGTGATGTTTATCTTCCGGGAAGAGGTCTACAAGCTCGACGACCCGGAGCTGCAGGGTAGAGCAGAGATCATTATTTCCAAACAGCGGAATGGCCCGACCGGTCGGGTTAGGATGGCGTTTATCAAGAGCTCGACACGGTTCGAATCGCTCGCGGAAGGTGGAATTGCGGGCGAAGAATAGAGCGTCTACGGCCCGACTTCTGGACGAACGCAATCTGTGGAAAATACTGTGGATGGTTGGACTCGACTCGGAAAGGTTCCTCAACCCGACTGCTCGGTCGGGCTATTTACACAGTTGTAACCTCCGTTAACCCAATGTAAAACATCGCGTTACATCAAAAAAGTCTCTGTGGCCACGCGGTGGTTACCAACGAGTGTCATTTACGAACAATTGTGAGATTTGCACATACGGGAGAACCTGTATGTCGCTAAAAGCGCTTGGAATAGGGATTTAGACGAACGGATTTTGTAATAGTTTTCAGAACCCCGTTTCGCAGTGAAGTGTACTCAGGTTGGGCTTTAGCAGGCGGGTTGCGGCGCGCGGGATGCTTCTAGCCACCCTCTCCCACTTTCAAGACCGCAAGGAAGGCTTCCTGCGGGATGTCCACGCGGCCGATGCGCTTCATGCGGCGCTTGCCTTCCTTTTGCTTTTCTAGAAGCTTGCGTTTACGCGTAATGTCGCCGCCGTAGCACTTGGCCAGTACGTTCTTGCGGATGGCAGGGACGGTTTCCCGGGCGATGATCTTTGCTCCGATGGCAGCCTGGATGGCGACCTCGAACATCTGGCGCGGGATAAGCTCTTTCATCTTCGCGGCAAGTGCACGGCCACGGTCGTAGGCGAAGTCGCGATGCACGACGATTGAGAGTGCGTCCACTGGCTCACCGGCTACCATGATGTCCAGTTTCGACATCGGTGATTCCCAATACCCCGCGAGGTGATAGTCGAGCGATGCATATCCGCGAGATACCGACTTCAGACGATCGTAAAAATCGAGAACAATTTCATTGAGCGGCAATTCGTACTGCAACATCACACGAGTTCCGCTGACGTATTCGAAACTCTTCTGCTTGCCGCGTTTGTCCTCGACCAATTTGAGGATCCCACCGACGTACTCTTCGTTGGTGAGGATCACGGCTAGGATGACTGGCTCTTCGACCTTTGCGATTTCGCTTTGGTCGGGCCAGCGCGACGGGTTATCGACTTCAATGAGCTGTCCATCAGTAAGCGTGACTTTGTAGCGGACACCTGGAGCAGTTGTGATTAGGTCGAGATTGTATTCACGCTCGAGACGCTCTTGAATGATCTCCATGTGAAGGAGGCCGAGGAAACCGCAGCGGAATCCGAAACCGAGAGCAGCGGAGCTCTCGGGTTCAAAGAAGAATGAAGAGTCGTTGAGGCGAAGCTTCTCCAGTGCTTCGCGTAGCGCGGTGTGCTCATGAGCGTCAACCGTGTAGAGGCCAGCGAAGACCATTGGCTTGATGTCTTCAAAACCAGGCAGGGGCTCAATGGCTGGCCGATCGTCGTCGGTGATGGTGTCCCCGATTTTCGTGTCAGCAACATTTTTGATGTTCGCGATGATGAACCCCACTTCACCAGCAACAAGTTGCTCCACTTCAACTGGCTTTGGAGTGAGGACGCCGATGTTTTCCACCTGAAATACACGCCCATTCCACCAGAGACGAATTTTCTGTCCCTTACGAAGAGTTCCTTCGAAGATGCGCGCCAGGACAACGACTCCGCGATAGGGATCGAACCACGAATCGAAGAGCAGCGCTTGAAGATGTCGTGAGGGAACGCCTTTGGGCGGTGGAATGCGCTGAACGATCGCCTCGAGGACATCTGGCACACCTTGCCCGGTTTTGGCGCTGATAAGAAGGGCATCCGATGCATCAAGTCCAACGGCGCTTTCGATCATTTCCTTGGTGCGAGGAATGTCGGCGCTCTGCAGGTCGATTTTGTTAATAACGGGAATGATCTCGAGTCCGTGATTGATGGCGAGATAGGAGTTGGCAAGCGTTTGCGCCTCGACACCCTGCGAAGCGTCAACAATTAGGAGCGCGCCTTCGCAGGCCGCCAAGGATCGTGAGACTTCATAGGAAAAGTCGACGTGGCCGGGAGTGTCGATGAGGTTGAGCTGGTAGTTTTTGCCGTCCTGTGCGGGGTAGACCATTCGCACCGCGTGAGCCTTAATGGTGATGCCTCGCTCGCGCTCAAGATCCATAGAATCGAGGACCTGCGCCTGCATTTCGCGCATGGCCAACGACCCGGTGAGTTCCAGCAGGCGGTCCGCTAGCGTGGATTTACCGTGGTCGATGTGCGCGATGATTGCAAAGTTGCGGATGTAGGCTGCGTCCATGAGTCGGTGGGTAATCTTTGATTTTAACAGGCGGCGGGAGAGTCAGTGGTCACTGGAGAATTCTCAAATCTTGGTCTCGGTTACAAATGGCAGTTGATAAGATTAATTTGTGAACGAGATCCCTTTTCTTGCCGTTGATCACTTTCAGTTGGCGATGCCAGCAGACGAAGAGGAGACTGCGCGAATCTTTTTTCGCGACCTTCTGAGTATGGTTGAAATACCAAAACCTGTCGAACTAGCCAAACGGGGTGGATGCTGGTTCCAGAGCGGGGTCGTTCAGATTCACGTGCGTGTTGACAAAAGTTTTCATCCGGCCGTTAAGGCTCATCCGGCGTTGAGGTGTCGCGATTATTCCGCATTGGTATCTAAATTACGGGCGGCTGGCGTTTATGTCCGCGACGATTTTGAAGTACCGGGAACGACGCGGTGTCATGTTCTGGATCCGTGGGAGAATCGGATTGAATTGATTTCGCAATAAGGGCCATGTGCGCGGATAAGCTGCGTCCTCTAAATCACCGGCGGCGGTTGAAACTCCTGGTCGGATTGGATCCAAGTTCTCCATCGTTCGACGGCGAGAAATCTGACCGGTGTGGGAACTGACATCCAGCATGGTTAAAGAAATTGGGCACGTAGAGGCGATATTCCGTTATCCAGTGAAGTCGATGCGCGGTCAGCGGCTGGAGGTCGCCAACATGGGCTGGCACGGCATCGATGGTGACAGACGCTTAGCCTTCCGGCGGGTGGACGACCGCAGCGGCTTCCCGTGGCTAACGGCGAGCAAACTTCCCGAGCTGATCCTGTTTAGCCCGCAGCATCGTAAAGACAGTGCTGAGGAAGACGTCCCCATGTACATTCGCACGCCGGACGGAGGAGAGATGGCTGTCTTCGGGGACGAACTGGCGGCGGAGGTCGGGCGCAGGTACGGGGCTCCCGTGCAGATGATGCAGTTGAAGCAAGGCATCTTCGACGAAGCATGCATCTCTGTTATCACTTCCGATACGGTACGCGAGATCGGACGACTCGCCGAGCGAAGCCTGGACATGCGACGATTTCGCCCAAATGTTGCAGTTCGGCTGCTTCGACCGGTTCCTTTCCAGGAGGACGAGTGGTTGGGCAGCGTGCTCTCATTCGGTGAAAAGGACGATGCCCCGGCCATCACCGTCACAATGCGCGATGTTCGCTGTTCGATGGTGAACCTTGATCCTGATTCGGCAGCCGCCGCTCCAGAAGTGCTGAAAACAATCGTGCGCGCAAACCAGAACAATGCGGGGATCTATGGTGCGGTTACTCGCGTGGGGCGCTTGTCGGTTGGTCAAAGCATATTTCTTGCGTGAGTGAACGACAAAAGAAACATGCGTGATCAAACTGGGCACTGAACGACGGGGATCGGCCATCTAGCGATTGGCGAGACGTTCGGAGTTTTATTCGACTCTGTTGAGCTTGTCCTAGGTGCAACGATTAGCTTACGTCTTGTGGTATTGCTGATCAGTGACTTGTTCCATCCAATCGACCACTTTGCCGTCCTTCTTTTCTTGAATGGCGATGTGTGTTACGGCCGTTGTCGGCGTCGCTCCATGCCAGTGTTTCTCGCCGGGTGAAAACCAGACCACATCACCGGGTCGTATGTCCTCGACGGGTCCGCCCTCGCGCTGCGCCCAGCCGAATCCCGCCGTGATGATGAGAGTTTGACCAAGGGGATGGGTGTGCCATGCGGTTCGCGCACCTGGCTCAAACGTAACGCTCGCACCTTGCACGAGTGCCGGATCTGGAGCTTGAAAAAGAGGATCGATCCGCACAGTGCCAGTGAACCAGTCGGAGGGCCCTCTGGTGGAGGGTTGCGACCCAACTCGTTTGATTTCCATCGTCCGAACTCCTTTAACTCTGACTCTCTGTCTCGAAGGCCGAAAGAGCCTTTCGCTAACTCACAGACCAGTTCGCCTTTCCAGTTCTTCTGGGTAGCGTTCGCCCTGAATGTCGACCTTTGATGCTGCGCTTTCAAGCTCGCCAACATCATCTGGTGAGAGGTCAACTGCAGCTGCACCGATGTTTTCCTCCAGGCGATGGAGCTTGGTTGTGCCAGGAATCGGAACAATCCACCGCTTTTGCGCAAGCAACCAGGCGAGGGCGATCTGCGCGGGTGTCGCCTTTCTCTTCTGCGCGAAGCTGCCCAAAAGCTCTATGAGCGCCTGGTTTGCTTTGCGGTTCTCGGCATTGAATCGGGGGACAATATTTCGGAAGTCGTTCTTAGCGAACGTCGTCTCTTGGTTGATCTTGCCCGTCAGGAATCCCTTGCCAAGAGGGCTAAACGGAACAAATCCGATGCCGAGTTCCTCCAAGGTCGGTAAGACCGCGCTTTCAGGATTCCTAAACCAGAGTGAGTACTCGCTCTGAAGCGCAGTCACCGGCTGCACGGCGTTGGCGCGACGAATCGTCTTCGCACCCGCTTCAGAAAGACCAAAATGTTTCACCTTGCCCTGCTGAATCAGTTCCTTCACAGCTCCAGCTACGTCTTCGATGGGCACATTTGGATCGACGCGATGCTGATAAAAGAGATCAATGACGTCGGTCTTGAGGCGCTTGAGTGAAGCTTCGGCAACCTCCTTGATGTGTTCCGGCCGACTGTCCATAACGTTCATATTTAAACCGCTGTTTGGGTCCTGAGCGAAACCGAACTTGGTTGCGATCACTACTTGGCTACGGAATGGAGCTAGGGCCTCGCCTACAAGCTCTTCATTGGTGAACGGACCGTATGCCTCAGCGGTATCGAAGAATGTAATGCCACGCTCGACGGTCGCGCGGAGCAGGTCGATCGCCTGTCGTTTGTCGAGAGCTGGACCATAGCCAAAACTCAGTCCCATGCATCCGAACCCAATTGCCGAAACTTCCAAATTTCCTTTTCCAAGTTTTCGCTTCTGCACTGGCTCTCCTTCTATGTATGGGTATAGTTTCACATAACTCATCGAGAGAGAGTCCCTGTTCGCACAGCTTCGTGCGAGTTCAATAGAATGCTTTCATTATGCTGATTCTTGCTTCGGCATCGCCTCGGCGCCAGGAACTCTTGCGCAATGCGGGGATTGCGTTTCATGTGCATGCTTCTGATGTCGAGGAAGGTTGTCGGAATGGAGAATCCGCGATGGATTGCGCTCTTCGGTTGGCGCAGGAGAAAGCCTTCTCCGTCTCACGCTCGTTTGGCCATGACGTTGTGCTGGGCGCGGACACGATAGTTGTTTTGGATGGGATGATGCTGGGAAAACCTAGCACGGCGCCCGAGGCAGCACAGATGTTGCGGTTGCTATCAGGACGCACTCATGAAGTAGTGACAGGAGTATGCCTGGTCGGTCCGTTGAATGGAGAACGAGCTGGCGATCGAACAGTGAAAACTGCGGCCGAGACCACCCGCGTCTCGATGACGGCGTTTTCGGAGCGAGATATCGCTGATTATGTTGCAACAGGGGAACCAATGGACAAAGCCGGAGCGTATGCGATCCAAGGCATCGCGGCGAGGTGGATACCTCGAATAGAAGGAGACTACAGCAATGTAGTCGGGTTACCGGTGGCCCTGGTGTGGAAGATGCTGAAGGAGTTTCGTTGAATCTTCTTTCGACCGGCTACGCGCCGTTGACGCACTTAGGACTTCTTTTCTTCGCTATCGCTGCCGCCGTCTTTTACCGCCGACTTGAAATTCTTGATTCCTTCGCCAAGACCCTTGCCAAGATCAGCAAGTTTGCTGGGACCAAAAATCAGCAGAGCGACGGCCAAAAGCAGCAGAATTTCGGGAACACCCAATTTGCCAGGCATAGTGAATTACCTCCGCGGGTGCCGAAGCTAGGCGCTGTTTTTGTGCCAACGGTCCCCTTCCATGATTCTAGGCCAGCGTGGGATGGTAGTCAAAAATTTGGCTTTGCTTTTCTTCGGCTAGAGAAAAAAAGCTACACTCATCTCGGAATCAGATGGCTTCGATCAGGCCTGCTAAAAGCGCCGCGCGCCAAGGGAGCATGGATATGACGATGGATTCGTGCGTAGCATGCGCGCCTTCGCCTACGCCTCCCAACCCGTCCAGGGTGGGGATTCCTAGACCTGCTGTGAAGTTACCGTCGGAACCTCCACCGACAGCAGCTTCTTCCAGTTTGTGCCCTAGCGCACTTGAAATGCGCTTTGCTTTTTCGTAGAGCGCGGCTACTCCCTTGGTTCGCTCCATGGGCGGACGGTTCAGACCGCCAGTCACAGTGAGTTTGCACTTGCGGTTGAATGGACGCAGCGAACGAAACTTGCGGTCGATGCCCGCCGCATCCTTCAGTTGCGAAATGCGAACATCCACTGAGGCCGAGGCTTCGGCAGGAACTACGTTGACGCGAGTACCGCCAGAGATTAATCCAACGTTTACGGTCAGGCCGCGGTTCAGGTCGGTGAAGCCGGAAACCTTATCAATCTGTCTTCCCAATTCGCAGATAGCATTCTCACCCTTTTCGAAATCAAGACCGGAGTGCGAAGCTCTGCCGGTAACATTGAGCGCGTATTCGCCGACTCCTTTTCGCGCAGTCTTGACAGCACCGCGTGGTCCATAAGAAGGCTCAAGGACTAGAACTGCTTCAGACTTCTTCGCCAGGTTTTCGGTGATCTGGCGCGAGGAGTCGCTGCCTACTTCTTCGTCTGACACGAGCAGAACCTTCACTGGTCTTAGCAACGAGGCGTGTTCTGCTTGCAAAGCTTCGATGGCATGAATGATGAGCCCGATGCCGGATTTCATGTCCAGAACGCCCGGGCCAAAAAGACGCCCATCTCTAATATGACAGGGCATACCCGACAGTGTACCGAGCGGGTAGACGGTGTCGATGTGGCCAAGCAGAAGAACGGGTTTATTCTTCGACTCACCCTCAAAGTCGACCTGCACATGGTCGCCAAAAACTGAGGATTTATGAATGCGCACAGCCCCGCCGAGTGCCGCGAACCGTTCGGCGACGTATCGCCCCACGCGATCGACCGAAAACTTGTCGTCGCTGGGAGACTCAATTTGAACAATGGCCCGGATCGTGTCAACCATTCGGTCCCGCTCTTCTTCGAAGCGGCGGAGACGCGCGGCAATGTTGTCTGAAACGAGTGGTTGCTTTGGATTTTTTTGATTGCGCATGCAAATTGGTAGTTATGTTTTAAACGACGATTTGGCAGTTCGTTCTCTGCTGGTGCGCTACAGTATAATCTTCGGCCTGAAGAGAACCGGAGAATGACCGACACCGCACATACGACCGACGCGCCAGCGGCGCCAAAGACGATGCTTGATATCGCCGATATTCAGCGCATCTTGCCGCATCGCTATCCGTTCCTGTTGATCGACCGCGTCATTGAAATGACGGCTAAGGAGCGTATTGTTGCCATCAAGAATGTGACGATCAACGAGCCTTTCTTCCAGGGGCACTTCCCCAACATGCCGATCATGCCCGGCGTATTGATTGTGGAAGCGATTGCACAGACGGGCGGGGCCCTACTGCTGACGGAAGTCGAAAATCGCGACGAGATGCTGATGGTGTTCACGGGGATTGAGCGCGCGAAATTCCGTCGTCCGGTCGTGCCTGGCGACCAGTTACGAATCGAAGTGGAAGTGAAAGCTTGGCGCATGACAGCGGTCCGAATGGAAGGTAAAGCGTTCGTCGGCGATAAGCGGGTGGCGGAGGCGACTGTTACCTGCCAATTAATCGACCGATCGCGGACCCGGCGCGGGCCGGCTGAGGCTGAAGCTGAAGCTGAAGGATAGTTAGTGCGGCGTTGCGCTCGCGGCCGGAAATGCTGCAATCGGAAAGAGCGCTGAGAGAAGAAGCCCGGCGTAGCAACTCACACTGCATCAATCATGAGCATTCATCCCACCGCGATTATCGATCCCCAGGCCAAAGTTCACCCCTCTTGCAAGGTTGGCCCTTATTGCGTGATCGGAGCTGAGGTGGAGCTGGGGGAGGGTTGCCATCTGGTTTCCCATGTCACAGTGGAGGGTCCGACCAAAATTGGTGCTGACAACGGATTCTTTCCATTCAGCTCGATTGGTATGGCACCGCAAGATCTGACTTATAAGGGTGAGCCCACGCGTCTGGTGATTGGTCATCACAACGAAATTCGCGAGTTTGTGACCATCAATCGTGGAACGGTGAAAGGGGGAGGCCTGACGAAGCTAGGCGACCGCAACCTAATCATGGCGTATGTCCATATTGCACATGACTGCCAGATTGGCAGCCACACCATCATGGCGAACGCCGCAACACTTGGCGGTCATGTGACGGTCGGCGATTGGGCGAACGTCGGGGCGCTGTGTCCGGTGCACCACTTTGTAAGGATCGGAGAACATTCGATCGTCGGTGGGGGAAGCACAATCACGCGAGATGTCATGCCGTTCTCGAAGACGTCCGCTGAGCGCGGCACGAGTGCGTATGGGTTGAATGCCGTGGGGCTTGAGCGACGAGGATTTTCAAAGGAGCGGATCAAGAAGCTTCATCATGCATATCGGGTGCTGCTCGCATCGAGACTGAACACTTCGCAGGCAATCGAAAAGCTGAAGGAAGAAGCTGATCGCGGGGAGGATGTAGATCGGCTGATCCAGTTCATCCAGGGTTCTGAGCGCGGAGTGGTGAAGTAACCCCTCGGCGTTCAGCAATTGCCAGTGGCAACTCAGTCGAGTGCTGACATCCGCTCTTTGTTATGCTGTCGGCCATGGGCAGCGGGAAAGGCAAACTTGGGCTCATTGCTGGCAATGGGACTTTTCCATTTCTTGTGCTTGACGCCGCGCGTGCTCAAGGCTTCGAGGTTATCGTGGCCGCACTCAAGGAAGAAGCCTCCTCGGAAATCGAATCTCGCGGCGCGGCTGCGGTTCACTGGCTTTCACTCGGCGAGCTTTCGAAGTTGATTGACACATTCAAAAGTGAAAATGTCTTCCGCGCCGTAATGGCTGGACAGGTTAAGCACAAGCAAATTTTTTCAAGCATCAAGCCCGATTGGCGCCTCGCGAAGCTTTTACTCTCGCTCGGCACTCGTAACACCGATTCGCTACTAGGGGCCGTGGCCAAAATACTTGGTGACGAGGGTATTGTTCTGGAAAACTCAACCGCCCTGCTTGAACCGTTGCTGGCGAAATCTGGTGTTCTCACCAAGCGGGCGCCGACTTCAACCGAATCGAAGAATATTGATTACGGACGCGGTGTCGCGATGAACCTAGCTCAGTACGATATCGGCCAAACGGTGGTGATTGCGGAGTCGGCATGTGTTGCGGTTGAGGCAATGGAAGGGACAGACGCAACCATCGAGCGCGCCGGCCTGCTGATGCGATCGCTCGAAGGCGATGCGTCGACGCTCAGCCGCACTTTAACCGTGGTGAAGATTGCGAAGCCGAATCAGGATATGCGATTCGATGTCCCAGTGGTTGGGCTAAAGACCATCGGAGTTATGCATAAAGCGGGTGCAAGCTGTTTGGCACTAGACGCGGGGCGTTGTTTGCTGCTCGACGGCGCAGCGATCATTGACGAGGCAGATCGGGTTGGAGTTTCGATTGTTACGGAATAGGTGCGACAGCTTTGCACTGATCGTCATAGGAGGTTGTGCGCATGACTGAGTGTTCGCGCCTTGCGGACCAGATTCGCCGCGCTTTTGACGGCGAGGCGTGGCATGGAGATGCCCTTGTCGAAGTACTCTCGAACGTATCGGCGGCCCAGGCTGCGGCTCGTCCAATCAAGAATGCCCACACGATCTGGGAGATTGTGCTGCACATTGCGGCTTGGGATAGAGCGGTGCTTCGCAGAATTGGCGGCACAGCCGTTAATCTGAGTCACTCCGAAAACTTTCCAGCGATCCTTGACACGGGGGAGTTGGCGTGGGAAACGGCGGTGGAACAAACGCGCGGGGTGCACAGTGACTTGGTGAAAGCGGTCGCGGCGTTCCCCGACTCGCGTCTACCAGAACAGGTATTAGGCAAGGAGAAGCAGCCATACTACGACTACTTCTATATGTTCGCGGGGATTGCGCAGCATGAGACGTATCACACTGGCCAGATCGTGCTGTTGAAGAAGATGTAGTGGCCGTCGCTAGTGATGTTCGCGATACGATGCCAGGGTCGAACACACGGAGCTTCCAGCATGACCAGGTTTCATAACAAGAAATTGCAGCCGCCAATGGCCTAAAGGCAGGTTTCTAGCGAGGTTTTCGGCTGGCATCGGATCAATCTATCAACGTTGCTGTAATCGGCGTGGGCGCGTTTGGAAAGAACCACGCACGCGTCTATCACGAATTAAGCCAGCAAAGCGGCGGCGTCCGATTAGTGGCGATTGTTGACGCCGATGTCGCGCGGGCAGACATGGTCGCTCGTGAATACGGCGCCCGCGCATTCGGATCGATTGAGCAACTGCTCACGCGCAACGAGATACACGCGGCGTCGATCGCGGTTCCTACGATCCATCATCTTGATGTAGCGCGTCCTCTGCTCGAGGCTGGAATTGATGTTCTGATCGAAAAGCCGGTTGCGTTCTCGCTTCGGGACACGGACGAACTGATTGCAATCGCAAAAAAGAGTCAGCGGGTAGCGCAAGTCGGTCATCTGGAGAGATTCAATCCGGCAGTGCGCGCGACTTTGCCCCTCATCACTCGTCCCATGTTTTTTGAGGTTCACCGACTGAGCGTATTCACCGCGCGCTCCCTCGACGTCGATGTCGTACTAGACCTGATGATTCACGATCTAGATATCGTATTGACCTTCGTTAATTCACCGGTGAAAGAGATACGTGCCGTTGGGCTGCCGATTCTCTCGGGCAAGGTGGACATCGCCAACGTGCGCATGGAATTTGAATCCGGCTGCGTCGCAAATCTTACAGCCAGTCGAGTCTCCACCGAGAGAGTGCGTAAGCTGCGGTTTTTTCAGCCGGGACAATATATTTCCGTCGACTACGGGCGACAGGATGTTGTGGTGTTTGCGGTTGGAGATAAGGTGGCGCCCGCTAGCAAGCCCTCAGTGAATCCGCAAATTTCGATCTCGAAGCCGACGATTACAGCTGAGGAACCACTGCTTGCGGAACTCAAGTCGTTTCTGGATGCGGTGCGACGTCGGGCGCTGCCGATTGTTTCGCTCGAGGAAGGACGCCGGGCATTATCCGTAGCGCTCGACATTCTGGGAGCGATCGGCGAGCACAGCAGCCGTTTGGAGATGGGAAAGTTGTCGCCCCAGTAAAGCTTCGTCTAAGAGTGACCGCAAGAGCGCCATATCTCCGCCTTGTTTGCCTTCCGGTGTCTAGGTAGGTATGACCGGGGTTGGATGGGCCTGGAACCACATCGCGATAGTGCACATTTGGGTGACCTTAAGTGCTTCGCCTTCCGGTATTTAGTCAAAGCGCACAAAAAGTGCGACAATGGTTTATTGCGCCCTCGGACCTTTCTAAATTTTTGTAAACACAGAAGATCCGTCGAGTCCCAAAGCATCTAACAACGTCGGCGATGTCCACGACCCAAATTCCGCCTCGCGGGCCAATCCCACCTTCTTCGCCAGTGCCTCGGCCGGAACCGGGCGAATTTTACGATAGCCAACATTGGGAGTCCGCTTACCGGCAATTTGATCCCGACGATGTTCCGCATCTGCTGATTCAGCTCCAAGATGATCTGGCACGTTCTCGTAAGCGAGAAGCGGCGTGGCTTTCGGTTGTTCTGCATTTAATGATTGTGATGCTGTTAGCGGGGTCTGATCGGATCGCCAAGTTTCTACCGCATAGGCAGGTTGTCTTTGTTTCGCCGGCAGATATGGCGAAACAAAAGGATTTGACTTTCCTCGAGCTGCCGCCGGATGAACAGAAGGTTTCCAAGCGCCCGGACACGGATGTCATCTCCGATAAAGACCGAATCGCCACTTCAAAACGGCCGCAAGTTGACCCGAAAGAATTGAAGAAGATTTTGGACGCCGCGCGTGCGGGTGCTCGCGGCAAGCCCGGAACGCCTGCACCACCGCAGCAGGCGCAGGCCCCACAGGTAGCGCAAAATCCGACAGAACAGCCACCCGTTCAGCAACCACCTCAGCAATCGCCGCCCGCGCCACCTGCCAGTCAAAACGCCCAGGTCGCGCCTCCTCCTACCCCAAGGCCGACCCCGCAACCTACGTTTGGTGGATCCATGTCTGCATCTTCTGCTGTCGAGGAGGCCGCCAGGGCGGTGGCCGCCAATCGTGGCGGATATGGTGGAGAGGGTGGAGATTTCGGAACGAACCTTGGCCAAAGCGGGGCCAAGACCGTCGGTCAGCTCGATGTTCTCTCTGACACTATGGGCGTCGACTTCGGCCCATACCTGTCGAGGGTTGTGCAAAACGTGCGCGCAAATTGGTACAACATCATCCCTGAAGTTGCGCGCCCGCCGATCATGAAAAAGGGCAAACTTTCGATTGAGTTTGCAATCTTGAAAGACGGCAAAGTGGCTGGCATGAAGCTGGCTACTGGATCGGGGGACGTCGCGCTGGATCGTGCCGCATGGGGCGGGATTACGGCCTCAAATCCGTTTCCGCCATTGCCACAGGAGTTCGGCGGTCAGTACCTGTATTTGCGGTTTAATTTCTTCTATAACCCCGATAGCGCAGACTTGAAGTAGCTATTCCTCTTTCACCAAGTCTTACCCACAACCAAAGCCACGTCACAAGCCCTTACCAAACCCTGCAGGCGTTTTCGCGGACCATAGGTTGTCCAAGCTTGCAATGGAAAGCTTCGCGAAACTCCGGCATGTTGGAAACCACGCCGTTGGCGCGATATTGATCAGGTGAGTGCGGGTCAATGGCGGCTCGAAGGCGCTTCGTTTCGTCTTTGTTACTGCTGCACCATTGCTGTCCGTACGCAATGAAAAAACGCTGGTCGGGCGTAAAGCCGTCGATTGATTCCCGCTTCTGATCTTTTGTCGCTTCCTTCCAAGCCAGGTAGGCCAGAAGAGTTCCGCCAAGGTCGGCGACGTCTTCTCCGAGGGTAAGCTTCCCATTGATCTTGATGTCGTCGATCACTGTGTATTGCGAGTACTGGTCTGAGATACAACTGGCGCGCCGGTCGAACTCCTTCCCATCAATTGTGGTCCACCAGTCTTTCAAATTGCCTTGGGCGTCAAACTGACGACCTTCGTCGTCGAAGCCATGGGTAAGCTCGTGTCCTATTGTGCTGCCGGCGTTGCCATAATTCGGCGCCGCATCGGACTTGGGGTCGAACATTGGCGGCTGGAGAATCCCCGCAGGGAAATTGATGTCATTCTTCTGCGGGTCGTAGTACGCATTCACGGTAGGCGGCGTCATTTGCCATTCTTGACGATCGACAGGCTTTCCGATCTTGGCCAGGTCGCGATCAAATTTAAACCGGCGCGCACGCAGACTATTGCCCATATGGTCTCCGCGCTTGATCTCGAGCTGGCGGTAGTCGCGCCACTTGTCTGGGTATCCGATTTTGTTCGCCATGCTTTGAAGCTTTTCGAGCGCCCGCCGCTTTGTTTCCTCGCTCATCCATGGCAGAGAGTGAATGTCGGCATCCATGGCCTTCTGGATGCCCTGCAAAATTTCAAGCACCTGCTTTTTCGCTTCGGGGCTAAAATATTTCTCAACGTAAACCTGCCCTAAAGCTTCACCCAGGTCGTCGTCGACGTCATTGGTGCAGCGCTTCCACCGCGGGGGAAGTTGCTCCTTTCCCTGCAAAGTCTTGCCAAAGAAATTGAAATTCTCGTTCACGACAGCTGAAGAGAGCGATGTTGCGTTTGCATGGATAGCGTGCCAGCGCAGGTACGACTTCCAAGTCGCCAGGTCTTGCTGCTCGATCTGGGAATTGAGCGTTTTAAAGAACTCCGGCACCGCCACGTTCAATGAACTAATTCCAGAGAGTCCTATTTGTCGGAAATATTCCTTCCATCCAAAGGCAGGGGTGAGCTTTTCGAGTTCGGCGACGCTCATGAAGTGGTAAATCTTCTTGGGATCGCGGCGGTCTACGCGTGTCATCGATCCTCGCGCCAGCGCGGTCTCGATTTTCATTGCGGATTGTGCTTCGGTTGCTGCGAGTTCGGGTTTATCGCCAAGCAACTCAAACATCTTTTGAACGTGGGCCACGTATGCAGCGCGGAGATCTTTCGATTTTTGATCCTGCTTCAGATAGTAATCTCGGTCGGGCAACCCCAAGCCTCTTTGGTCAACCGCAGCAGTCACAATCGACGAATCTTTGAAATCCTGCTCGGAATCGATCCGAAAAGGAGTGCCTTCGCCAATCATGCTGGCCACGACCGTAGCCAGATCTTTTTTCGCTTGGAGCTGCTCGATCCGAAGTAGCTCGGGCTGCAACGGCTTTATACCTAGCGCATCAATCGCCGTTTCGTCCATGCATGAGGCGTAGTAGTCGCCAATTTTTTGGGCATTTGAAGAACGGGCCGGGCTCGGGGCGGAAGTCGCTTCCAACAGCTCACGTAGCTGTTTGAGGTTGTCGTCCTGCAGTTTGTTGTAGATTCCCCAACTCGACTGGTCAGGTGGAATCGGATTGCTTTGAATCCATTTTCCGCAGGAAAACGTGAACAGATCAACGCAAGGATCTACGGTACGGTCGAGCCATTCGACATTTAAAACCGACGAATGGGATGGGGAGTTTTGGGCAAAACCGCAAATTCCTGCCAGCAGCACGATGCCTACGGCAAGCGACTTACGAAAAAACATGGTCTGTCCTCGGCTCTATCGATTGGGACCGCGCGGGGCAATCAGGAGACTGAAACCAGTGTAGTCCTATAACTTTTCCAGCCGAATGGAGCCGTCGGAGGTTTTGATCGCGAGCAGTGGGCCGCCTCCATTCATCTTGCCGCGAACGTTATTGCCGCCCAACTTGCCCTCGACGGTTACGGGAACTTCAAGGTCGATATGACCATCTCCAGTGTGGAGATCAACGTCTGCTGCCAGTTCCGCCGGGATTCTCAACGCAACGCTCCCATCGCTCGTACGCAGGTCCCACCCGTTGCCCATGGTGGACCCGCGTTCCGCATCCACTTCGATTCGGCCGTCGCTAGTGTTCAGATCAAGCAGATCAAAGCGTCCCCGCGCGCGGATGTTCCCGTCGCTTGTACGGGCTCGAATGGTGCCACTGACAGAGTCTAGTTCCAGGCTGCCATCGCCACTTCGCAAATCCAGTTCGCCTTTCAGGTTTGCGACACGCACTCGTCCATCCCCGGTGCTGAGACTCACCTTACCTTCGTGGGGCATGTGAATGTCGATCTGAACCTTGTAGGAGCGGAAGTTCATGAAGTGCATTTCATGAGGAAACTTGACTTCAATTTGAACTTGATCTCCGGCTTGGCGCTCGACGATCTTGAGACCGCCCTCACCAATCTTGTAGCGCTCGGTGGTCACCCTCGCTTCGATCGTATTCTGGTCCCACGTGTCCACGTGAATCTCTGCGTCAGAGGTTTCGACCTTCAGATCCGGATGGCCGTTTAACGTGTAAGTTTTGGACCACTCATCCGCGTTGGCCAGTGGTATTGCCACTGACAATAACAGAAGTAATCTCAATGTCGTTTTCATCCCAGTTATCTCCCCGCTCGCGGGCAGACCCCCACCCTGCAAGCCTCAGACGTTAATACGTGGGCTTAGTGAGCGCGGTTCCGTCATTTGCGAGCCTCTGAGACGCCGTAGGCAATGCGTATGAGTGTTCGTTCGGCAAAGGGAACATACAAGAGCGCAGCTGTTGCCGCAAACGCTGCGCCAATACCGATTTGTTGTGTTAAGAGAAACGGCGCGATGGCCCAAAGTTGATCGAGCACGAAAACAAAGGGGAACAATTTACGAAAATTGATGCCTAGGCGCCTGTGATCAAAGGCGATTGAAGATAGCAAGTACAGCCGCAACGGAATTCCGACTACTGCGGTGATCAGCACCAGGATTTGAATCGCCGTAGAGCCCCAGCCCGGCAAGAAGGAATCTGCAACCCGACTGACCTCCTGCAGCCGCGCCAACGCGACCACATAAAACACCAGGTACATGACTTGGACCAGCCCAAAGAGGCTGCGAATGACTCCGCGACGGGGGAGAGGGATTTCCAGTTCAGGGTCGATGGTGCTGCTATCTGTGCTTTCGGACGAAGCGAGATCCTCATCGATGCGAACAACGCCAACCCGATTCACGGGCCCAAGAAATCGATACCCGCGACGGGCTAGAGTTTCGACGAAGCGTGGACTACTCGCGGAGTCCCCTAGGGCCTCGCGAACTTTGTTTATGGCGGTATTGAGACTGTGATCGAAATCTACGAACGTGTCAGCGGGCCAAAGCTTTTCACGTAATTCGTCCCGGGTGACAACTTCTCCTGAACGCGTGAGCAAATATGCCAGCAGCTGGAAGGGTTGTTCTTGCAACCGAACCTTGCTGCCGCTCTTACGCAGTTCTCCAGCTGTCAGATCCACTTCAAATACACCGAAGCGTACGATCTTGGCTGCATCGTTGGCGGGCGGAACGGCCATGCGGAATGAACGTCGTAGTGTAGCACCGTCCCACCTGAAATTCTGGAGAGACCAAGTAAGAGGGAGTTACAATGGAACTCGTGCCGTTTCTTCAGAAACAAGGCGCAAAAGACGCGAAGCACACTCGGCACCATGTGTACGCCACAGAGACTACCGGTTTGCTGCTTATCGCCATTCTTCTGCTCGTGCTCACCTTAATTCGGTACTGGCATTCGATCAACTGGAGTATCCACTGAGCTCGTTGTTGCCTCCTGATCCATTACTGGTTGTAGTGGTTGGTCCAACGGCTAGTGGAAAGACTGCGCTGTCGCTCACTCTTGCGGAACAGTTTACCGGCGAAATCGTGAACTGCGATTCCGTCGCTATGTACCGCGAGTTTGAGATTGGCACCGCAAAACCAAGCGTCGACGAACGGGCGCGAGCGCCGCATCATTTGCTGGACTGCGTCGAACCTACCTCTTACTACACTGCTGGAGAATATGTACGCGAGGCGCGCCGCATACTCGCAGATATCCAGTTGCGAAACCATCTTCCAATCGTTACAGGCGGCACGGGACTCTATCTGCGCGCTCTAGTTGAGGGGCTGTTCCCAGGACCGCAGCGATCCGAGTCATTGCGTGAGCGATTGCGCCAAAGAGCGACGCAACACGGGTCGACTTACCTGCACGACATTTTGAAGCGGCTTGATCAAGCTGCAGCCGCAAGCATTCACGCGAATGATGTCCCAAAGCTCATCCGTGCGATCGAAGTCTGCGTCGCCTCCCGCGAAAAGATGAGCGACCTGTGGAAAGCGAAGCCTGACCCCCTGCGAGGTTTCCGTATCCTGCGCCTTGGACTTGACCCGAGAAGGGAGAAACTCTACTCGCGAATAAACGAACGCGCGAAAGTGATGTTTAGTTCGGGACTGATCGAGGAAACCGCGCAGCTGTTCAGCAAGTATGCGGATCGCGCGCGCCCATTGACGTCCTTGGGCTACAAGCAGGCGATGCTAGTGGTGAAGGGAGAGGTTGATCGAGACCGTGCCTTGAGCCTTGCCCAGCAAGCCCATCGCAACTATGCGAAGCGCCAGATGACGTGGTTCCGCCGCGAACCCGATGTTTTCTGGATCGCTGGATTCGGCGACGACTCGAATGTACAGCGTGAGGCAATTGCGGTCGTGAAGGAAGCTAGAATTCCCAATAGGTAGCGACTGGGTCAACCTTGTCGCATGACATTCCGTACAGGGGATCGACACTCGATCTGCTATCTTTCCTCCATGTGCACGCGCATTTTGCTAATCATCTTTCTAAGTTTCATGCTCGCCCCCGCTTCCGTGATTTTCGCGAAAGACAAACCGGAAAAATTCCTTACGGCCGCTCCTATCAAACTGAACCGCGACGGAGAGAAATGGGCCGAGAAAACACTGAAGAGCCTATCGCCAGAGGAGAAGGTCGGGCAGCTCTTCATGATTTGGGTGCGCGCTCAGTTTCTAAATGTTGAGGATCCGATTTTTCTTCAATTGCGCGACTCGATCAATAAGTATCACGTCGGTTCGTTCGCAATGACGGTCAATGTCGACGGTCCAATCCTTTTGCGAAACCAGCCGTATGAAGCCGCGTCGCTTCTGAATCGCCTGCAATCCGAGTCGAGGCTACCGCTCATCATCGCCGCCGATTTCGAGCGCGGAGTGTCTATGCGACTTCACGGCACTACCGTTTTCCCGCACCCCATGGCCTATGGCGCCACAGGAAATCTTCAGTTTGCGGAAGCGTTTGGCCGTATCACGGCAGAGGAATCGCGTGCCGTCGGCGTGCACTGGAATTTTTTCCCTGATGCGGACGTCAATTCAAATCCGGCCAACCCGATCATCAATACGCGATCATTCGGCGAAGATCCAAAACAGGTCGGCGATATGGTTGCAGCTTACATTCGCGGAGCTCATGCAGGTGGCATGATGACCACGGCCAAGCATTTTCCTGGGCATGGTGACACCGCCACCGACTCCCACCTGGGTGTGGCGAGGGTGACTGGTGATCTCGCGCGACTGAATTCCGTTGAACTGCCTCCCTTCCGCGCCGCGATCGAGGCGGGTGTCGACGCTGTGATGGTGGCTCATGTCAGCATCCCGGCTCTTGAACCTGACCCGAATCGCGTGGCCACGACCTCAACCGCCGTTGTCACGGACCTACTCAAGAAACAAATGGGGTTCAAGGGAATAGTGGTCACCGATGCGCTCGATATGGCCGGCCTGACACGGCTCTACGCTAACGACATCGGACGTGCCGCAGTTGAATCGTTCAACGCCGGAAACGATTGGCTGATCATTCCTGCCGACATGGACGCGTCATATCGGTCGATGGTGGCAGCCGTGAAGAGCGGCGAAATCTCCCAGGCACGATTGGACGAATCGGTGCTGAAGATCTTGAAGGCAAAAGCTGCACTCGGACTTCATAAGGCGCGACTTGTGGATCTCGACCAGTTGCCCGACAAGGTCGCTAAGCCGCAGAATCTCGCTGAGGGGCAAGGAGTTGCTGATTCTGCGGTAACTCTCGTTCGCGACAACGGGAGAATCCTGCCTCTCAAAAAGACCATCGGAACTTCTGCGCCGGCCCTCCCGTATCAATCAGTGGAAGAGGTGCGTTCCGGAAAAGTCATGGTGATCTTTACCGATGATGCTCGAATGGATTCCGGACGCATTCTTGAGCACCAGCTACAGGCACGAGCGCCAGGCAGCACTATTTTCTATGTCGATCCTCGAGTCGCGACCCCGATGACCGACGAAGTGCTTCAGGCCGTAAACGGTGCGGACGCGGTGATCGCTGCGGTGTACGCGGTGCCGAGTGCCGGGCGCGCGATCCAAGGAAAAAACGGGCCGACTAATACGGTCAGTCTCGCGGAACAGAGTGGTGCCCTGTTGCAAAAGATTCTCGACCGGGCCACCGCAAAGACGGTGGTCTTGGCTATGGGCAATCCTTATCTCGCTCAGGAATATCCTGCTGTCGAAAATTATCTTTGTACTTTTTCGAATGCCTCAGTCTCAGAAATCAGCGCGGCGAAAGCCATCTTTGGAGAAATACCAATTCGCGGGCGCCTCCCGGTCACAATCCCAAACATCGCTCAGCGCGGTTTCGGCATCGATCGTTCGGCCCTCGCCGCCAATGGAGACTCAAACCATGTTCAGCCGTCACACTAACCGTGCATCGCAATGCTTTTTTTTGATGGCCAGCATATGTCTGTTTGCTGCTTGCAGTGTGAATGTCAAAAAGAGCGACGAAGCCGGACAAGACAAGAAAGTGGACATCGAAACTCCCATTGGAGGCATTCACGTCAGCAATGATGCCGATGTCCATGACACCGGATTGCCGGTATATCCGGGTGCTCGGCCAACAAAGAAGGGCTCTGGAAGCGATGAAAAGAGTGCGAACGTAAACATATCCGGACCTGGGTTTGCGCTGAGAGTTCTCGCTCTTGAGTACGAATCCGACGATGCGGCAGACAAACTCGTTTCTTACTACAAAGACCAGCTAAAAAAATTCGGTACTGTTGTGGAATGCCGAACCGATAAACACGGTGGCGATGTGCCTGACGTTAACGTAGGCGATAACGACGGCAAGGCAGACGAGCCCGTCAGTTGCGGCGCTGACAACCACGGGTCAAACATCGAATTGAAAGTTGGCAAGCGCAATGAGCAGCACATCGTTGCTATAGAACCGGCGACGAAAGGATCCAAGTTGGCTCTGGTCTACATTCGAACACGCGGGAAGAAGGACACGATTTAGATTTGTTGAAACGAGGGGACGAGATTCTCAGTTGAATAGAACTGTCGACACATTAATCGCCCGCTCTCTGCGATAATTTCAATGCCGTGGATCACATCTGTTACAAGTGCGGATCTCCCGTGGAGAGCGGGGTTCCATTTTGCCAACATTGCCGCGCTCCCCAGATTCGCGTTAGCTCCGTCGAGGACGCGCCCGTCTCGACGATTCCCGTTGACTTGAGCGCTTCTTTTCAACCGACTCCCCAGGCATCTCCAGTCCAGTGGTCTTATGCTCTAACCGCCGCAGCAATGGCTGGCGTCATATCAGCCATCCTAATGAACGTGTTCTTCGGGTTTTTCGGAATTGGGATTGCGGCGGCTGGCGCTTTTGCAGTGCGTCTCTATCGCCAGCGAAGCGGCCAGGTGTCACTTCTACCCGGCGCAGGCGCGCGCATCGGGGCTGTTAGTGGCGTCTTCGGCTTCGGATTTTTTTGTGTGATTGCTGCGGTAGGGACCGCACTCTTTGGCGGTGGCTCTCAGGTGAAGCTGGCGCTATTATCAGGCCTCGAACAAGCTGCAGCGCGGAGCCAAGATCCGCAGGCTCAAGCCGCTCTTGAAAAACTGCGCGCACCCGAGGGCTTAATCCTGGTGCTTGCCTTCAGCCTGGCCTTTGTCTTCACCCTATTCGTGGCGCTTTCTAGCCTTGGGGGTGCGTTGGCCGCTTCTATGTCGCGTGGGCGCCGGCAATAGTAGCTACCAAGAGCCGGCTTGGCCCACGTTCATACCTCCTTGCGACTGCGTCGCCACCCGCGTATGATGCACCGTTCATGACCCCACGACTGCCTGACCGTACTACCACGATCCGACAAAAGACCCAGCTCATGTCGGCGACGGAAATCGAGCGCACTCTCGTCCGTCTCGCTCACGAAATCATTGAGAAGAACAACGGGGTAGAAGGATTGGGCCTGGTTGGCATCCGGCGCCGTGGCGTTCCAATCGCCCAGCGGCTTGGCGAAATCATCAAACGGATTGAAAAGAAACCTGTGCCGGTCGGCACGCTCGATATCACCCTGTATCGTGACGACTTGTCGACCTTGGGGCCAAAGCCGGTTGTTCAGAAATCGGAAATCGGTTTCCCGGTTGCTGGCAAGTCGATCATCCTTGTTGATGATGTTTTGTACACCGGTCGCACAACGCGTTCTGCCATGGATGCTCTGTTTCGAGAAGGCCGGCCATTACGAGTACAACTATGCGTCCTGATTGACCGCGGGCATCGAGAGCTCCCCATAGAAGCGGCGTTTGTTGGGCGCGAAGTACAGACGAGCCAGAACGAAATTATCGAAGTGAAACTTCAGGAAGTGGACAGTGCGGAAAAAGTTTTGTTGATGGAAAAAGTCTCGGCAAAGCAAGCATGAAGGCTGGGCCTCTTTGATGCCCCCATCTTATAAGTAGCGGCGCATAAGCTGAGTAACGTGTAGGCTTGGGCGCCTTTTCAAAGCGCCACTGCAACCGCAACAACGGACTCACGATGAATGCCGCACGCGGATCTCTGCTGGGAATCGAACCCCTCGACGCGCTTGAGATCCTCAAAATTCTAAAGTTTGCGCGAAGCATGAACCCGCACAAACCGCGCGCTCTGCTCAAAGGCAAACGTATTGCGCTTCTCTTTTACGAAGCATCGACTCGTACGAGAAGCTCGTTTGAGATAGCAGCGAAGGCGCTCGGTGCTTATACCGTCGTGGTTCATGCCTCGGGTTCGAGTATTGAAAAAGGTGAATCGCTGCTCGATACGGGATACACGCTACGTGCCGTGGGCGCCGATGCAATCGTGATTCGCCACCCGAATGCAGGGGCCCCGCATCTCATGGCTTCTCGCATTGATGTGCCCGTCATCAACGCAGGCGACGGCATGCATGAGCATCCGTCGCAGGCCTTGCTGGATGCGTATACGATTTTGCGAAACAAGAAAACCCTCAAGGGCCTTCACATCGCGATCATAGGCGACATTTTTCACAGTCGCGTTGCTCGGTCTTCTTGCCATTTATGGTCAAAACTCGGGGCAAAGGTAACACTTTGCGGACCGCCGGAACTGGTCCCCGACGTGGCGGTTACGCTGGCACCAAATCTGAGAATCACGCGGCACATGGACGAGGCTCTGCGAGGTACCGATGTGGTGATGCTACTGCGCGTACAAAAAGAGCGGCTAGCTGGGCTGAAGATTCACCTCCCGGATTACATTGCGCGCTACCAGATGACGACTGCTCGACTGAAGATAGCAAGACGCGATGCGATAGTGATGCATCCGGGCCCGATTATTCGTGGCATGGAATTGACGGATGATGTCGCTGATGGCGCCCAATCGAGGATCATAGAAGAGGTGCACAATGGCGTGCCGACACGCATGGCGATTCTTGCGAGGGCGATGGGAAGAATGCGATGAGCCGGTCGGTTTCATCTGAGCCTCCAAATCAAGATAGCTTTGCCAGGGAATATTTTGACTGCGAAGAACACAACTAGTTTGCTAATCCGGGGCGGCCACCTAGTGGATCCAGCAGTGCGAATCGATGCGCCTATGGACATTCTTTTGCGTGATGGCCGCGTCGCCGAAATCGCACCGCCCAACAAAATCAAAGCGGGCGCGGACCAGAAAGTTGACGCACGTGGGCTCATCGTTGCACCGGGCTTTATCGATCTCCATGTTCACCTGCGTGAGCCCGGCCAGACACACAAGGAAACAATTGCCACAGGGACTGAAGCAGCGGCGGCCGGTGGTTTCACATCCGTGTGTACGATGCCCAACACGGTGCCAGTTGTTGATTCGGCGGAATGGGTTCGCTGGCTCGCGCATCGTGATCGTGGAGCCATCGTCAATGTGTTTGCGATTGCAGCTGCTACGCAGGGGAGCCAGGGCGTCTCGTTGACGAATTTCGCTGAGCTGCAGAGTGCCGGAGCTGTCGCTGTTACAGATGACGGAAAGCCCATTCTCGAAGACGACGTAATGCGCAGTGCATTGTACCTCGGGGCGGAGTTGAATTTCCCAGTCGTGCAGCACGCGGAAGACACGCGAATGACGGAGAACGCGCCAATGCATGCGGGTGCTACTTCCTTCCGACTGGGCATGCGAGGACAGCCTGCCGCGGCTGAAGCAGCCATTGTCGAGCGGGACATGCACCTCGCGATTCAGATCGCAGGCGCTCGTCTTCACGTAGCTCATACGTCCACGGCCGATTCGCTCAAGGCGGTGCGGCGTGGAAAGCGTACGAAGACACGAATCACATGCGAAGTAACGCCGCATCATTTCACACTGACCGACAACGATATTCGTAACTACGACACGAACTTTAAGATGAACCCTCCGCTGCGCTCGTCTGAAGACCTCGAAGCACTGCTGGTTGCGCTGGCCGATGGCACTGTCGACGCGATTGCCACGGATCACGCCCCGCATGCCCGCTTCGAGAAGGATGTTGAGTTTGAACGAGCCGCTTTCGGGATTACCGGACTCGAGACTGCGCTGGGCCTGGCGATCACCAAACTGCATCGCGAAAAGAAGATTTCGCTCACGCGTATCGTTGACCTCTTTACCGCAGGACCGGCGCGCGTTTTCGATCTTCGCGGGCGGGGTACTTTAGCGGTTGGAAGCCACGCTGATGTCACGATATTCGATGCAAAGGGGCGCTGGACCTTCGAGTCTGCGAAATCGCGATCGCTCTCGCACAACTCTCCTTTCGATGGTTGGCAACTGACGGGAAGAGTTGTAGCAACGATCGTGGCAGGGAAGGTCGTCTATCGGGGCGACTAGGTCAATCGAAAACTCCTAAAAGAGTCGACCACTCCCAATCTGCTGTTCAATATACCTTTTGCTGTCAAACTTGCGGCCGGTGCTTTCCAGAGACATGTAGCGGATTTGTCCGAAAATGGGCCGGTCAAACCAAGGCCGGTCAAATTTCCCAACAATCGACCATGCCACCCCTGAATAGCCGTTCGGATCTCTTCCGTCGAGTTCGTACTTGTCGTTCAAGAGGACTGCTATGCGATATGCTTCAGCCGGTGTCTTTGTCCACTCCAGGATTTTCTTTCCCCAGTACATCCTGAGGTAGTTGTGCATCCATCCACCCTGCACCATCTGATTCTGTGCAGCGTTCCACAGTGGGTCGTGTGTTTCAGCGTTCTCAAGTTGGCTCTCAGTGTAGAGCACTGGCCGCGGATCGTGTACATGGGAGGCAAGCGAGCGGTGCGCCCAGTTCTCACCACTCTCGAACGAGTCATAGTGCGAGTTGTAGGTTACGAAATTGATAGCCAGTTCGCGCCACACTAACAGCTCATTGATATAAGACTCCTTGTCAGCCGTCGGAGCCTTCGATTTCTTTACCGCCAGGGCGATCGTTATCGGCGAAATATGGCCGAAATGCAGGTAAGGGGACATTCGGCTGGTTGCATCTAACTCTGGATGGTTACGCAGTTTTGCGTAGTTTTTAAGTTTTCGCGAAACGAAGTCATCGAGCAATCGGAGGGCTTCGCGTGTGCCGCCATGAAAAGCGGACACCGGATTCACGGATCGGTCTAGCTTCCAGTTGCTCGTCACGTCGCAGTCCGGCGACAAAGTTTCAAAGTTCTTAGGCGCTTTCCAAGGAACTTTCGCTTTTGAATTGTGCGACGCGACCAAAAAGCGCTCCAATTGCGCCTCCAGCCTACGACGGGCGTGAAATGCTGCGTACTGCTCCTTCTGAAGCAAATGAGACGGAACGATTACGTCGGAATCGACCGTCCAGAAGGGGACATTCAAAAGCTTTGTGGCTTTTTCTCGCCATGATTCCGGCTCCCGCATTGGGTTTTCGTCGCCTATGACGATTGCCGGATGCACCTCGTTACAGAATTTCAAGAGATGATGATCGGGATATCGACGCAGAACGAACCCAACGCCCCGCTTTTCCAGCTCTTCCGCGATGTCGGGAATTCCTTCGACCAGGAATCGATAATGACGAATGTTCGCGTTGGGGTAAAACGGTACAGGCGCGAAGAAGACAACAATCGGTTTCTGTAGCTCATTCGCAACTTCAACGGCAACGTCGAGAGCTGGATTATCGACGCCTCGCTGGGAACGCTGCATCCAATAAACGACGCAACGTCCCTCACGGTCTGGGCTTCCCGTCCGCCGCACCCTGACTCGCGGATCCGCGCTTATCTGTTTAACAAAGTCCATTGCTGTCCGAAGGAAACACGCGCGCGAAGAACTACTTTGATCTTAGTGCCTAGACAACCGCAACCTTCCACATCGCGGGCAAGATTGCCGTTTCCATTGAACGAGAGGCAAACCAGGACACGGCATGTTCCCATCCGGAAATCTACGCAGCGCTCACAATTGCGTCTGCGATCCGGGCAGTCTCAACGCTTGCGTTCACGTCATGAGTCCGCACGATGTGCGCACCTTCCACAATCAATGCCGTCTCGGCAGCTAACGTTCCGAAGAGACGCTGATCGCTTCTTGCGTCTTGGCCGTCCTTGGCGAGCGTTCGGCCGATGAATGATTTGCGCGACACACCCACCAGGATAGGGAAGCCGATCTCCTGGAGTTGTCCAAATCGAGCCAGCAGGGGATAGTTTTCGGCAAAGCTCTTGCCAAATCCAATGCCTGGATCGACTACGAGCTGATCCCTTTTGATTCCGGCTAGGACGGCGTCCTGGGCCCATTGCCGGAGCTCGCGTTTTACGAGCAGAACTGCGTCTCCAATGGGAGGCAACGCATGCCACTCATTTGGATGGCCTCGCATGTGCATCAAGATGGAGCCGCATTTCAATTCAGTTAGAGTTTTTTTCATCTGCGGATCCCATCGAAAACCACTGACGTCATTAACGATCTCGGCGCCTGCCTTCACTGCTGCGCGCGCGACATTTGCTTTGTAGGTATCAATGGAAATGATCGCGTCGCGTTTTTGCTGCTTGAGGGCGGCAATCACCGGGATTACGCGATTGAGCTCTTCTTGCTCGGTCACGCTGACAGGTACTAACGGGGACGTGGTTTTCGCCGACTTGTCGTCCACCTCTGACCCTGGGCGAGTCGATTCCCCGCCGATATCGACGATATCCGCGCCATCCGCAATCAGCTTCAAAGCGTGCTCAACCGCTCGATCGCGATCAAAAAACTGCCCACCGTCCGAGAACGAATCCGGCGTAACGTTCACAATACCCATGATTTGCGTGCGCTTGCCTAGCTCGAGAGTCCGTGAACCGATGTTCCATTGGAAGACAGGCCTCATGCACGCGATTCTAAATCAGCAATATTCTCAAAGCAGCTGGCTTCAAGCGTGATGCTAGAATTTCACTTAATGCGACGAAATCTGCGCCACGTCGTAACTCTTTTTGCGCTTTTGGTGTGCCTTCCGTGCCTGGCAGCCACACCGCCTCCCCTTGCGACGCGCATCACAAGCATTCTCGCCCAGCCGCAACTGGCGCGCGGTTTCTTCGGTATTGAAGTTGTTTCATCGAAGACAGGAAAGGTGTTGTTTTCACAAAACGGCGACAAACTGTTCACGCCGGCGTCGAATACGAAGTTGTTCACAACAGCCTGCGCGCTTGCTCTAATCGGCCCCGATTACAAATTCCGGACGACGGTAGAGACTACCGGAACGCTCGATCCATACGGACGCCTCACGGGCGACCTGGTGCTCGTAGGCCGTGGGGATCCAAACCTCTCAGGCAGGCAACTCCCTTACGATCTTCGTACGCAACGCAATGATCATCCCATCAAAGTCCTCGAGGATCTTGCGGATTCTCTCGTCCAAAAGGGTGTGAAGTATGTCGACGGCGATGTTGTTGCCGACGATTCCTACTTTGCCTTTGAACGCTATGGCGAGGGTTGGAGCCAGGATGATCTCGTTTGGGCCGACGGCGCTCCTGTTTCTGCACTGACAATCAACGACAATGTTGTATTCGTGAACATCCAGCCGGCGGATCGAGCCGGCGAACGCGCATTTGTGAACGTCGTACCTTACGCCGACTACTACCACGTCGACAATCGCGTGATTACAACACCACCAGGGACGGGGCGCAAACTTTTTATCAATCGCGAACCCGGCTCGATCGTGTTGACCCTTTGGGGCAACATCCCCCTCGATGACAAAGGCGCGGACGAAGCTCTGGCAATTGAAGACCCCGCCCAGTACGCAGCGGCGCTCTTTCGACATCTCCTTGAAAAGCGTGGTGTGGTTGTGTTCGGACGCGAAAGAACACGCCACACGGAACTCGCGGCGCTCTCCACATTCAGCGTGAATGCGGTGGCCCCATCGCGCGGCGGAGAAGATCCCGAGGCCCATGCTCGTCCATTGACACAATCACTTGTGCTTGCGAGTTACGATTCCCGGCCTCTCAGTGATGATGTTCGAGTCATTAACAAGGTGAGCCAGAATCTTCACTCGGAAATTTTGTTGCGCCTTCTCGGCCGAGAAAAAGGTACAGCGGGGACCGTTGAGGGCGGCCTAGAGGTATTGAAGGGCTTTCTGACGACCGCGGGAGTGCCGAACGATCAGTATCTCTTCTATGACGGATCAGGGCTATCGCGACAGAACTTGGTGTCCCCCCACGCAATCGTCCAGTTGCTTCGGTATGCTTCCTCGCAACCTTGGGGAGGCTTATACCGTGAAACCCTTCCCGTAGCGGGGGTAGATGGTTCTCTAGCGGAACGCATGAAGGACCCTAAGTTTCAAGGACGCGTTCGCGCAAAAACCGGATCACTTGGCGGCGTCAAAGCGCTTTCGGGCTACGCCACGACTGATCGTGGTGAGCCAATAGCGTTTTCGATTTTGACAAACAACTACACCATCCCATCCTCGAGCGTAATCGATGCAATTGATCGCGTCGTAGAGACGATGTTACGGGACGGCACGAGCAAGAAGTAACGTCGTCACCAACAGTGGCCTGAGCGCGGCGCACCCGGCAGGTGCGAGTTAGCACCTACTTTCCCTCGACCCAGACGATCGCACCTCGTTCGATCGGAGGTAGCGCAAATACAGACTTTCCTCCATCCTGCTGGGCTTTCAGTTCCTCCGCTTCTCCCATGAACGGTAGGAAGTAAGCTTTGCTGCCCGATTTCACCGTAATCTTAGCCCCAACCTCAGGTGTTTGGACCGGGTTTTCTCCCCCCCGCAATCCCTTGAAGTTCGCAAAGAACACATGCGTCTTGCCATCCACCTCGGCAATATGCGTTGCGAGCCACGCCGAAGCGGAGACCTCTATGGGCGATGTCGAATTCACACTTGCCAAAAACTCTTTCTGCGAATCGGGACTCGCAGAAGCAAAGTCCTTTTCGAGGGCTGTCATATACTGCTTACCCGGACACTCTTTGAAGCGGCTGACTCCATTTGCGGGAAGTCCGGTGGGTCCGTCTCCTGTCACAATCAATTTGCCGCCATGTGCCACGAATGCTTCGAGTCCTTTTCTCTCAGCATCATCTAGAATGCGAACGTCCGGGAGCACAAGCGTTTGGCCCGTAAACCCCGTTATCGTTCGGGGCGTCACCGCTTCGTATTCCAAGTGCTTTTGCAGCAGCATGATCGTCACGCCCTGGTACGACCGAATGAAATCCTTAGCAAAATAGTTTCGGGTTGTAGGGGAGAAATAGACGCCGACCGGCCGAATCGGTTTGCGCGGACGGTAGAGGGTCTTTTCGTGCGCCTCAATCCACTTGAATATTTTTGTCCGCGTCGGCATATCATTTGAGCCTGACATTGAGTGTCCGGGTGCGTCCCAGAAGTTGGCTCCCGCCATCACCTGCGACATTGCGAGATTCTGCATGGACTCGCGTGCGTCAACTTTTTTGTCGCCGTCCCATGAATAGTTAAGGATCCATGTCGCCTTGCCCTCAGCAAAGGCGCGGAAAGTCCGCATCCCCACTTGGTACCGAAACCAATCGAGCGATGTGCGCGCGGACGCCATGTGGTCCCCACCGCCGAATTCATATTCGTGGGCAATAACGTCGACCACCGGGTACAGGCTATAAACATCAGAGCCAACCCGAACCGCCTCTTCCTCGATACCAGGGTAGATTTCCGGTATTGTCTTGATCTTTGGATTGATGGACTTCGCATTCACATCGATTTCATGCATGAAATCCGTAATCGTGCGAATTCGGAAGTCGACCCACTTCCGGAAATTGGGATCGGAAAAATCTCCTAGCTTGAGATCTTTTTTTGCATCAAGCCCGGTTTCTTTGCGAAACGCCGCGACTGTTGCATCATCAAAGCTTGCCCAACTATCTTCCCAACCGTCGAAGTGGGTCATCCAGTACGGGATATCGACGTAAATTCCATCGATGCCGGTTGCAGCAATTTGACGCACGCGCTCCATGTAGATCTTCCGCCATTCGCTTGCATACGGGCTGATCCACACATCTTCGTCACCCTTCTTGATCCAGAACGCAGTTCCCCCCCCAAAGATCGCAGGTTCCCCCGTCGCTTTGCGCTGCAGCCAGTCAGGATGCTCTTTTGCCATCGTGCGTGAAGTTTGGTCTGCATTTGCAGTGATGCATTCTGTCCCAGCGATGTAGACGTAGGCATAGTTGCCTACCTTGTGCGCGGCGTCGGCTACCGCTTTGATCGCCTCAAGCTTCGCTTTCGGATCGAGGAAGCTTTCATAACGCCCGGGAATGTCGTTATCGACCTCGATACCAAAGACGCGGCTTGTCTGCGCTTCTCTTACGATGCGTTCGGCTTCGGCCTTGTCCTTCAATCCCCACGCTCCGATGCGCGCGTAGTTCGTCCAGTTCTGATCCGACGCGTATGGCTCAGCCGATGTTCCATACAGCGACAAGGCAACACCCAGTACCAACAATAGAATGGCAGCGGCCAATTGTTTTCGGTTCATGATCGTTCATCCCATCCCTTCGTGCTCTTTATTCTTAAGTGAAACTATGTTGTCTGGCTTCTACGAGCCAGCTCGGCGGAGAATCCGTGCTCAGTCACACCGAGTGCGTTAAACAATGGCTGATCCAAGGTTCGGACGCGGCTGAGCGGACTCGAAAGCATATTCCTTCGAAGTCATGGAGGTAGACGCTCGCTGCCGTAACGGCGGCTGCCCGGTTCACTTGTAGGGAGCGCGCCGACGCAAAAGATCATCGTCCAGCACGAAAAAGAATGCGTTGAAAACGGCTGAAGATGGGTAGGATTCCCATCTTCAGCCCAAGAGCTAGAACTGGAAGCGGGCTCCAAATTGCATCTTTCGGAAGTTGCCCGTGGTGGACGTTACCTGGCCAAAACTCTCGTTTCCAAACCCGATGTCCGGGAATGCAAAACGCGGAGTATTCGTTGCATTAAACATCTCCGCGCGAATCTGCAGCTTCATGGATTCCTTTATCGTGAATTCTTTGGAAAGTGATGCATCCAGATTTCGGATTCCATCGCCACGAAGGTTGGAGAAATGACGAGGAGCGTTGCCCGCCACCTGATCCCCTGGATCGGCGAAACATCCGCTCGGATCGCTGCCGCCATCAGCAGCATTGAAATAAGACCCTTGTGTGATAGCGGCTTGCGTATAACTCAATCCACTGCGCAACTGTGAGCACAACACGTTCGGTCTCTGGTTCCCATCTGCCAGGCGAGCATTGGCCATCACAATAGGTATTGGCTGTCCGCTCTGAAACGTAAGGAAGGTATCAAGCGACCATCCGCCAAGAATTCCGTCCATCACGCGATTCATGCCCCCGCCAATCCAGCGACCGCGACCAACTGGAATATCGAACACAGTCGCCAATGTGAATCGGTGGGTTGTGTCGTTCGCACTGATTCCGTGCTCACGCCTTAACTGATCCAGCGCTTGTGGGTTGTCGGCCCCCAGATTGCCGAGCCAGGCATTGGAGCCCGACGACGAATCATCTGTGGCCTTTGAGAACGTGTAATTGCCCTCAAAGCTCAGGTAGTGGCTGGTGCGTTTTTGAAAGCGAACCTGCAGAGAGTTGTACCAGGAGTTCGCCGCGAGCAGCGGTAAACCTTCAAAGGACCCGTCGAACTGCGGATACGGCCGCATTAGATTAATCCGAGGAATTTCATCGTTGTTGTAGACGGAATCTGGCACGTTGAAGGTGGGGGTGGAAGGACAATACGATCCCGGTGACGCCACGGTGGTGAAGAAACACTGGAACGGATTCGGTACGTTCTCACCCAAATAGTCCGAGGCTGACAGCCCCTCGGGATTGTTGATAGCAGCATCTCGCGCAGCCGAGGGCAGAAAATTACGATTGCGCGTGCTGGATGTGCCGGCCCAAGGCAGGTGCGTGCTGCGGTTCGCAGAATAGTCGGCAGCGATCACGATGTTGCCGGGAAGAAGACGCTGCAACCCAATGTTCCATTGATAGATCTCTGCGTTCCGCGCGGTTTGTGTCCCCAGATCATTCCCATTGCCTAAGCCCCATAGTGCAAGCTGGCCGTACTGAGTTCCTTGCGGTCCGGAAAACCCGTCTGGAAATACATCCTCAAAGTGGGCGTTTTGAGTCTGGTAGTTGTCGGTCGTGAATTTGATCTGGGAAGACTTTCGGAATGCGGTGCCCGCATATTGGAAGTTCGTAGCTACGTTCATGCCGTAGAACAAGCCCGCGCCTCCGCGCAGTACGGTGTTGGGTGTCAGTTGATAGGCGAAGCCTAGGCGTGGGGCCCAGTTGTTTCGGTCTACCGGCACTGACCGCCGCGACGAGCTCGCAAAGATGGTCGTGCCCATGATCTCGCCCAGTCCTGGAATATTAATTCCGGTGTCGCCCGTGAAATCGCTGAATTGGGACCGGTTGAATCGCTCCGTGTAGGGATTGCTCCACTCATAGCGGAGGCCGAGGTTGACGGTGAGTCTTGGCGTGACCTTCCAGTCGTCCTGAACAAAGAAGGCGGTTTCCACGGACTTGTCAGCAACCGCTGGAACAATGTTGTAATCGCCGCTATACGCGAAACCCGTCATTAAGGTCGCGAATGAAAACCCTGACTCGTCTTCACCGTCGTGTGCACCGTCGGGGTGTGCCGCGGTGACGAGGCGGGAAACATCAAACAATCCTGTTGGATTGTTGGGTTGCCAGAAGTTATTGAAAAATTGACGTTGTTCCCCACCAAACTTGAAAGCGTGTCGACCCCGCACCCATTGCAATGCAGACGAATACGTCCAGAGAGTATGTGCGAAGTTTGTATCCACGCAGCATTGATCGAAGAGGTTGGAACTGCCGTCGGAGGTAACGATCGTGGGCATGCGGTCAAGGCCATTGCCCCCGAGCAAGCTATCGAATCCAACACTCTCAAGCGTGGGATAGTTGTTTGACTTGCCCGGCGCCACCACACGATCCACACTGAGGCGGTTGGACCATAGGACCGTCGGCGCGATCGTCCAACTGTATTCCAGTCCCGTGTTGTGAACGTCAGTCGTGTAGATCACGCCGTCGCCATCGTTTCCGAAAACAGTGGGGACCGTGAATACATCGTGATGGCGACTGTACCTTCCATTGATCTTGTGGTTGGCGCTGATCTGGTGATCGATTTTCACGTCAAACTGCCAGGTCGGGAAGCTTGCAAGCACAACCTGCCGGAAATTCGGATCGGGAAATGCTGCGTCCGGTATGTTGGCCTCCGGATAGAGGTTCAACACCGCTTGTCCAACAGGATCGCGTTCACCCTCGGGAATGATATTGCCAGCAAAGGGTGTGCGCGTGCATGAACTGGATGTGCACGTATTGGGATCGAAGATCTGGATCGGGGTCTCAAGCCCCAAAAGCTCCGAAAAATCACCGTTCCGCATCAAGTCCGTGGGCACGAAGCCCTCGAGATTCACTGGATCGTTAGTACGGCTTTTCTCGAAATCGAAGAAGAAGAAAGTCTTGTTTTTAATGATGGGGCCGCCAACCGCAAAGCCATACTGATCTCGCACGTGGTCTGGCTTTTCGCCTTGGTTAAAGAAATCTCGTGAATCAAATTGTGATCTCTGTCCATACCACCAGCCGCTGCCGTGGAACTGGTTAGTCCCTTGCTTCAAAACGATATTTACAACGGTTCCGCCGTTGTTCCCGTATTCAGCCGCGAAACTGTTGTTCTGGACTTTGAATTCCTGCACGATTTCTACAGAGGGCTGGTAGTAAACGTTGGAGTTTCCGCCTTCACCCTGCTCGGGAGCGCTGAGCGGGCTGCCGTCCAGCCGCACTTCGGCCGTGGCATTGCGCTGTCCATTTGAGACGAAATTCGTGCCCGCTGGATAGTTGTCGTTGATCCCTGCACCAGTGGTCTCAGTAACGCCGCCAGCCAGAAACACCAGGCCGTAGAAGCTGCGGTTGTAGAGCGGGATGTCCCGCACGTACTCGTTCGTGACGTCAGTGCCGATCGCTGCACTCTCGGTGTCCAACAGCGGAGCAGCAGTCGTTACTTCAACCGTAGTCATCACGCCCAGTGGTTTCACCGTCAGGTTGAGCGTGGCTTGCTGACTCACGGCAAGCACCAGGTTCTTGGTTTCAGTGGCTTGGAAGCCGGGCGCTTCAACTTTCACTGTGTACGAATCGGGACGCAATCCGGTGAGGATATAGGCGCCTGTTGCATCGGTCTTCGCCGAAGACGCTATGTTCGTACCCTCATTGGTGATCGTGACAGTCGCGTTTTGCACCACCGCACCGCTCGCATCCGTGACAACGCCGCGGATTTGAGAGGTATAACTCGACTGAGCTTGTGTGGTGGGTGTGAATGCGGCAACGAGAAGGGCGAAGCTGAGGATTGCCCAAACCATCCTCATGTGGGAAGGACGCATGACGGGCTCCTTACGAAGTCCTAGCGGCTTACGAACGTCCGCGCGGGCTCTTTCGTATTCTTACGATTTGATACTCTTACTTATGTTTGAGATTGTGTCAAGGATTTTGAGCACGTATACCCCGGTTTGTCCATCCAACGTCATTACGGCCAAACAAGCTACAACAAACCCCAGAATTGGCCGACCTGTAGGGCGCCGGCGACGTAGGGCCGCAGACGTAAGTCTTCCGGTGGCCTCGCATGCTTAAGACCTCCTTCAACTAGTCTTGCGGGATTGCGCCACCATCACAACGGCGCCGCGCTACTTCCTTTTACCAGCGCGAGCGCGTTGGAGGCCGCGCGATGCCGCGGGCCCAGTCCCCGTCGGCGGTTTCCGGGATCCATCAATCAATTCCTTCAGTGCCGTCGCGTTATTGTGTACTTCATTGCGCGATGCATATAAAAGTGTCACCCCCGTCCGCTTTCTAGCGAGCGCATACAACGTTTCGAGTGCGGCATTCGCTTCCGGTCGAGCGAGTTCTTTCATATAGCGCTTGCGAAACGTCGCCCAGGCCGCGGGGTAAGCATGAAACCAATGCCTGAGTTCATCCGATGGCGCCAAATCGCGTAGCCATTCATCCACCATTGCCGCATCTCTTGAAAGTCCCCGTGGCCACAAGCGGTCCACCAAAATGCGCAGGCCGTCGGCTTTCACCGGCTTGGCATATACGCGTTTGACCTTCACCGCCATACCCTCGTCTATTATGCTACTTCCAAATGCGAATTCCTTTGTCATCGGCCAGTCGACTGATTCTCGAATCGGCGCCGTCCTTTCAAAGCTGTCGTGCCTATCTGCTTTGGGCCGCCGTAGCATTCGTGTTCGTGGCCTGTAAAGTCGAGCGGCGTAAGACCGATGCCGAACTTGGATTGAATCCTCAACAGGCTGCGGGCCGGCGCACTTATGACGCTTATTGCGGCCGCTGCCATGAGCCCTACTCTCCCAGCGGCAAACAAGGCCCGAGTCTGCAAGGAGTGTTCAAGAAACCTTACTTGAGCATCAGCGGCCTTCCCGCCAATGATGAGCGGGTCGGAGACATTGTCAAATTCGGGCGGTCCAAGATGAACGGCTTTGGACAGGTGCTGAATCAGCAGCAGGTCGACGGTCTGCTCGCTTACATGCACACGCTCTGACCCACCTCCGGACAATGTGGGCTTGTCGACGCCCCCCTGACTAGTCCGGGCCCGGCCTGTTATCATTCATCAACCTTTTGCAAGAGGAACCCAAGAGGAACGATTGCCTTCCCAGAAGCAGCTGAAGTGGTCGCAACTGCGTGTCGGGCTCACCGTTTTCTTTGCGAGTGTGATCCTTGCCGTTCTCATTTTCCTGATGAGCGGTACCGGCGGACTTTTCACTCCCAAGATTGTGCTTAAAAGTTACTTCGACAATGCCAGCGGGCTCCGCATAGGTGCCCCTGTTCGACTCTCGGGCGTTGACATCGGGAACGTTACCGGAATTCGCATCGTTCAAGGCAAGCCCCTGACGCCTGTAGAAGTAATGATGAAAGTCAGCAGCAAATATGGGTTCAATATCCGGCGAGATTCCATGACCGTACTCTCGACCGCCGGGGTGCTAGGCGAGACCTATCTCGATATTGATAGCGCGTTGGCAAAGGGTCCCACAGCCCAATCTGGGGATACGTTGCCCACAAAAGATACGCCTGACTTTCAAGATGTTGTCCGATCCAGCCAGGGGACCTTGCAGAATCTGGATTCGCTGCTGAAGCGAACGGACCGGATCTTGGCCTTTGTCGAAAGCGGCCAGGGTTCAATCGGCAAACTCATTTACGACCCGAGCCTATACGATCGCTTTGCGAGTACAGTGAACGAATTCAAAGGTCTGGTCGATCAGGTTCGAAACGGTAAAGGCTCAATCGGAAAGCTTTTCTCTGATGACGAGGCGTACAACAAGGCCATTGCGGCCGTCGACAAGGTCAATGCGATGATCGACGAGTTACAGCAGGGCAAAGGGACTGCTGGCAAGCTACTGAAAGATCCGGCCCTCTACGACAATGCGAATCAAACCATCGTGAATGTCCGCAAACTTACGGACGACATCAACGCTGGCAAGGGTGCCATTGGCAAGCTCGCCAATGACCAGGCGTTTGCAAATAAACTTCAGAACGTCATCGACAAGCTTTCGGCCATCAGTGATCAACTCGAAGCTGGCCAGGGTACCGCCGGACTTTTCCTAAAGGATCCCAAGCTCTATAACAACGCGGATCAATTGCTGGTAGAAAGCCGCGGCCTCATTCAGTCAGTTCGTGAAAACCCTAAGAAATATTTGACCTTTCACGTCAAGATCTTCTAACGGCTTTGTTCATTGCTGCGCAAACAACAATCCCCTGGCTGACTGTTGACTCCCGGCCGATGCCTGCGTCCAATACAATAGATACCCGTGTGCGGGAACTATCTATACAGCGAACTCGTACTTTCTCCCGCGACACCAATCGCTCCCACAAATCGTTCTTGTCTCAGTGAGGAAACATGCGTTCATTGAAAGTTTTTCTGGTTCTGGTAGGTCTTCTGGTTCCCACGGCCTTTTCCCAGACCCCATCCGACGCTTCTAAAAAGCCCTCGGGTAATGTGAGCTTTAGCCCCGACATGCTCGATAAGAGCGTCGACGCTTGCACCGACTTTTACGCTTATGCCTGCTCCAAATGGGAACAGCAGAACCCGATCCCGGCTGATCGTCCGGGTTGGGGTCGCTTCAATGAGTTGCAGGAACGCGGTGAATACATCGTACGTGACATTCTTGAGAAGTCAGGGCCAGGCAAAGCCGGCCGCTCACCCGTTGAGCAAAAAATTGGCGACTACTACGCCGCGTGCATGGACGAGTCCGCCATTGAGAAAGCCGGGACCAAACCCCTCGATAAATATTTCCAGGCCATTGCCGCTGTAAAGACGAAAGAAGATCTCGCGAAAGAAGTTGTCCGCTTACATCGTCAAGGCACGAACGTTCTTTTCGGGTTCGGCTCAGGCGAAGACTTCAAAGACTCCACCCAAGTAATTGGACAAGTCGACCAAGGCGGTCTTGGATTGCCCGATCGCGACTACTATTTCAAAGACGACGCCAAATCTGTTGAGCTGCGCAAGAAATACGTCGAACACGTCGCGAAGATGTTCCAGTTGGTTGGCGACTCGCCGGAGAAGTCAGCGGCGCAAGCAAAGGCCGTCATGGTTATCGAGACTGCCTTGGCCAAGAACGCGTTTGATCCCACTACGCGCCGCGATCCGCAAAAGATTTATCACAAGATGACAGCTGCTGAACTCGCAGCGCTTGGGCCGAATTTCGACTGGAATATCTACATGTCGGAAATTGGCGCGCCCTCGGGTTCCGGCCTGAATGTTGCCGAGCCTGAGTTCGTGAAAGGTATGGACAGTCTTCTGAAATCAACATCTCTTGATGATTGGAAGACCTACCTGCGCTGGCAGGCCGTACATGCCAACGCCCCTGTTCTCCCCGCAGCTTTTGTTCAAGAGAATTTCAACTTTTTCAGCAAAGAACTTCAAGGCACGAAGGAGCTGCGTCCGCGCTGGAAACGTTGTGTTCAATACACCAACAATGATCTTGGCGAGGCAGTTGGACAAAAGTACGTCGAGACCACATTCGGAGCGGAAGGCAAAGCGCGAACTCTCAACATGGTGAACGCGCTGGAAAAAGCACTCGGCCAAGACATCGAAGCACTTCCTTGGATGGGCGCCGAGACCAAGAAGCAGGCCGCTGTAAAGTTGGCGGCGATAACCAATCGCATTGGCTATCCGGACAAATGGCGCGACTATTCGAAACTGGAAATCGTGCAGGGAGACGCTCTCGGTAATTCACTCCGTGCGAATGAGTTCGAGTTCCAACGCCAGGTGAACAAGATTGGCAAGCCCGTCGACAAGAGCGATTGGCCCTATCCCCCATCGACTGTCAACGCCAGTTACAACCCGTTGCAGAACAACATCACCTTTCCGGCTGGAATTCTTCAGCCGCCTTTCTACGATAACAAGGCCGATGACGCGATGAATTTCGGAGGTATCGGCGCCGTCATTGGACACGAACTAACGCACGGTTTTGACGACCAAGGGAGCCAGTTCGATGCGACCGGAAACCTGCGTGATTGGTGGACGGCCGACGATAAGAAGAATTTTGAAGAGCGCACCGGTTGCATCAACGACCAGTACGCCGGATACACCGCCGTCGACGACGTCAAGCTAAATGGGAAACTCACGTTGGGCGAAAATACCGCCGACAATGGTGGTCTGCGCATTGCTTACATGGCATTGCTAAACACACTTGCTGGGAAGGAACCTGCGCCTGTCGACGGTATCACATATCAACAGCGCTTTTTCCTGGGATTCGCAAACGTTTGGTGTAGCCATCGTACGGATGCACTATCGCGAATGCTTGCAACCATCGACCCGCACTCTCCCGGCCGTTGGCGCCTCAACGGAACGCTTTCGAATATGCCTGAGTTCCGTGAGGCGTTTCACTGCAAGCCAGACGCTGCGATGGTTCGCCAGAACGCCTGCAGGGTGTGGTAGTCAAATAACAATGGGGACGCGCGCGACCGCCCGTCCCCCCCGTTTTCTAGCACCGATTCCTAATGTTCCCCGACCCCGAACAATGACCCAAGCACCAGTATCAGCAGTACTCCTGCAGAAATAGCGCCATATTTCCAATCCTTCTCACGCAGAAACAAGATCATTGCGACTAGTACGCGGGCGACTGGCGTAATTAGCATGATCAGCACGCCAGCGAGTTCAATGCGCGTGGCCGTGTGCCCGTCCACTACCACCGCCGCGAGCACCCCGGTCAGCATCACAAGAAATGCTGCGAACGATCCAATCCGCAGAACAAGCGCAACGGCACGATCAAAGCCAGGCTCGCGTATCTGACTCATAAGTATTTCCCTGCAATGTGGACGAACATATGGAGCGACAGGTACAGCATGATGCCAACTAGAAGGATAGCCACGTATTTCGAATGGACACGCATCGCCAATCGTGCGCCGAGCAACGACCCGACGAATACGCCAACGGCCATGGGTGCAGCGATGCCGACCACGACGTCTCCGCGACGATAGTAGACCGCTGCACTCGCAGCTGCTGTAACCCCGATCATGAAATTTGAAGTGGCCGTTGCAACAATCAGGGGAATGCCCATGAAGATGTACATTACGGGAACTTTGATCGGCCCGCCCCCGATGCCGAGCAATCCCGAGAGCCCTCCTGCCACAAGTGAAGCGCCTAACCCCAAGGGCATATTCTTTGGTTCGTAGTCTGGAATCGTAAAACCAGTCCCAGAAAGTTGCGGTACAAACTCATCTTGTTCATCTTCGGTTTTTCCTCCGCGCCGAAGAATCATAACTGCGCCGTACAACAAAAATGTGGCGAAGAGGACCTGGAGCGCCGTGCGATTGATGTATCCGACCAGATATGCGGTAGTCGCCGCGCCCAGAGCGGTCGCCAGTTCCAACGTCATTCCCAGTCGAATGTCCGTGGTGTGTCGCTGAAGGTGAACAGAAGAGCTTGCCGCGGATGTCGTAATTACGGCTATGAGGCTGGTCCCAATCGCTTGCTCGATCGGCACGCCGAAATATAGCGCCAGCATTGGCGTGATGATGATCCCTCCACCGGTCCCTGACAAAGCGCCGACCATCCCCGCAAAGAGCCCCAACACAACGAGGAGGATTGTCATCAGACTCGTCGCCCCTCAGGTGCGGTAACAGGTCGATCGCTGGGTGAGGTTTCCCATTGATCTCCGCGGAACGCTTGGACCCATCGAGTCATGTTTTCGAAAAAATGACGAAGGCTATATCGTCAGCAAAGCGGGAGCTACTGCTTCACAGCTAGATCCGCCTGCTCGTGCGCATGGTAGCTCGACCGCACAAGCGGGCCAGATTCAACGTGACGAAAACCAAGGCGCAAGGCTTCGTCTTTTAAATATTGGAATTCGTCTGGAGTGTAGAAACGTGCAATTGGCAAGTGGTCCTTTGATGGTCGCAGGTATTGCCCTACGGTCAGAATTTCGACCCGGCGTGCAGCGAGATCGTGGAATACTTCGACGAGTTCCTCGATCGTCTCGCCCAGCCCGACCATGACTCCACTCTTAGTCACAGTGCCGGGCACAAACTTCTTGGCGTTTTCAAGAAGCTGCAGAGTGCGTTCATAACGCGCCCCCGAACGCACCACCCGATAGAGACGGGGGACGGATTCGGTATTGTGATTCAAGATATCCGGACCCGCTTCAAGCACGATGCGCAGAGGCTCTTCAAGCCCTTGGAAATCTGGAATAAGAACTTCGATGCGGCAGTCTGGCGTGCGCCCGCGGATTTGCCGAATAGTCTCCGCGAAAATCTTCGCCCCACCGACATTGTCGTCATCCCGGTTTACGCTTGTTACGACCGCGTGTTTCAAACCAAGGGTGGCGACCGCTTCGGCCACGCGAGCTGGTTCTTCCCAGTCGATCGCAAGCGGTTTTCCCTTCGGTACCGCGCAGAAACCACAGCGGCGCGTACAGATATCGCCCAGCAACATGAACGTCGCAGTTTTGTGATTCCAACACTCGCCGATATTCGGGCACTGCGCCGACTCACACACGGTATGCAGTCCGAGCCCACGCGCTAACTTCTTTAAATTGTGGAAGTTTTCGCCTGCTGGTACCTTAGTCTTCAGCCATTCCGGTTTCGGCTTCCGAAGGATTGGTCCGAGTTCGATCTGAATCAGTTGGGACGATGCAGCCATGCATCCTTGATTCTACATGGAGCCGCCATGATTCTAAAAACCACGCCCTCTCTGACGACGCATTGGAGTTTGCAGCAGACCGGCGCTAAGATTGAGGGCCTTCGGAGATCCCTTGCCCCTCACGCTCAGTTCTCGATCAGTGGGTGACGTTGTTGTAATTCGCTGTAGCGGTCGAATCGTAGGCGGACCGGAAGTGGATAGCCTCCGCAATAGTATTAAGGGTCTCGATAGCGACCTTAAACAAGTTGTCCTGCACCTCGGCGACGTCACTTTTATTGACAGCAGTGGCCTGGGTACCATCGTTCGCCTCCTCGGAGGCTTGCGAGCCCGTGACGGGGACATGCAGTTGTGCGACGTCCCTGAAGTGGTCCGCAAGGTTCTGACTCTGACCAACCTGCTTACGCTCTTCGAGATGCACCCCACAGAAACGGATGCAATCTCCGCCCTTTACCGCAAAGAGAGACTGAGTACAGTCCCGCGATCGAACATCCGGGTTCTCTGTATCGACCCGTCCGCTGACATCCTCGCTTACCTTCGCGAAGTTTTGCGGCGTGCCGGATATCACGCGCTCGCCGCAAATAACGTCTACGACGCCCTCATCTTGTTGCGGGCCGCCCCTCCCAAACTTCTTGTTCTCGGGCCAACCATGCAGATGCACCGGGCTGGATACACACCAAGCACGTTTCGACAGGCGGCTGCCGAGGTGCCAGTAATCGAATTGGGCGTCGACTTCTCCATGCAGGATGCGGGCGAGGCCGCGACCAAACTTCTTGAGAGAGTCCGATCCGTTCATCAACCAGAAGTCTAAATCGTTCCAGCCTGATTGCTGTTCGTTTCGTCTCGAGATATCACCTGCGCTCACGGCATTGACACCGCTGGGTGGTGTAGTATTCCTCGTTTGTAGGAGGTAACACGGTTCAATGAAACGTATTTTTCTTGCAATTCTGGTGCTGGGTTCGGCATTAGCCACAATCGCACAAGCGCAAGATGGCCAGTGGAAGCAATTGTTCAATGGCAAAGATCTCACGGGGTGGAAACATGTTGGTCCCGGCAACATGATTGTCAGCGACGGCCTGATCGAAACCCAAGGTGGTATGGGGTTACTTTACTGGACCGGTGGCAAGGTCGGAGATTGTGTGATCCGAGTCGTGTACAAGATGCGCGATCACAACAGCAACTCGGGAGTGTTCATTCGGGTTCCCATTGAGCCTCGCGAAGAGTGGATGCCCGTCCACTACGGCTACGAGGTCCAGATTGATAACGAACCGGAGAAATCGAACGAAGACGATAAGCACATCACCGGAACGCTCTATTCGCTTTCGACTCCTCTCGCGAAGACGGGCAAGCCCGGTCCTGAGTGGAACACCATGGAAATCACAATTGACGGCCCGCGGACAATCGTGATGCTGAACGGCGCCAAGGTCACAGACTTTAAAGAGGGCGACCCAGTTCCCGAGCGCAAATTCGATTTCGAACCGCAACGTGGACCGCGTCCAATGGAAGGATGGTTCGGCTTGCAGAACCATAGCAAAGACGACATTGTGTTCTTTAAAGAAGTAGCCATCAAAAAGCTGAAGAAGTAGTCGCAGTCAGAACAGGAGCAGCAGCATTGGCTGGGCGTTGGCTCCAGACAAGTGCTTCTCGGAGGCAATCATGACTTCTCGATTCTCGCGGCGCGAATTTCTACAGTCCAGTGCGACGGCAGCTGGAGCACTGGTGGCAAGCAATGCCATATTTCTAGAGCCTGATCCGGCCATGGCATCGATGGCGCCGGTTCCCGCGAGCGATCGTGTGCGCTTTGGCATGATCGGAGTCGGCATGCAAGGCTCAGCCCTCCTCGATACCTCGTATCACCTCCCCGGTGTCGACTGCGCTGCCTCCTGCGACCTTTACGACGGCCGAAATACTCTTGCGCGCGAAATCACGCGTGCGGATTTGCCCGTTACGCGACACTACCAGGATCTGCTCAACAACAATGAAATCGACTGCATTGTGGCGGCCGTCCCCGATCACTGGCACAAAAGAATCGTCGTTGACGCGGTAAATGCGGGCAAGGATATCTACTGCGAAAAGCCGATGTCCCACACCGCCAAGGAAGGAGTCGAGATGGCCGACGCGCAAAAGAAAACTGGTCGCATCGTGCAGATCGGCTCTCAACGCGTGAGCTCAGCTATTTGTGCAAAAGCGCGGGAGCTCGTCGCCAAAGGCACCCTGGGCGACCTTATGCTTGTTGAGGGCTCGCTAGGCCGAAACGATCCCACTGGTGCCTGGGAATATCCGCCGCCAACCGACCTTTCGCCGCAAACGCTCGACTGGGATACATGGCAAAACGACGTCCCTAAGCGAGCTTTCGATCCACTGATCTACGCCCGCTGGCGCTGCTGGAAGGAATATGGCACAGGTGTCGCCGGCGATCTACTCGTCCACCTCGTCAGTGGCATGATGTACATCCTTAACATCAATGAACCTCCAAAGCGTGCCATGTCCACCGGCGGCATTCTGCGTTGGAAGGACGGCCGCAACATGCCCGACGTGCACGCAACCTTGTTCGAGTACGGCAACATTCCGGTCTACCTGCGCCTCAACCTCGGTACGGAATCGCCCGAGATCTATCGCTTCCAGGGATCAAAAGGCATTCTTGAAGTGACGGAATTCGGATTGAGTTTCTTCCCGCAAACTGGACAAGACTCATCACCCAGTTACTATGCTGGCGGATTTCCGCGTGCCATGCGCGAGGAGTATTACAAGCAGTGGCACCAGGAACATGACGCCGCGCCCGGACAGGAACTAGTAGCGGAATCCGTAACCACCTTCCGCAGCATTTCGTGGGATGACGTCCGGCCGCATCTCTGGACCTTCTTCCAGGCCGTGAAGTCTCGCAAACCAGTCACGGAGGACGCACTTTTCGGGCATCACGCAGCTCTAGCCTGTCATATGGCGAACGAATCCTACTTCCGCAAGGCGGCGACGACGTGGGATGCGGCTAGCTCAACAATCAAGGGGTAAGAAGACAAAAGCGCAATCGCTAGTCGCAGGGTTTGCGGTTGGCGGGTTGGAATTGATCAAGACGGGCGTCGCGTTGTTTTTCATATTTTCCACGCGGTGTCTTGCCGTAAGGTTTTTCCCCCGGGCAATAGTAAAGACCGGTGTGCGTGTCGACCCAGACCTTTGTGTTTGGATTGATCTCGTCTGCCGTGGGCGCTTGAGCCTTCAGCCCTGAATTCTCAAGCACAGTATCAATGTACGGAACCTTCTCTTCGATCTTATCGTGGTAGTAGGTCCAGCCGAATGCTGCACTGACTACGATCACAGCACAGACCGCAAGTTTTTTCAAAAGCCCCGCAGAGAATGCGCTCTGCCGAGGCGGGGGCGCGAGAGTGATCGCGGCCTCGCGAGCAAGAAATCGCACCGCCTGCCGTTCTCGCTCGGTGAGCGGCGGGGCAGCCGGATCGGCGATTTTATTGCGATCCACGTAATCGCGGAGCAGAGTTTCCGCGATGCGAGGAGTGAAGAAGGTGCGCTCTTCGTGGATGGCGCGTACGGCTGGTAGCAAATCGCGAGTGGCGTGAGCTTTAAGGACATATCCGAGCGCTCCGGCCTGGAACGCTTCGCGGACACCGGCCTGAGAGTCATCGAATCCGAGCACGATGATCTTTTGACTGGGGTTGCGCTCCACGATGCTGCGGGCGGCGCTGAGGCTGCCGGGGTAAGGGAGTCCAATATCGAGCAGAACAAGATCCGGCTCGAGCTCTTTCTCTTTTTCTACGGCTTCGGTCGCGGTGGATGCTTCACTACATATCTCCCAGTCGGCCTGGGAGGTGAGTACCCCACACAGCAACTGACGGATGATCTCGTCTTGATCGGCGACCAGGACACGAAGGGGTGCCATTAGGAAAGAAGACCTGGGACGGTCGGATAATTATATCGAGGGTCGGCGTTTGGGAGAACAGCAGAAAATCCACGAATGTAACGAAAGTGGGACGACGTTCACCATCTTTGTGAGGGTGGTCCGAAGATCGATCCGGACGTACCAGTGGCGGGTTGAGCGGGACCAGCATCCCGCAGTGATTATGGCAACCCGTGCGCACAAGGAGAAGAAGAAGGCGATGACTCTAGCCGTTACGTCAAACCAGGCGGCAACGGAGGAGCGCCGGTACTGGCCAGCCGAGAGCACAAATCGCTCGCGCGTCGCCTACTTCGAATACTTCGGGGGCAGTACCCGAATCGTGACCGGTGTCAGCGGCCTCACTTATTACTTTGTGGGACAGCGCTCGCTTGTGGCTGTGGATGCACGCGACCGGCGGGCGATGGCGAGCGTACCCGGCTTGAGAAAAGTGACGTAGCTGTTCGTCGTTCCTACAGGTCGGCTGCGCTCGAGTTTATTCTTGTTCGTTCTCTCCTATATGGACACCATTTGAAAGATCCCCTAGTCTGGTTTGCATATCTGCTTCTATGAGCCGTGAGGTAATAGTTCTTCGTGAGGCCGAGATACGCAAGCTGCTCGATCCGGCGGCGGGCATTGAGGCGATGGAGCGCGCGTTCGCCGCATATTCGAGCGGGCAGGCGGAACTGCCGTCGGTGATTCACCTGGATGTCCCGGAGAATCGCGGGGAGATTCATGTTAAGGCAGGATACCTGCACGGCAGCCCCAGTTACGCGGTGAAAATGGTTTCTGGATTTGCGAATAACCCTGCGCGCGGTCTTCCCGCGAATGATGGCATGGTCGTGGTGTTCGATGCCAAGACCGGCGCGCCGGCGGCGTTTCTTCTCGACAATGGATACATCACCGATTTTCGAACGGCCGCTGCGGGAGCAGTCGCGGTGAAACATCTGGCGCTGGAGAAGGTTCGGTGTGTGGCGGTGATCGGAACAGCTGGTCAGGCACGATACCAGGTTGAACTAGCGGGGAAGGTACGCACGTTTGAAGAGGTGTGCGTATGGGGAAGGGATTCGGGTAAGGCTCGCGCATGTGCCGCTGATCTTGATAGTCGTGGGTTTCGAGCGACCGTCGCGAAGTCTGTCGAATCCGCTGTCTCGCAGGCGGAAGTTGTAATCACGGCGACGGCGAGTCGCGAGCCGCTGGTGCGCGCGGAGTGGCTGCGCGCAGGGACGACGGTGGTGGCGGTGGGATCCGATAGTCCGGAGAAACAGGAACTTGACGTGGACGTCTTGGCACGCGCGAACCGCGTGGTGGCGGACAGCATTGTCCAGTGTTTGCGGCTGGGCGAAATTCATCATGGGGTCGAGCGCGGCGTGATTGTTGCTGAGAAGATTACGGAGCTGGGAGAGATTACAGCAGGGCGGTCGCCCGGGCGAACCTCTCCGGATGAAATCATCGTTTGTGATTTGACGGGCGTGGGCGTGCAGGATGTGGCGGCGGCTTCATTGGTGCTGGAACGATCTGGTGACCGGGGCGAGAGGATTTTGATTTGAGAGTTAGGGGCTTGCGTTTGGTGTGGCTTTCCCCGCCAGATCCCGCGCCGCGCGGAAGAGTGCGAGCGCTTTTTGAGATTGACGCATTCGCCTGAGTCTTGTCGATGCATCTGTACCTGCGTTCACCAAGATTTGTTCACGCGGCGCCGCGGCGGTGGGCTGCAGTTGTAAGTCTTGAGTTGGTTGCTATTCTTTTGCTAGTCTTCTTTTTAAGTTCCTCAAATGTAGTGTCGACTTGCGCTAGCCCGCGCAGCGTGTAGTCCACCCTAGCCGAAGCCTACGCGGATGTAGCGGCCTGCGCCGAAATGGTCTCCTGGGGTGATGAGCACGGAGCGTTCTTTACGCAAACGGTCGAAGAGCGCGGCTGAAGAGATTGGAAGCTTGTAGCGGAAGAAGGTGATTGCCCCAGCAACGGGAGGGATGTAGGTGAGGATATCGCGGTGAGAGCGGATCCATGATTCGAGTCGCGGGAGATTGCGGCGAATGATGGTGCGCGTGCGCTCGAGCACCTGTTCGCGGCGCGCGGGCTCCATCACGACGCGAGCGAGACGATCGGACAGAAACGTTGGCGTGAGTGTGGTGTAGTCGCGATAGCGGCAGAGTTGGGCGATCGTCTTCGCTGGGGCGACGATCCATCCGATGCGCAGGCCAGGAAGGCCGAAAGCTTTTGAGAGTCCGGAGGTAATGAGGAGTTTGTCGTAGCGTCCCCAGAACGTTGGGGTGATGGAGTCGCGCACTTCAGCGCCTCGGTAGATTTCGTCAACCAGCAGCCAGGCATTTGCCTTGCGAGCGACGCGGATTAGTTCTGACATTTCTTCTTCGTTGAGGACCGCGCCCGTGGGATTGTTAGGGTTCGTGACGACGATCAGTTTTGTTTTTTTCGTGACAGCGCGGCGCAGGCTTTCGATGTCGAGGGCCCAGCGGTTGTTCGCCTTGTGCTCCACCAGCTGGAAGGTGGTAGTTTTCGCGGAGTAGGCGCGCGAAAGCCCCCAGGATTGCAGGTAGTTCGGGAGCATGATAGCAGCGTGGTCGTCAGGGTCTAGAAGCCCCCAGAGTGCTGTGAAGTTGGCCTCGGAGCCTCCGTTGGTGACAAGGATTTCGTCACGACGCGCGCCGTACCACTTAGCGATGTGGTCGCGAAGTTCGTTCGAACCGTCGGACTCAGGATATTTGAGGCTGTATGAGAGAAATTGCTCGGGGTCGTCGACGAGTTCTTCCACGCGCAACGGGAGGACGCCACTCTCGGAAAGATTGAATGCCACTTCGTTCTCAAACAAGCACTGGGTTCGCTCCATGCGGAACAGATCGATGCGCACGCGGCCTCCTCGGGTAACAGCGCGGAAGGGTAGCAGAGCGAGGGAGGTGCAGCAAACTTTGTTCTGCGGTGAGCGCAGGAGCTTTACCGCAAAGCCTCGCTTAGGTTCGCAACGGTATCAAAGAAAAGCCTGAACTGGAGACTGGTGCGGCGCTCGGCACATCGTTCACCACCAAGAGAACAGCAAAGTCGCAACGGAGAAAGTACAGGCCGGTTGTTCATGATATCCGCTGAGTTCGGTCGTTACCGAGACGTCGCGTGCACGTCTGCGATCAATTTGTGTTGCGCGTATGGGGTTGAGGATGGCTACGGACGCCGTCGGAGAATTGAACTTCCAAGTCTGAGGGGGCGTCTTCGATTTCGGCTTGGCCTCCGCGGAGGAAGCCGCGGACTTCGCCGGTCTTTGCGTCGCGCACCATGATGACGGGGTAATGAGCGGCGTCCCAGGTGAACTGAACGCTTCGATTTGGTAGATCGAGCATTTGGACTTCATTCTGGACCACGGCTGAGTCTGCGGATCCTATAGCATCCGCCGCTGCTCGGCTGACAACATGTGTGAGTTCCGTTCCGTCGTGTTGTGCGATGCGGAGGCTTGCCACAGCGTTCAGCGCTTCCAAAGACATGGGAACGACGAAAGAGAACATGCGGACCGCGGATCCTTCGGGCAGATCCGCAACCTCTTCAGCGTCGAAAGAAACGGACGCCAGCATGTTGCCCATTGCATCACGTGCTTCGAACTTGTATTGACCGACTGCCGGCAGCGCGCCACGGAACGGCGTGCGAAAGGCGGGTTCCAGAACAACTTTGCCGTCGTCGATGCGTCCCCAAATCAGCAAACCCTCTTTCGGATTAGAGGCGCTCACGACATCCGGCACAACGATCCCAAGGGAACTGCTTGCGCGGAAGTTAAGTTCCGAAAGATAGACATAATCACTGATCCATTTTGGATCGCAGTAGCCCATGATGTCTTTATATGTGGCGTCGTCTTTCAAGTTGTTGCTGGTTGCGAAGACGTCCCATCCCGTGACTCCGATGATGCCGCCCGGATAGGGATAACTTGGATCGGCACCGCTGACGCCGCCGCACGGGCTGTGTGGACGCCCGAAATTATGACCTTCTTCGTGGGCCAGGACTTCCGGGGCGCTGCCGGCATAGTCCCATCCGATCGCTGCTGGGAATCCGATGTAACCCAGACCCGCGACACCGCTCGAGTAAGCGACATTCACGGAGCCGAAGTAGTAGCGGTCCGTGACGCCGTCAGCCGTTCGTTTCGCGCGAAGTTCGCTCAGCACCGTATCCCATCCGGTGCCGTTGCTCGAGAGCGTTGTAGCGCTCGAAGTAAAGGTCGCGCCGACAACGATGTCAATTGCATCGGGCACTGGGTGGAGACGCTTGGCCAAGTCGAGCCAGCTTTCCTTCGTGCGTGATGGGGTCGTAACGGTGCCGGTGCGCGTTCCCGTTTTTACTGGGACCAGAGTGATCTTCCACGGCTTGAGTGTGCGCACATCGAGTGTGGCGGTGAATTGATTGTTGGTCTTGTCGGATTCTGAGATTGCACCAGACGGGTCTACGTCCGCAATCACTTGTGTTCCCGTCAGTATCCAGGCCGATGGAACGGCGGCATTCCAGGACGTCAGCGTGTTCGGGTCGACGCTAGTGGGAACGGACGCCTGAGTGGAGTTGATAGTCAGCGTATTTGTGGTGGTGCCTTTTACAAAGCGTACGCGCACCTGCGGCGTCACGGTGTTGGTCTGGTTTGCTTTCACGAAGACTCGAACCCACGCGCTGCGGTCTTTCACAAGAGGAATGATGGGTGTTGGATAGTCCTGTGTGGCTTGCGTGACGTACAGTCCGTCGACGGTCAGATCGAGCGTTGCGGACGACGTGCTCACGGTGAAGTTGCTGGCAGACGTCGCAGAACCTGCGCCCGTGGAGACAGTGATTTTTCCCGTTGTTGCGCCGGTTGGCACTGTGGTTGTGATCTGGGTGGCGCTTGCAACTGTGAAGGTCGCCGCGGTGCCGTTGAACTTGACCGAGGTGGCGCCCGTGAAGCCGGCTCCTGTGATGTTCACACCAAGGCCGATTTGTCCCGTGGTCGGACTGAAAGACGCGATGGTTGGCGCAGAAGGCGTGACCGTGAAGCTGCTGGCGGAGGTGGCGGTGCCGCCGGAAGTGGTGACGGTGATCTTGCCCGTGGTCGCAGCTGCAGGAACGGTTGCCGTGATCTGAGTGGCGCTTGTCACCGTAAAGGTGGCAGGGGTACCGTTGAATCTTACGGCGGATGTTCCCGTGAAATTCGTGCCCGTGATGGTAACCGCGGCGGCGATCAGCCCGCTGGCCGGAGTGAAACTGGTGATGGTCGGCACAGGCGGAAGCACGGTGAAATTCGACACTGACGTCGCGGTGCCGCTCGGGGTGGTTACGGTGATCTTGCCGGTTGTCGCGGCGGCAGGCACCGCGGCGGTGATCTGCGTGGCGCTCGCTACAGTAAAGGTGGCTGCAGTTCCGTTGAAGGCAACGGCGGTGGCTCCCGTGAAATTCGTGCCCGCGATCGTGATCGTGGTACCAACGACTCCGCTGGCGGGAGCGAAGCTTGTAATAGTCGGCGTGGAAGAAGTGACTGTGAAGCTGCCGGCCGAGCTCGCAGTGCCGGCGCTGGTTGTAAGAGAGATCTTGCCAGAGGTAGCTCCCGCGGGAACGGAAGTCGTTATCTGGGTGGCGCTGACCACCGTGAACGTTGCGGTGGTGCCATTGAATTTCAGCGCAGTCGCGCCAGCGAATGCCGTTCCGGTGATTGTTACGGGCGTTCCGGCCAGTCCACTCGCTGGCGTGAAACCCGTAACAGTTGGAGCCGTCGCCGGGGTCGGGGGAGGAGTCGTCGACATGCCTCCACCACCGCATGCAGCTAAAACCGCGACGGCTAAAAGCACGGGAACCAGTTTCAGGCTTGTTATGAATGTGTTGCCAGGGCCATCGGTGAACATATCCGTACCATTCTTGGGTGCTTCGTGTGGACGTGCAAGGAACGGGGGTTGGTGTACCAGCGGACCACTCAGCACTGGCGCTGGTCGTTGGTCGTTAGGTTGTTAGTTGTACGCCAGCGGCATGGGGTTGGCCGGGGTCACAGCAGTAGTCGGGGCAGTGAAAGTTTTCGGGACGTTTCCTCAACGTCCTTCGTTCGATGTCTTCCAGTTTCGGGATAGGCGTTCGATTAAATCGGCTGCGCTTTGAAGAATTTCCAACTCCGAGCGGGAGAAAGGCTGAAGTTGGGCTGCCAGGGATGTAACTCGGCGGTGCCGTCCTTCGTGTAAAAGCTGTATTCCCCTGGTTGTGGCATGAATTTGAATGCGCCGGGCGTCGGAGGGGTCCGGAATGATTTCGACCAGATTGTTCGCTTGTAGTCCGGCAACAATACGGCTCATGGTGGGTGGCCTTACCTGTTCCGCGTCGGCAAGTTGGCCGAGGGTAGATGGACCGCCAAACACAAGCACTGAGAGGGCAGAGAGGCGCGCGGGGCCCTCGCCCGTCGCGCTGTCCTGTTTGCGGACGCGGCGAAGGAGGTGGATTGCAGCGGAATGTAAACGGTCGGCAACTTCTTCTCGAGAAGATTGATTTTTCTGCTTGCGTTTTCGCATAAAATATCGTTAGCTATGCTAATTAAATTGGGTTGAGGAGGCAAGCACCATGGTGACCACTGCTAGCACGGTTGGCATCTCGCGCATTGGACAGATTGCAATCAACATCAAAGATCTCGATCGCGCCACCGAATTCTATCGGGACGTGATGGGACTTCCCCTATTGTTCTCGACGGGAAAACTTACCTTTTTCAACTGCGGCGGCGTTCGACTGATGTTGAGCGCGCCTGAGAAACCAGAGTTTGACCATCCCAGCTCAATTATCTATTTCGCCGTTCCCGACATCAAAGTTGCACACGAGCAAATGTTGGGTGGCGGCGCGCGCTTTGAGGATGAGCCACATCTGATAGCAAAAATGCCCGACCACGACTTATGGATGACGTTCTTTCGGGACAGCGAGGGCAACTTGCTAGGTCTCATGAGTGAAGTGAAGAGAGCAGAGTAGACCTTCGACGCACGGTAAAAGGCGCTCGCCAGCAATGTGAGTGCTATCATCTCCGGCTGCTATGCATGTCAACGACTGAGAAGCATAGAAAAGGATGAGAAAAGGGTGGGTGACTGGCATGCGAAGTCTGAGAGTCTTAAGTGTTTTGTTCGCAATCGTGGTTGGGTCGTGCAGTGCATGGGCCCAAGCTGTTCCAACGTTCGTCGGGGTACGAACGTTCTTGGGAGCGCCGTATGTGCCGGACATCGAAAAGGTGCAAGCGGACTTTGCGGTGTTGGGCGTACCTTTTGACGAAGGAACATGGGGACAACCAGGAGAGCGGTACGGCCCTCGAGAGATGCGCGAGAGTTCTCAGGAATACAACCACGATCTGACCGAGGGGTTTTACTACATCGACGGGGATCGAACCACATTAAAAGGAAAACGGTGGGTGGATGTAGGAGATGTAAACGTCATGCCAACGACGCCCTCTCGGACCAATGATCTGGTGACGGAGGCTGTGAAGAAGATACTGGCGAAGCGCGCGTTTCCGATTGTGATTGGGGGTGATCACAGCATCACGTTCCCGGTTGTGCGGGCATTTGATGGAGTGCGGCTAACGCTCATTCATTTAGATGCGCATCTGGACACCTGGAACGGCGGACCTGGAAATCTGGACCATGCGACATGGGTGGTTCGGACTGCGAACCTTCCGCAGGTTCAGAAGATTGTGCAGATCGGTATGCGCGGGATTGCGAACGACTCTGAGGCGATGGGGAACGCGCGCGCACTTCACAACCAGATCATTACATCAGAGGAAATCCATCGCAAAGGGGTACTGGCCGCGTTGGCACAAGTCTCGCCGGGTGGGAATATTTACGTTTCGTTCGACGTAGACGTCATGGATCCTACACTCGCGCCAGGGACCTGGCACGCTTGAGCCCGGCGGCTTGTCGTTCGCGGAGATCGACGAACTCATGACTGGATTAATGAAGAAGGGAAAGCTTGTGGGGATGGACCTCGTGGAAGTGAATCCGCTGCGCGATTCGAGCGGGAGAACGGCGCAGACGGCGATCCGGTTGATGATCGACATGCTCGGAGCGGCGTTTTGATGGGCGCGAGATCGGGTGATTTCATAGGTATTTATCCCCGCGTAAGAATTTCAAAGCTGGAACGGTGTAAAGCACGGCCGCTTCAGATTTGGTAATTTTGTAACCGGGCAGTGAGTTCGCAGGACAATTTTTGGAGGTTTCCATGGAAGCAGTGCCGGGCATTTCGGTGGGTTCGCGGCGGAATGAGGATATTGCGCTGGACATGATGAAGTTTGTGGCCATGACGACGGGATATGGCAAGACAAGTTCGACCGGGGTCGGGTTTCAGGGCGGAGGAGCAGCGGCGAAGCCTGAGGACTACGCAGCTCATCTGCTTGAACTCTATGGGAAGTGCCTCAACGCGTTGGAGAAGAAATAACAGCCAGTTGTCCTGACAAACTGTTGACCTTTGAGAAAATCACGCGGTCTTCGGTTTTCTGGATTACAATCCTTGGCCTTGAAGCCAGCACCAAACAATTGAGGTTTCAAAACGAGGAGGAACCGTGGCTATTTCAACGCTCTCGCCTGCGGGCCGTATTCGACAGGCTTCGGGTTGGTCGATTGTCTGGGGCGTGGCATTGGTCGTTTTCGGAATGCTGGCCATTGCCTCGCCAACAATAGCGGCGATCGCGGTCAATGCGTTTATTGCATGGATGATCGTGTTCGCTGGGGTCGTGCACCTGGTGCTGGCATTTCATGCGCATCGCACCAAAAGCCTCATCTGGAAAGTGCTGGTTGGGCTGGCGTATGTTGCATTCGGCACTTACCTGCTGATGCGTCCATTGATTGGCGTGGCCTCGTTGACCTTATTGTTGGCGTCGCTATTCATCATTGAAGCGGTACTCGACATCGTGATGTGGTGGAACATGCGAGGGACTGAAGGCGCGTCATGGATGTTAATGGACGCGATCGTGACCCTGGTGTTGGGCGGGCTAATATACGCGCAGTGGCCATCGAGCGCCGCATGGGCAATCGGTACTTTGGTTGGAGTGAGCCTGATCATGAGCGGGATTTCGCGGATCATGCTCTCGCTCGCGGCTCGCAAGGCAACGAAGGATGCGGGCACGGTTGCAATCCGCCGCGCCGCGTAGACTCTGGGTGCTAAAAAAACTGAAGGGACGGGTTTCATCCCGTCCCTTTTTCCTTGTATCTCGCTGAATCCCTATTGATGTCAGTGACGTTTCTTCTTGCGAGCAGCTTTTTTTGCGGGCCGCTGGGGTTTCTTAGCAGCCTTCTTCGCCGGTTTCTTCTTACCTGGCTTCTTTTTGGCAGCCCTTTTTGCTGCTTTCTTTTTCGCCGGTTTTTTCTTCGCCGGTTTGCTGGCCTTCTTCTTGGCCGGGGCTTTCTTCTTGGGCTTGCTGTCGCCGCCTCCCCCCGAAGGTCTAGCCGGAGCGGGACGAGCTGGTGGCGTGGCTACCGGTTCCGGCTCGGGCTCGGGCTCGGGCTCGGGTTCGCCAATATCGGTGACACCGGTTTCTTCTTCCTCTTCTTCCTCGTAATCTTCTTCCTCCTCGAGCGACTCGCCATAAGCGCCGCTGTCTCCATACTCGTCCATTTCTTCGTCACGTCCGTAGAGTGTCTCGTCGTAAAAAGTCATCGATCCTCCTGAGGGTTACCGCTGCTCTCCGGGCCAGGACGTGGCGAAGAGCTGCACACATACGAGAAAAATAACAGAACCGCGCGAAACTGCAGCTGGGGTGAAGCGGCGCGGATTATAGCACAGCAATTTTGCGAGTTGCAGTGAAGTAAAAATCTAAGCATGTGCGAACGTGGGGAAGGTTTTGACCACGGCATGTCCTTCCGGCGCATCATGTGCTGCACGGTCGCGTACAATGGCGGCAACTTTGGAGCCACGAGGAAATGAGGGGGAAAATGATGAAAAGACGGATGTTAGGTGTTGTGTCCTTGCTCATGCTAGTGCTCGTCGTGGCCACACAAGCCGCAGATCTGCCGGATGGCGTTGTGATGCAGCAGGTCATGCAGAGCATCCGCGGGAGCGCGATTCGCGCGCACATGAGATTCCTTTCCGATAGTTTGCTGGAAGGTCGCGCCCCAGGAACGCGCGGATACGACATCGCAGCACGTTACGTCCAAGCCGAGTTGGAGGCGATCGGGCTCAAGGCCGCGGGGGCGAACGACGGCTGGTATCAAAATGTGCCTTTGCGCAAGTCGGTCGTCGATGCGGCACAAAGTTCCTTCACTCTGATCAGTTCGGGAAAAGAAGAAAGATTGACCGATGGCAAGGACTACTTGCTAACCCCCGACATGTTGAGACAGCAATCCTCCGTGGAAGCGCCAGTGGTTTTCGTGGGCTTTGGAGTTACGGCACCAAATCAGAAGTACGACGATTACTCAGGGATAGATGTGAAGGGCAAAATCGTCGCTCTTATCTATGGTGCGCCGGCAAAGTTTCCATCGACGGAACGGGCCTACTACTCCGATGGACTCGTGAAGCAGCGGAACGCTGTGGCACATGGCGCGATCGGTATGTTGGATCTCATGTTGCCCGAGGATTGGAAGCGATACTCCTGGGACTGGCTGCGTCCTCAAGTGGAATCGGGAGACATGCGGTGGCTGGATGGAGCAGGGAAGCCACATGATGCGTTCGTCGAATTGAAAGGAAAGGCACTGTTGAACGATTCTGCAGGCAAGAAACTGTTTGCCGGAGCGGAGCGCACCCTCGAACAAGTCTCAGAAACAGCCCGTAAAGGTGAGCCGCAAGCGTTTCCTTTGCCGGTGACGGTACGTCTGCAAGTGGCGAGCCGGCAAAGTAAGCTCCAAAGCGCGAATGTTGTGGCGAAGATTGAGGGATCCGACCCTGCGTTGCGAAACGAGTATGTGGTTTACACGGCACATTTGGATCACTTGGGGATTTGTCCCCCTGTTGCAGGGGACAACGTGTGCCACGGAGCGATCGACAACGCATCAGGTACGGCGACGCTTCTTGAAATTGCGCGGGCGTACTCGAACTTGGCGACACCTCCGCGTCGGAGCGTTATCTTTGTTTTTGTTACCGGCGAGGAGATGGGGTTGCTTGGCTCCGATTTTTACGCGACCTCACCCACGGTACCCCGTGAGGCCATCGTGGCAAACGTCAATATCGATGGAGCCCCCGGACTATATTTCGCGATGAAAGACGTGGTGCCGATGGGGCCAGAGCATTCGAACCTTGCGAAAAACGTGGAGGAAGCAGCGCAGAAACTTGGTTACGAGCTGTCCCCCGATCCAATGCCAGAAGAAGTGAGCTTTATTCGCAGCGATCAGTATTCGTTCGTGTTGCAAGGAATCCCGGCCGTGTACATCACAGATGGAGTCAAGGCATTGGACCCGAAAATCGATGGGCTGAACGTGATCAAGCGGTGGTTGACGACGAGATATCACACTCCTGGTGACAATATGGCACAACCGCTCGATTTCGAGTCTGCGGCTAAGGGTACTCGTCTCAATTTTCTGATTGGATACTTGATAGCGCAGCAGGATAAGCGCCCAGAGTGGAACTCCGGAGATTTTTTTGGCGTTACGTTCGGAAAAGTACCGAAGCTGACAGTCGGCAGTCGTTAACAGCGAAGAGTAGGTTTATGGCCTACCACATTCATTATAACGCTTACGGGCGGATGATTAAAACCATCCCGGGTCGGAGTGTGGCGACGTTGGAGTTGGCGCGTTTAAGGGCTGAAACGGTGGTGTTGTAGGAATTGGCAATCGAGTAAAGGGTTTCTCCCTGCTTCACCTTATGGTGAACGCCACTGCTTGCCGAAGTTGCCGGGGACGACGAGTGTTTCGATTTGGATGTCTTCGATTTGACCTGTGTCAGCTGAGCTTCCCGCGTGGCGGCCGGACTAACAGGGAGATGGACATAGAGGATACGACGTCCCTGAAGGCTGTCCCCTCTGAGATGGTTCCACGAACGGATCATCCGTGGCGGAATGCCGAGATTTTCCGACACTGACAACACGGAATCGCCCTTGCGAATTTTGTAACGGGTGGTGCGCCGTGCATAGGTCATCCCGTCTTCGCCGGCAGAATGCTTGCCTGGCGTGATGGGGATGATAAGTTTAGTTTCCGGTGTGAGTTCTTCGGTCTCGAGCTCATTAGCTGTGAAAATCGCCTTGGCGGTCGTGCGATAGGTACGAGCAATCGAAGCGAGCGTGTCATCCTGACCAACCTTGTGGTATCTCCACCACGGCCGCATGTCTGCCGGTATGCCAGCGATGTTAGTCAGGTATTTGTCCTTTGCTCCCGTGGGAAGTCGGAGCTCAAAGTCTTTATCTTTTGGCGTGACATAGCGCAGCAGGCTGGGATTCAAGTCCTGAAGATCGGAAACTGAACCATCAACGCAATCGGCCACGAGACGAAGATCGACGGAATAATTGATCTTGACGGTGTCGTAGTCGAGCGGTTTTTCGCGCACGATCGTGTCAAGGCCATACTGTTCCGGATTCTTGGCCATGATCGTCACGGCGACGATGATCGGAACGTAATTGCGAGTTTCCTTCGGGAGAACATTTCGACGGTAAAGTTCCCAGAAGTCGGCGTAGCCGGTACGGCGAACGGCGCTCTGAACGGTTCCAGGCCCGGAGTTGTAAGCTGCCATCGCAAGATACCAGTCCCCGAACTGGTTATAGAGATCCTTCAGATGGCGAGCGGCGGCACGCGTCGCCTTCTCCGGATCCTGGCGTTCGTCCATCCAGAAGTTTCGTTCGAGCCCGTATCCTTTTGCGCGGCTTCCCATGAATTGCCACATGCCGCGGGCACCAGCCCGGGACAAGGCAAGAGGATGAAATCCGGATTCAGCTTGCGCAAGGTAGATGAGATCCTGCGGCACACCTTCCTCTTTAAGGATCCGCCGAATCATGTCTTCATACCGGCCCGAACGCACCAGCGCATTTGCGATGGTTGCATGTCCGCGTGAAGAGAAGTAGCTGATGTAGCCGGCAACTTGATCCGTCATCATCAACGGTAAGTCGGACGCAGTCGATTTGATCTCCGCTTCTGCCTTCGCCTTCACATTCGCATCGACCGGATACGTGACTTCGTTTGCTTCGTCAATGGGGGCCGGCTCGGATTTCTGTTCCTGCGCGTCTGCTTCAGGAGCTACTGCGACTTCGACGGAATGAATGCCTTCGAGCAACCGATCGCATTCCTGCTCAAGGCGGTCGTCGGAGTGAACGTCGAACTTACTCATAAGGAGAAGTTCAAAGGCTTGATTGAAACTCTTTCTTGCTGCATCCAGACGACCGGCGCGCTGATGGTCGATTCCCGTTTGATATTCCTTGTCCACGCGCGCAATGAGTTCTGCGACCGCATCCAACGGAGATGACGTCGCAAGCTGTTGTTGTGTGAGACTGGTGGGCTCAGCCGGAGTTTGACTTCGTGCTTCTGTTTTCTCGGGTTGTGAAGCGGGTACCGTGATCGTGGGTGCGGTTGCTTGTGCGGGGAGTGCAGCACTGGATTTGGGCCCTGAACACGCGGTTGTCCCGGCGGTCAGGACAATGGAAGCGAGCGGCAAAATCCAGCTAGAGGGCAATCGCATATACATGAGCTACTTACGTAACAATCGGCCTGTGCAAAACGCGGACTATGTTCCTGAGATGGTACTATCGCGAAAATCGTTGGGTCAATCTACCGAAAGCGTCCGCACAGGGGTTACTTTCGGAACAGGGCGGCGATATTACCACAGGCGCCGCGGACGAACTCTGGCGCGACCGCGGCTTTATCTCAAACGCGATTGGAGTCGCAACTTTTCGCCTTCCGGTCGTGTTTATAGAGAAGGTCCCAAAGGAACTTACGTATGAGGAGTGTAAAGATGAGTAAAGTACTCAACAAAGCAGTGTTGGTTTTGGCAGGCGCAATGGGAATGTCTGGACTCGCGATGTCGCAAGATGCCACTCCGCAAGCAGAACCAGCCCCACCCGCGAAAATGCAACATCAGCATGGGATGAATGGCGGCGATGCTGACAGCCGAATGGACCGGATGAGCCGCGAGTTGAACCTCACTGACGATCAAAAGGCTAAACTGAAGCCGATTTTCCAAAGTGAGTGGCAGGAAATGAAGCCTGTGCGTGAGGACTCGTCACTCTCGCAAGATCAAAAGCACGAAAAGATGAAGTCGATTCACGAAAAATATCGCGCTCAAGTTGAGGGCGTGTTGACCCCGGATCAGCAAGAGAAGTGGAAAAACATGCAATCGAACCGGATGCAGCATGGTGGCATGAAGAAGAGCGGAGAAGCTCCTCAGAACTAAGGGGTAACCGCAAGTAAGTTGCGAATGCAAGGGCCGCCGACAAGGCGGCCTTTTTTATTGGTGAATTTTAATTGAGGTTGCCCCGCCGCTCTGCGAGCAGATCATTCCGGCTAAAGGTTCGCGTTTTCTTCTCCGATGAACAGTCTGGTGCGTGACCGCGTCCGCACTTAGTACCGAGAGGAAACTGTGGACGACCTGATTAAGGAATTCCTCGTTGAAAGCAACGAGAACCTCGATCGCCTGGACACGGAACTGGTGAAACTCGAGGGGACGCCAGACTCTCGCGAACTACTGGCCAGTATTTTTCGGACGATTCACTCCATCAAAGGGGCCTGCGGGTTTCTGGGATTTCAGAAGCTGGAAACCCTCACGCATGCCGGTGAAAATCTTCTCAGCAAACTACGCGATGGGAAGCTTGTTCTAACACCGGAGATTGGCAGTGCGCTGCTATCGATGGTGGATGCGATCCGAGAGATGTTGGCCGCCATCAACGTGACCGAGCATGATGGAGAAGATGCGCGCGTAGGGCTGATCGATCAGCTAAAGGAATTACTGGAACAGGAACCGGTCAGCGTAGCGACCTCGCGCCGAGCGATGGCGAGGGAAAACTGTGAGGAGTCGAAGCCAGAATCGAAGGTCGCCACTCCTGCAGCCGCGGGCCGCAGTAAGAAAACTCCTCATGTCGGCAAGCTCGGCGGCACTTTGGTCGAGCAGCGGTGCGTGAAACCAGAGGATGTCGCGAGAGCGCTGGAAGCTCAGGAAGGCGGTGACACCCGCCCCATTGGAGCGATTCTGGTTGGGCTTGGACTATTGAAGAGCGACGAACTGGCAGAGGCATTGCGCTTGATGGAAGAGCGCCGATCCAAGGCCACGAGTCAAGATTCCACCATCCGCGTACAAGTGACCTTGCTGGACAGATTAATGAACCTTGTCGGCGAGCTGGTATTGGCAAGAAATCAGGTTTTGCAGTATGCGGCACAGCAGAAAGACAACGCGTTTCTGGGAACCATACAGCAATTAAATCTGGTCACATCGGAGTTGCGTGAAGGCGTGATGAAGACACGCATGCAGCCCATCAGTCGGTTGTTCGACAAGGTGCCGCGCGTGGCGCGGGATGTCAGCGTGGGGTGCGGAAAACAAGTGCACGTCGATACTGAAGGCAAAGACACAGAATTGGATCGCACGCTGCTCGAGGCGATTAACGACCCCCTCACCCATTTAGTGCGTAATGCTATCGATCACGGCATCGAGACGCCCGACAGTCGGGTACGAGCGGGGAAACCTCCGGAGGGCGTGGTGCGGCTCCGGGCATCGCATGAAGGAGGGCAGGTTCTGATTGAGATCTCCGACGACGGCGCCGGGATCGACGTCGAAAAAATCAAGAGCAAAGCTGTTGAGAGGGGTGCGATCGGCGCGGATCAGGCAGCTCGAATGTCAAGCACCGAAGCACTAAACCTGATTTTCTTACCCGGCGTGTCGACAGCTGAAAAAGTGACGAATGTGAGTGGCCGCGGCGTTGGAATGGACGTCGTCAAGACAAACATCGAGCATGTGGGCGGCTCGGTGGAGATCCAGACGAAGTTGGGAGAAGGATCAACTTTCAAGATCAAGGTTCCATTGACGCTGGCGATCGTCCCGGTTCTGGTTGTGCGCAGCGTAGGACGCAGGTTTGCTATCCCTCAGATGAACCTCGTGGAACTTGTGCGACTCGATGCTGGACAGTCCGGAAGCGGTATCGAACTGGTACACGGCGCACCGGTTTATCGGCTACGTGGAAGACTGTTGCCGCTAGTCTACCTGGATCGTGAGTTGAAGTTACGCGAGGAAGAGCCAAACGGACAGAACATCTTGGTGCTGCAAGTGGATAGTCGACGATTTGGTCTGGTGGTCGATGAAGTACACGATACCGAGGAGATCGTGGTCAAACCGCTGGGTAAGCATTTGAAGGGAATTCGCGTGTACGCCGGCGCGACCATCATGGGAGATGGCCAACTCGCGCTGATTCTGGACGTGCCCGGATTGGCAGAAAGCGCAGGAATCAAAACGGAGAGTCCGGATGGGCAGACCATCAAAGCAAGTGCGCTCAACACGAAAGACACAGTTGAAAAGCAGAAGCTTGTGCTATTTGACGGAGCCAACGGGTCGCGGATGGCCATTCCATTGAACGCGCTGGCGAGGCTGGAAAAGCTTGCGGGATCGGATGTCGAACGCAGCGGGAATGAGTGGGTCGTACAGTATCGTGGCCAGATTCTTCCTCTGATTCACCTGAGCCGCGTTCTCGAAGTCCGCAGAGACGGGGGATTGGCCCCGAATGACACAACCTTTCCACCGCCAGGGTCGATCGATGTGCTCGTCATCCAGGAAAACGGGCGGTTGTTCGGGCTGATCGTGAACACAATCATCGATATCGTCGAAGACACAACCGAGGTACGAATTCCAGCCACAAGAGCAGGCGTTCTTTACTCGGCGGTGATTGGACAACGTGTCACGGAAATGCTCGATGTGTCGGGCATTTTGCAAGCCCCAGAACAGGGAGTGGTGGAGAGAAGCAAGGCGATGGCGGTGGTGCCAGTGTGACGAAACAATTTTCCACCTTCTATCTCCAGCACCTGATGTTTGGGGTTGAGTCGCAAAACATTCAAGAGGTGTTGCGAACGGTCGAGTTAACTGAAGTACCTCTTGCCCCGAAAGCGATCGCAGGCCTTATGAACTTGCGCGGACAAATCGTTTCGGCTCTCGATTTACGACAGAGGCTCGAGTTGAATGATCGCCAGAAAGCCCACCCGCCGACCGGAGTCGTCATTCGAACCGTGGACGGATTGATGGGTTTACTGGTGGATGGAATCGGCGATGTGATGGACGTCGATGAATCCACGTTCGAGGAATCCCCGGAGACTCTGGCGCCGCAAATGCGCAGCGTGATCGTGGGAGTGCACAAGCTGAAAGGAAATCTGATGCACGTACTCGATACATCGAGTGTGTGCGACCTGAAGGGTTTACAGGACGCCAAGGCCTAGTCACACGGAGGAAGTGTCATGGTTGGCTTAGCGGATGTGAGGATCACTTGGAAGTTGAGGATGTTAGTCGCCATGGCGATCTTGGCCCTGGGCGCCTTCGCGTGGGTGTCATTTTCGACGTTGCGCGCGGTGGAGATCAATAGCCCGCTGTACTGGCAGATCGACGCTTCGATGATTCTTCAGGGCGACATCGCCCCGCCAACTTTGAACTTGGTTGAAGCGCGAATCCTGGTGTACCGGGCAATTCTTGAGTCAAACCGGGAGCGGCGAACACAACTTTTACAACAGATCAGTGACGTTCGGCAGACATTTGAAGATACCTACGAACGCGACGTGAAGAGGATCGCTGATGGTCCCATAAAGTCACAGCTGTCGGGGCCTGTCCGCAATATCGCAATGGAGTACTTTGACGAAGTCGATCGAGAACTTTCGCCGGCTTTGGTCAGCGGCGACAGTAAGAGGGCGGATCGATCGCGCGAGAGATTGTTAGCAATTGCGATCCGCCACAAGGCGGCAGTAGAAGAATTGGTGAAAACGGCGGATGAGTACGACAAGGCTTTGGAGGCGAGAGCGACCGATAACGTGAGATCGGGCACGTGGATGATGATGGCCGTTGCCCTTGGATCGGCGCTACTGATCGTGCTTACAGGTTGGATCATCGGCAGGGCTGTGTCCAATCCGTTAAGGCACATCGTCGCGAGATTAAAAGACATCTCGGAAGGCGAAGGCGACTTAACCAAAACGGTCGAAACACATGGCAGTGACGAGGTGGCCGAGGTGGCGTCGTACTTTAACAAGTTCGTGAGCAAGCTTCGTGACATGATCGGCTCGATCAGTGAAAACGCCCAACATGTGGCGAGTGCGAGCGAGCAGTTGTCGGCATCGAGTCAACAGATCACCGCGAACTCGGAAGAGACGTCCGCCCAGGCCACCGTTGTGTCGGAAGCCGGCGAACACGTGAACCAGAACCTGCACACCATTGCCACCGGCGCGGAACAGATGAGTGCCACCATTAATGAAATTGCCAAGAATGCTACCGAAGCTGCTGCGGTGGCGGCCCAAGCCGTGCAGAAAGCGGAGGCCACGAACGACATCGTCAGCAGGCTGGGCAGTTCGAGTGCTGAGATTGGAAAAGTTGTCGATGTGATCACGTCGATCGCACAGCAAACGAACCTGCTTGCGCTGAATGCCACGATTGAGGCTGCGCGGGCAGGTGAGGCCGGCAAAGGCTTTGCGGTCGTGGCCAACGAAGTCAAGGAACTGGCAAAGCAGACAGCGCACGCGACAGAAGAGATTGGTGAAAAAATCAAGATTATCCAGGAAAACACGAGCGGCGCCGTGGAAGCGATTGGAAGCATCCGCGGTGTCATCGACAAGATCAGTCACATCTCAAGCGTGATCGCAACCGCTGTGGAAGAGCAAAGCGCTACCACGAATGAAATGTCGCGGACGGTAACCGAAGCCGCGAAGGGAGCAAGCGAAATCTCGCACAACATTAACGGCGTGGCACAGGCAGCCCAAGGCACGTCAAACAGCGTCGCGGAATCGCAAAAGGCCACGGATCATTTGACAGCGATGTCCGCGGAACTGCGTGAATTGGTCGGGCGTTTCAAGATTTCCTCTCGTGCCGGCAGCGATGAACCACCAATGAGAGCAAGAGCGGCAGGAGCAGGCTCCTACTAAGAAAGAGCCACCCTGCGCGCCATAAACGAATACAAGATGCGCCTAAACCGAAGGCTGCAATTGGAGTGATATGGAATTGCCAACCCCCGTTCGCGTGTTAGTCGTGGATGACTCTGCCGTCGTGCGAAAGGTGCTAGGCGATGTGCTGAATTCAAACTCTGGAACTACGTTGGCGGGTACCGCATCGAGCGGCGAGGCTGCACTTTCAAAAATCGACGATTTAAAGCCGGATGTGGTTACTCTCGATATAGAAATGCCAGGGATGAACGGGTTGGAGGCGCTTGCAGAAATCCGTAAGCGACATCCTAGACTTCCGGTAATCATGTTCAGCACGCTCACTGAGAGCGGCGGGACAGCCACGTTGGAAGCCCTGGCTCTTGGCGCAAACGACTACGCTACGAAACCGACGAGCAGCCACAATCTCGCCTCCGCCAAAGGCCACATTGAACGCGACCTTATCGGTAAAATCGTTTCGTTACGCCGGATCAACGTCGCGCGGCCCAAAACTCATCCCACAATTGCCCTACCGGTCACCAAAAAGATCCAGAGGCGAATTGATGTCGTGGCCATTGGCACGTCCACCGGCGGTCCGAATGCTTTACCCGTATTGGTGAGCCAATTGCCTGCTGAGCTTCCGGTACCCATCGTGCTTGTGCAACACATGCCGAAGTTATTTACTCGCCTGCTAGCTGAACGACTGACGGCACATTCCAAAGTCCTGGTCCGCGAAGGGGAAAGCGGTCTTCCCCTGCAACCAGGAAAGGTCTGGATTGCACCCGGCGATTTTCATATGACGGTCGCCCGACGCGACGGCAAAATCGTAATTGAGTTGAACCAGGACGCCGCGGAACATTCGTGCCGACCCGCAGTAGATGTGTTATTCCGATCGGTCGCTCGAACTTTTGGACCTCACGCGCTGGCCGTCGTTCTGACTGGAATGGGTTCAGACGGGGCGCTCGGGGCAAAGGCCATCCGTGATGCTGGTGGCGAAGTAATGGTCCAGGATGAGGCGAGTTCCGTAGTATGGGGCATGCCCGGAGCGGTGGTCGCAGCGGGGCAGGCAGACGATATCTGCGCTTTGTCGAGAGTCGGCAGTGAAATTGTTCGGCGAGTAACTTCGCGCCGATGGATGACGCGCGCCGCAAGTCCAAGTACCAAGTCTTAACCGATTTCGTTGATCAGCAGACCGTATGGAGCCTTGCTGGTTGAGAATCCTCGACGCAACGATTTGAATCCAACGCCACATGAAGGCTATTCAGGTAAAGAAAACCGGTGGTCCCGCAGAACTCACGTTAGTTGATCTGCCCATTCCCGCGCCGAAAGCCAATGAAGCGGTTGTAAAGATCTCTACCGCTGGCGTCAATTTCATCGATGTTTACTATCGCGAGGGCAGATACGCCACCAGCGTTCCCTTCGTTCCAGGTCAAGAAGGCGCAGGAGTCGTGTCGACCGTCGGCGATGATGTCAAAGGAATCAAGCCAGGAGACCGCGTTGCGTACACGATGGTTCAGGGAAGCTACGCAGAGTATGCGGCCGTTCCCGCCGCAAAATTAGTGAGGATTCCTGATGGCGTCGATGATGAGAATGCCACCGCAGCGATGTTGCAGGGAATGACAGCTCACTATCTGGTCCGCGATACATATCCCCTAAAGAGCGGCGAGATTGCTCTCGTGCACGCAGCCGCAGGTGGAGTTGGAAATCTACTGGTCCAAATGGCCCATAATCTTGGAGCACGAGTGATCGCGACTGTCTCGACCGACGCCAAAGCTGCAATTGCTCGCGACGCAGGTGCGGATGAGGTGATTCTTTACTCGCAGAAAGATTTCGAAGTTGAGACCAAGAGAATCATGGGAGGCAAGGGCGTTGATGTTGTTTACGATTCTGTGGGCAAGGACACGTTTCACAAAGGCCTTAATGTTCTACGCCCTCGAGGCATGATGGTTCTTTTCGGCGCATCGAGTGGTGCGGTGCCACCGTTCGACCCGATTACGCTCTCGCAAAAGGGATCGCTCTACCTCACGCGGCCCTCATTGGGCCATTATTTATTGACCGCTGAGGAATTGCAGGAACGCGCGCACGCCGTGTTTAAGATGATTGAAGACGGAAAGCTAAAGCTGAGGATCGGCCATCAATATCCATTGAATGAAGTGCCACAGGCCCATCGAGATCTTGAAGGACGAAAAACCACGGGAAAGTTGTTGTTGAAGGTGTAGTTGCTGCAGGTCGGGGCTGGCGTTAGCACTCGGCGCCCCAGCAGCCAACGGACCTGCAGACAACCTCGTACCTAGACAACATCTCCACCGCACCATTGGGTGATCAGCCACGCGAGCAGTCTAGCGGCGGCGAATACTTCTTCCAATTCCACAAACTCATCGACTGTATGTGCCTTCATAATGTCACCCGGCCCGTACAGAACGGCGGGGACGCCGCCGTGGTTCGTAAATAGCCGGAGATCGCTGCCGTATGTAACGCCCTGCATCACGGGCTTTTTGCCGAACGTCTTCGTGTGACATTCCGTGACTGTTTTCACGATGGCTGAGTCAAGCGGAGTCTGTCCCGACTCAAACTGTCCTTCGAACCATTCAAGCTGTGGAGGATGGTCCTTCAACCACGAATCTGTCGCGGCCACGTTGGATATGGCATTTGCCATGGCTGCGCGCGCCGTGGCCGTACTTTCTCCGGGCAATACGCCGAAGCGCCCTTCCACGATCAGTTCGTCGGGAACTGTCGATGGCCAGTCACCCGCGTGAAGCGTTCCGAAATTTACTGGGGCAATGTTATTTGGGTCCTCATAGAGCGCGTTCTTATACCCGACATGGCGGCGGCGCTCAAGCTCCTGCACAGACTGTAGGACAAGGTAAAACTTTTCGATCGCGCTGACTCCATGAGGTTTCATACAAGCGTGGATCGCGCGTCCTGAAACCTTCACTCGAAATGAGAGTGCGCCTGACTGCACCGGGCACAGACGGAGACGGGTAGGCTCCGTGATTACAGCTGCATCCGCTTTGAAACCCTTGACGATGGTGGTGAGAGTTCCTGCGCCCCCGCTCTCCTCTCCAATCACGCTCTCAAGTAGAACATCTGCGGCAGGGATGAATCCAATTAGCTGCAAGATCTGTACAGCGTAGACGTTGGCGGTAAGCCCGGCCTTCATATCACAGGAACCGCGACCATATAACTTGCCGCCGCGCGCAGTGCCGCTCCACGGAGAATCCGCCCAGAGTTTCTCACTGCCTGTTGGGACAACGTCCATATGGCCATTTAGGATCAGCGTACGGCCCGGCTTGCGGCCGCTTCCGCCCCAACGCCCTACGACATTCAAGCGATCTTTGAACGGCACGCCATCGTCGCAAAAAGCCGGATGCTTCTCGAGGTCTTTGCGTACCGATGGAACAACCTCGGTTTCGAGACCGAGTGAGCGAAGTTTGCCAGCGTAGAAGTGTTGCGCGTCCTGCTCGTGACCGGGCAGGCTCGGAAACTGTACAAGCCTTGCCAGGAAGGCAGTGAGTTCGGGGCGTAACCGATCAAGCTTCGCCGAGATGTTCTGGAGTTGGTCCGACATGGCTAGGGGATTGTAACCGCTGATGGCTTGGGAGCGTGACAATCGCCGCGTGCTCAAGGCGCCTATTACTTTGGGCGCTGATAGTGCTTCACATAGTTGGGCGCTTCAAGACTGCAGCGATCATCGGGAATCGGCTCGCCAGGTGTTGTGTTGAGCGGGATCACGCCAGCCCAAGTTTGGAATTCGTAGTCTTCCGCGTCATCGATCGGCGGTCCCATTCGGACCTTAGCTGAGCACTCCGTCAGAGGAAGACGCAGGACCGTTGTCGCCTTCAATTCTTTTTCGTTGGGAAATCTCGACTCGGCCCATCGGCCGGGAAGGATGTGCTCGGATAGCAACCGAAGCGCCTCCAGCTTCTCATTAGGATCTGTGACTGCGGCAGCAGTCCCCAGCACAACAACCGAGCGGTAGTTCATGGAATGATTGAAAATCGATCGTGCGAGTACGAGCCCGTCGAGCAATGTTACGGTTACACAGACTGCAATGCCCTGATCCAGGTTACGAAGCATGCGGCTCGCGGCCGACCCGTGAATATAAAGGTGGTCACCGCGCCGTCCAAAGCCGGTTGGGATAACGAATGGCTGCCCGTCGACGACGAATCCAACGTGACAGATGAACGCTTCATCGAGGATGGCCTCAATGGCGGCATGATCATATACACCGCGCTGCGGCTCGCGCACCAGACGCGTGCGCGTTGACGGGGCAGAATTTTCTGGCATGGAGACGCGAAACTCCGGCAATCGCGAAGGGTGCTCTAGGCCTCAGGCTCTAGGGTCAAGCTAGCGCTCAGTGTAACAAGTCTTGGGGCGCCGATGGACAACGGACCGATAAGGACAAAAAAGCTCAGCGATCCCAGTTGAGCACGCACCAAATCCCGTTTTCTACCAATGCAATTTAAGTCCCAACTGGAACTGCCGCGGATCATATGCGGCTGTTGCACGACCAGCATCCGTCCAGAGGGGATTCACGTCCGCGACGTTGAATCGATTCGCGATATTAAAAATATCGGCGCTGGCCTCGAGGTTAAAGCGTTCGCCGAAATAAATCCGCTTGGAAATTCGCAGGTCGTTGAAGACGGTCCACGGCCGAGTGCCAGCGTTGCGAGCGAGATTTCCATCCAGAGAAACGAGCGATCCATCGAAACCATCGATGAAACATGGCAGCTGGAAGCCGCCAGCAGGTGAGAATTGTGACGCTACGGTCTGGCCACAAGCGTTGCCAGGCGCATCGGCAGCAACCACGTTCGGTCGTGCTGTGTTTGGAGAAAACTGGAAGTTTGTATTTTCCGCAGTCAGGATGTTGAAGGGACGTCCGGACGCCACTTCAATGTACGGGGCGAATGTCATATTGCTCACGAGCCGACGCATGAAGTTTCCGCCGGCTAACTTGCCGGTCTGGAAAACGCCGCTGAATACGAGTCGGTGGCTCTGATCGAACAGAGAGTTCGAGCGCTCAAGTGACGGAAAAAAGCTGTCTTGCGGCGCGAGAGGCGATTGCAAGTCAGTGGAATCGTCGATTGCATGCGACCATGTGTAAGACGCGAGGAATTCGAAATTACGGGTGAAGCGCTTTTTAAGATTTGCAGTGAAGCCATGATAGACCGAGCTGCCGTTCGAGTAGTTGGCATCCATATCGCTGAAAGGCACACAATTGTCCAAAGCGGACGGATCATCTGATGGGTCGCACAATGAATTCAAGCCGGCTGCATGCAAAATCGAGTTCGCCAACGGAACGCAATCACGGTATGCCTGAGCTAATGAGGGATTGAGCCCGGAAGGCCGGAAGAAGTTCACCAGTGCTGCCGCAACATAAGGCTCGCCGGTCGGGGTCACGCCGCAAGTAGAAACGAACAGCGGGTTGGTGGCGTCCGAGCCCGCAGCTACCGCTGCCTGCCAGTTTTTAACCAGCAAATCTCCACGCGCGGTGTTCGCGTTGATAGGGCGGTTTATGTGGCGTCCACCGTTGAAGTTGTAGGCGAGGCTAAGGGTCAATCCTGAGCCGAGATCTCTTTCGAAACTCAAGTTAATTTGCTGTGAGTAGGCATAGACGAAATTCTTGCCCTGAGGATATCCAAATGGCTGAAAGCCCAACGGAAAGAACGGGCTGGTCTTCAAGTAATTCTGATTGATGAACAACGAATTTGGGAAGAAAGCGTCGAAACGTGATTCATTGGGAAGGTATCCGAGGAACGCGTCGCTGCCAGGCAGGCATCCAGCTGTCGCAAGCGTGCCCTGGAAGATGTTGGTCGCGTTCAGATTGGCCGGACTTGCGGCCGCTGGATTGGGTCCGCACGGGCTGCCTCCTACAAAAAGAAGCTGGCCGCTCTTGGACCCGTCGGATGCATCGCCAAGGAAATAGAGACCCAGCAATGGGTGATCATAAAAAATTCCGTAGGACGCGCGGAACACAGTTTTCCCGTCACCATGCGGATCCCATGCGAGACCGATTCGCGGCTGCAAATTGTTTTTGTCTGTGTCGATGCCCTTCTGCAGGCCGAGTTGGTTGTATGCAGCCAATGCCAGGTCGCTTGGTGGCGCGAACTTCGGTGGGAACTCGACGTCATATCGCAAGCCGAGATTGAGCGTGAGATTCGGCTTGATCTTCCACGAGTCTTGAATGAACAAGCCCAGTGGCTGGTTCTTGAAAGAATTTTGCGGGTTACCGATGCCCTGGATGAAAGAACTCGGAATTCCGAGTCCATAGGCTTGTACTGGAGAGAAGGCAGGAATCGTAATAGGCCCGGCAGTTGCCGGGAATCCGAGCTGTGTGGGATCAAGTCCTCCAAAGTTGATTACCGCGCCGTAATTCACCGTGAAGGTTGCCGATAGAGGGATGTAGTTGTAATCACCTCCGAACTTAATGTCGTGACGGCCCCTGCTGATCGAGAAGTTGTCCACAAACTGGTAGCGTTCCTCGGTTCGCTGAATGAAGCTATAGGGTTCGCGTCCGAAGAAGGCGAATCCTGGGATGTTAATTGCGGCGTTCGAGCCGCCCGGGCCGTCGTTATAGAAGTAAGACAAACCGCGACGCGCATACTGAAATCGGAATTCGTTGATCTTGTTGTTGCCGAAGGTCTGCGTATCCTGCGTTACGACACCCCAATCGTGATAGTCCTGTGCGGAGGTGCGCGAAAACGCGTTCTGGCCAAATGTTTGGTTCTGGCCGTTGACCTCAATTCCAGTCACGCGACTCGGGCTTACGCTGCCTCGAACCATTAGACGGTTGGAATTACTGAGATTGTGATCGATGCGCAACGAATAGAGATCCGTGTTCTCGTAAATTGGGAAGTTGCCAACTTGAGAATCGAGCGTCAGAAAAGATGCGGGGAGACCGTTGCAAAGAGTGTTGCCGCTATTGCACGAAGTTGGAAACTGCGAAAGAGGGCTGGTACCGTTCGTGGGAATTGGTATTACGCCAAAAGATGCTAACAAGCCAAATGACTCGGGATAGCTGCCATTCAATGCAATGCCGGATGAGCCGCCGGCTAGGAATGCGTATTGCTGCAATAGCGATGCTGGTAGCCCAGGAGTGCTCAAGAACACCGCTTGTTCAGGCGTCACTTTTATGTTGAAGGTTCCAGGCGGCGCCAATCCTGGCGCGAAAATATTGGTGGCATCGAAGTCTTGAAATCCAAATCCATTTTGCCCGATGCTTGCGAAACCAGTTTCGTGGCGCCTCGTGAGTTCATAGGAAAAGTAGTACCAAGTCTTATCCTTCTTGATTGCCCCGCCGAATGCTGCACCGGCTTGCACGCGAGTGTATGCCGGATCACTCTCCGTACTAAACGGATTCACAGCCTGGATTTTGCGGTTTCGGAGATATCCGTATACGTCGCCATGAAAATCGTTTGCACCGGAACGAGTGATGATATTTACAACGCCACCTGATGCTCGCCCGTATTCCGCGGCATAGCTGTTGCTGACGATCTGGAATTCCTGCACCGCCTCCTGCGAAACCGTCGAGCGCACGCCATTGGTCGAGTTATCGATGGCGTCCGCGCCGTCCACGTTAACCAGGTTTGAGCGCGCACGTTGTCCGCTGATGTTCAGACCGGAGGTGGGAGCCGCACCGATGTTCGGCGCATTGTCTCGAACGACCTGCGAATCTGTAAGAGCGAAGTTGATGTAGTTGCGGCCGTTGATCGGAAGGTTGTCGATTTGCCGTTGATCGACTGTGTTCGTCGTCTGACTGCGCGTAGTTTCCACGAGAGCTGGATCGGTGTTGACTTCCACTACAGTCTGTCCTCCCGAGACTTTGAGAGTGATGGGAAGATCACGGGCCTGACCAACAGTGACGCTAATGTCGGGTGCATCGGTTTTGCCAAAACCCGAGGCTTCAACAGAGACCGTGTACGTTCCCGGGGGAAGTTGCAGAATTCTGTATTCGCCATCGGAATTGAGCGTCGTGGTGCGTTCAATGCCTCTGGCCTCGTCCCGCGCAATGACGGTGGCCGTCGTGACAACACCGCCCTTCTCATCTCGAACAGTCACGCGCAGATCGCCAGTGGCGGAGCTCTGAGTGAACGCAGGTACGCCGAATGCTAAGACGAGCAGGATTAGAGCAGAAATCTGCGCGCTGAATTTCATAAGACTCCTAGAGTCGCCAAGCCCGCGGGGAGAAGCGGTGGCAGAAGGCAAGCTTGCATGGTTGGCTAGCTTCCGAAAGATGCTCACGTTGGGGGAGCGGTGCGTCCCGCTGGTTTTTACATCAGGCCGGACGGGAAAGCAAGCTGCAACGCATGACGTGCATAGGGTTAGTTAGCGTTTCGTGTTCTCTTCCAGTGAATTCCCTTCAACTCAAGAGACATGACATTTGTCACGTGCAGCGCATGATGATGTCCACTGTCGTGACGCGCGTATTTAACCGATGATGCAGGAGTCCTTGATGAAGTTTCCGGACGGAGACCGTGCATGATCGCGACTCTCGAACAGAATTGGAAGCTCCCTTTATCAACAACACGCCCGGTGGTTGCTTGTTTGGATCGTGTTAGCAAAAGCTACGGAACCGTGACAGCTCTACACGACATTACTTTCCGGTTGCAAGCCGGAGAACTGGTCGCGGTCCTCGGGCCAAATGGGGCCGGAAAAACGACGATGATTCGAATCTTGCTCGGTCTCGCACATGCGTCGCATGGTACGGCCCGGTTATTCAGCAGCGATCCGGAAAACAGGGAAGCGCGCACACGTGTCGGTGCAATGCTGCAGGTAGGAAAGGTTCCAGAGACCTTGCTAGTTCACGAACACATCGACCTGTTTTCGAGCTATTACCCAAATCCCTTACCAATTTCGGAAACCATGTCCATCGCCGGCGTAAAAGAAATTGCCAACAAGAAGTTCGGCGACCTCTCCGGCGGACAAAGACAACGGGTGTTGTTCGCATTGGCGATTTGCGGCGATCCGGATCTCCTCTTTTTAGACGAACCAACGGTCGGCTTGGACGTGGAAGCGCGCAGAATGCTGTGGGCCGAGATCCGAAAAATGATTTCACGTGGCAAGACTGTATTGCTCACCACCCATTATCTCGAGGAAGCAGATGCCTTGGCGGATCGCGTCGTCGTCATCAACCGGGGCAGTGTTATCGCCGAAGGCTCACCCGCCGATATTAAGCGCCAGGCGGCTGGACGCAGAATTCGTTGTGTCAGTTCGCTCGACGTAGCCGTGGTTCGGCGCGTTGCTGGTGTGGTTGAAGTCCGGCAGGACCGAGAGGCTTTAGAGATCCGGGCCACGGAAGCGGAACCTGTTATTCGCGAACTCTTGGCCCGCGATCAGCACCTTTCCGGGCTTGAGGTAACCAGCGCGGGTCTTGAGGACGCATTCCTGGCCCTTACACGCAACGACGATACCAATAGAAATTCAGAGGTGACACGATGAGTGCGATTGCGCCGGCGATCCACGCGATTGCGGTTCGGAGACCGTTGACTCGGACCGTTGTTGTTTATTGGAAGGAAGCAAAATACGAATTTCTCAAACTGCTGCGGATTCCAATGTATTCCGCGTCTGTGCTTCTTTTCCCACTGATGTTTTACGTCTTGTTTGGATTGGCGTTTGGCGGTCAGCAGATTGACGGTGTTCGCCAGAGCGCCTACTTGCTCGCGACGTATGGGACTTTTGGAGTCATGGGTGCATCACTCTTTGGAACAGGCGCATCGATGGCGGCGGAGCGTGGCTTGGGATGGATGCAGGTTAAGCGTGCGAGTCCGATGCCGCCGTTTGCTTATTTTGGCGCAAAGATTGCCGTGAGCGTAGTTTTCAGCTCACTTGTTGTCGTGTTACTCACCATTCTTGGTTTGTTGTTTGGTGGTGTGCATATGGCCCCGCTGAGCATTGCAAGGCTTCTGGCGACGCTTATCGCGGGCTGCATTCCATTTTGCACGCTTGGACTGGTAGTCGGATACTTTGCTGGACCTAATTCTGCTCCGGCGACCATCAACTTGATCTATCTTCCCATGTCGTTCTGCTCAGGGCTATGGGTTCCTTACCTTTTCCTGCCAAAGTTCGTAAAGCAAATCGCGCAAGTGTTACCGTCGTACCACTTGTCCCAAATGGCGCTTGGCGTCGTCGGCGCGGGCAGAAACGAGTCCTCATTTTGGCACTGCGGAATCATGCTTGCATTTACCGTGCTTTGTCTCGGAGCAGCACGACTTGGCTTCCGTCGAGATGAAGGACGATTGTATGGATAAGAGCAATCTGGGGATGTTCTTGATTGCGTTTGCGATCGTGCTTCTCGTCGTAGCTGGGAGGATCGACTGGCTCGCCATCCTTTTACCATGTGGGATCGTAGTCCTATTCATCGGAGCAAGAAGTTCGGCGTGGTCAGTTCGCGTGCCTCGCGACGCGAAAAAGCGGTAGGCTAGGCTAGCGATGAGGTTGCTGCCACCCAATCAAGACCACGGATGGGCGCCCTACGTGTGGCTTGCCTATTTCGTGTTCTTCTATGTTCATCCCATTTTTGATCATATTGGCTGGGCAGAGTGGGTTGCGACTCTGCTTGGCACAGTGGCCTTTCTCGTACTGTATTTCTTGAACTTTTGGCTTAAGCGTCCGGCCTCGTACTTTGTCATAGCCGGGATGGTTTCACTGGGAATCGGTTTTGCGCACTGGAACCATGGTGCGGCTGGATTCTTTATCTATGCAGCTTGCTTCGTTCCCTTTGCGGTGGAGACGGAACGCGCCGCCGCAGTCGGACTTGGGATCATTGTTGGGACGGTCGCTCTTACATGGTGGTTGTTGGGGATGCCTCTGCAATGGCTCGTAACAGCGGCGTTCTTCTCGACTTTTCTGGGCGTTGGAAACATTTTCTTTGCTCAACGGGACCGTGCCGAAGAGAAGTTGCGTCGCGCCAATGAAGAGATTGAACATCTGGCCAAAGTCGCTGAGCGCGAACGCATTGCCCGTGATTTGCACGATGTGCTGGGCCATACCTTGTCGCTCATCACGTTGAAATCAGAACTAGCCGGAAAACTCTTTGACCGCGACCCGGCCCAAGCAAAAAATGAAATCCGGGAGATAGAACTCACGGCTCGCCAAGCCTTGTCGGATGTCCGCCAGGCCATTACCGGATATCGTGCCAAAGGCATAGGAGAGGAACTTCGGCAAGCTGCGTCCGCGCTGGAAACTGCGGGCGTAAAGGTCGAAGTGAAGTCGTCGTTATTGAAGTTGCCTCCTACGGAGGAAAGCGTTCTGGCTCTGATTCTCCGAGAAGCAGTTACAAATGTCGTTCGCCATGCCAACGCACGAAATTGCGCCGTCCATGTTATGCAGGAAAACGGCCACTGCCGCCTCGAAGTGCGAGACGATGGGCGAGGTGGGTACCAATTGGAAGGCAATGGCTTGCGCGGAATGCGAGAGCGCGTCGAGGCAATGGGCGGTCAGCTCGCGCGGGATACCAGCGATGGCACGAAGTTGATTGTGACCCTGCCGGTATCCAAGAGTGGGAGTGTTGACGCATGACTCCTGGAGCCAAAGATGGCAAGAAAACGATCCGTGTTGTGATCGCCGAGGACCAAGGCATGGTGCTCGGAGCACTCGCGAAGCTTCTGGAATTTGAAAGCGACATTTCCGTGGTGGCGAAGGCACGCGATGGCAATGAGGCGCTGGATGCTGTAATAGCGCAAAAGCCCGACGTTTTCATAACCGACATCGAAATGCCTCACATGAGTGGTCTTGACGTGGCCGGCGAATTGAAGCGACGGCGAATGGACACACGCGTGATTATCGTGACCACGTTTGCGCGAACAGGTTATCTTCGTCGCGCGTTGGACTCGGGAGCATCTGGATACCTTTTAAAGGACCGCCCTGCGGAAGAACTAGCCGATGCTGTGCGAAGGGTGCACCAGGGATTGCGCGTCATCGATCCGGAACTGGCAACAGAAGCTTGGGGAGAATCGGACCCGTTGACTTACCGTGAGCGCCAGGTTCTTCGGATGGCGGGGGACGGCGTGGCAAGCGGGGAGATTGCTGAGAAGCTAAGTCTGTCGGAGGGAACGGTACGTAATTATCTTTCGGAAGCGATCAGCAAGTTGGGCGCAAGTAATAGAGTCGAGGCTGCCCGCATCGCGCGTACCAAGGGATGGTTGTAAGGTCAATTCAACTTCTCTATTCCTGAACTTTCTTTCTGGCATGTTTTAAGTGCCCACGCCATACGAGGCGTGTTGTGTGCGATACCGATACGCCCCTGGGCATCCAATACGATGATGCCGCCGTGTCCATTCACTCTCTGCTCCAGGTAATTGATCGCTTCCTGTGCGACCCATTCAGGCTGATTGCCAGCTTGAACTCGATCCGCGGCCCATTTAGCCAGAACCAGCTTCATGATGGGCTCACCCCACCCAGTCGTGGATGCGGCAGCACTCAGATTGTCCGCGTAACAACCGCATCCAATCAACGAGGAATCGCCAAGGCGCCCCGGAGCTTTGTTTAACGTGCCCCCGGTCGAAGTGGACGCTGCAATGTTGCCATTTTTGTCGAGGGCGACGGCGCCAACAGTATCGTGGGATACCGTGGGCGCGAAAAGATTAGGTTGTGATTCGCCGTTTGCCTGGTATTCGCGCAAACGCTCTACTTCGCGCGGGATAACCAACTCTTCGTTGTTGCAAAGAGGAATGCCGTGCTCCGTGGCGAAACGTTCCGCACCTTCTCCGACAAAGTAAACGTGCGGGCTGTCGCTCAGAATTTTACGAGCAGTGCGAACGGGATTCCGCAGTCGCTCGACGCACCCAACGCCGCCGCCTCGAAGCGTTGCACCATCCATGATGAAGGCGTCGAGCTGAACTTTGCCATCGCGGTTCAAGAAACTCCCGCGTCCAGCGTCAAAGGTCTCATCGTTTTCAAGGACAACGACAGCCTCTTCCACCGCATCGACACTTGTTCCCCCACTGTCGAGCACTCTCCATCCGGTTGCGAGAGCATTTCGAACACCATTGAGATGAGCATCCACCATGTCGTCTGGAATTGCCCAAGCGCCGCCATGCACCACGATTACAGGGTTGTTGGCCACTGAATCCCCACTTGCAGAAATGAAAGAATGACCGGTTAGTTTAACAGCGTGGGGACAGGATAGATTACGTGATGATTAGGCGGCGCGGCCGGGTTGCGCACTAGGTTCGATCTGGTGCGTTTGTTGCCACGTGAACTGGATTCGGTGGATTACCGTTAGTGTCGAGATGACAGCGATCACCCACAACGCAGGGGTCATGCGGTTGAAAAGAGCCCCAATAATAAGTAGGACCAGCCGCTCGGGCCGCTCCATGAAACCCACCTTGCAAGTCGGTATCAGCGATTCAGCGCGCGCCCGCGTATAACTCACCATGATTGAGCTGATCATGACGAACGCCGTCAAAACCACATAGAAAAATCGGTTGCCGCGAGCGTAAAAGACTAACAGGCCGAAGAACAGCGACGCGTCACTGTAGCGATCGACCACGGAGTCGAAAAATCCACCGAAGCGTGTGACTTGGTTAGAGGCGCGAGCGACGCGTCCATCCACGAGATCAAAAAAGCCGGAACCAATGATGACCAGGCCGGCGTAGAAGAACATGATTCGTTGGTTGTCCCCATTCGCGTAGCCAAACAAGAATGCCGCAACCGTGTTGATGACAAGTCCGAAGAATGTAAGAACGTTTGGATTGATGCGCGCAAGTGCAAGCCAACGAACGATGGTGTCCAGCAGAACTCCGCACGCTCGGCCGAAGGCGCTGGTCCAGGTCACTTCGAGCCGGCCTCCGCTTCAGCAGCATCGTGCATGGTAATGAGGCTCAAGATTTCCATCTCACGCTTGCCATTTGGTGTGACGACCAGCGATGTGTCGCCAACTTTTTTGTTCAGCAACGCACGTCCGATGGGGGATGTAGTCGAAATCTTGCCGGCGGCGACGTCTGATTCCTCGCTCGTGACCAGCTGGTACTCGATTTCCTCGCCCTTTTCGTTGTCGTAAACCTTCACTGTCGAGCCGAGCCCGACTTTATCTTTAGGAATGTTATTGAGATTGATCAAAGAAAGATCGGCGATGCGTTTACCTAGCTGGCGCAGTCTAGCCTTTACAAACTCCTGGCGCTGCTTCGCCATGTGATACTCGGCGTTTTCGCTCAGATCGCCCAGTGCAACGGCCTTTTTCAACTCTCTTGGAAGCTCGTGACTGAGCTCGTGTTCGAGCGCGTTGATCTCTTCCTGAAGCTTTTTCTTAATATGCTCAGTCATGCTGCCGTAGATTATACCCCCAAGAATCGCGTTCGGTTTGGCTTGAGAGATGTCGCAGCGAAGTACGCGTGAGACGCAGTCACGGCAAAGTTACCACAGGCAAGTTCATGCGACTGCGGCAGTTAACCGAAGTCTACGTCATTCTCGAGATCGCGCGAGAGCGCGTAAACATTGCCTTTTCGTTGGCATTCACCTACAATCCAAAAAGTAATTGGGTGTTCGTCCTTCCCGCTCGCAGGGCTTTGGGTGTCCCTCATGATCAGTAGCGACGGTAATTTCCACATCGGCGACAAGGTCGTCTATCCGAACCATGGCGTAGGAATTATTGAACAGATCAGCAGCCGAACGACCGGAAGTACGGTTGAACGCTACTACCTGTTGAAGATCAAGGCCAGTAGCGCGAAGGTCATGGTGCCATTTCAAAATGCCGCCACCGTCGGGTTGCGGCGAGTAGTGCGCAATGGCGAAGTTCAAAAGATCGTGGATTATTTGACTGAAGGCGAGGCATCGAGCAACGGCGACTGGAAAGATCGTTTTAAAGAAAACTCGGAGCGCATGCGAACCGGGTCGCTCCTCGAAGTGGCCGCGGTTCTCAAAAGTCTGCTGTTCCTTACTACCAGCAAGCCTCTTTCCTTCCGCGAGAAGAAGATGCTCGAACGGGCGCGCTATTTGCTCGTGAGTGAGTTAGCCATGGCCAAGAACTGCGAAGAGAACCACGTCGAAGACGTTCTCACCAAAGCACTCGCGAAGTGCAACCTGCGATTTCCTGAAGCGTCGGAGTTTGAAGCCTAGGTTTCCCCACGACGGCGTCCGACGCAGTTGTTCCTTCCTTATCTTGATCCAAATGTGCGCTCATTCCCCTAGCCAGGCTGCGTATGGTTTCATCGACTCCACGTGATCGAAAATTATCTTCATCGTTCCAGTAATTGGAATCGCGAGGATAAGACCAATTGCGCCCCACATCCAACCCCAAAAAAGAAGAGATATCGTCAGTGCCAGCGGATTAAGCTGCAGCCGCTTGCCAAGAATCATTGGATACAAGACATTCAGTGCGAAGACGTGGAGAAGCACAACTGAAATCACGATGAGAAACGCGTCCGCAGAAGAAATCTGCCCCACGCCTACCGCGAGTGGCGGCGCGATCGCAAGCAGCACTCCCATATATGGGATCAGGCTCACGAATCCACTGATAAACCCTATGAAATAGAAGAACGGGATTTTTAAAGCCCAGAAAATCGCGACGCTCAGCACGGACATGAACAATCCCACAATCAAGTTGCCAAGAATGAACGCGCGCATCATCTTGCCGATCAGGCCCAGCGTAACGAAGGCGGTATGTCGATGCTGCATCGGGAACAGCATGACCGTGGCCGAACGGACGTGGCTGCGCCAACTCAGCATGAAATAAACAAGGAAGGGGATGAACGTCGTTGCCAACAAAATATCGCTGACAGAAGTGAAGCCATGGGAAAGGGCGTCGCTCCACGTTGGGAGGGGCCGCACTTTGAGGACGTTCTTGTCGTCGCTGCTAGGAGGAATGAAATCCGTACTGCGTTGGAAGTCTTCGGCTTGTTGGCGAAATCTTCCGAGTACATCTCGGATCTGCTGCGAGTATTTCGGAAGATTGGCCAAAAACGATTCGGCGTGACTGTATGAAACGTATGTGAGCCCATAGATCACAGCCAGCAATAGAACGACCGCTATAAACGCGGCGAGACTGCGATGAAGTTTGAATTGGATAAGAAACTCCACCACCGGCGCCAGAATGAATGCCAATAAAATGGAACCTAGGAGGGTGACCAGCACCAGCTGGCCCAAGTAAACGAGGGCGAGGATGACGCCTACAGCAATCACATTGAGAGCCCAGCTTCGAGGCTTCGATGACGTTGTTGTCATGCTGTGAACGGTTTGGGTGTTTTCATTCATGCTTCAGGCGCCATGCACGGCTCTTCATACGTATAATCGGTCGTGCTCAGTGACACTAGCGACTTCGAAGTAAAACGTCCAATTGGGCGTGTCCTAGGCCTGGACGTCGGATCCAGGCGCATCGGTGTCGCGATTTCTGATCCCCTCGGAATCACTGCCCAAGGTCTACAAACTATACGCCGACAAAACAAGCGTTTAGACTTTGCTGCCCTCGAAACGCTGATTAAGAGTTACGAAGTGCGAGAAATCGTCGTCGGATTGCCGCTGCGTCTCAGCGGCGCAGAAGGAACGCAATCCGGGAAAATGCGCGACTTCGCGGCAGACCTACATAGCCGCTTTCAGTTGCCCGTTCACCTTTGGGACGAACGCCTTACGTCTGCGCAGGCAAACCGTGTCCTCCGCGAGAGCGAGATTAGCATCGAGAAGCGCGCAGCGGCTGTCGACCGTATGGCAGCGGTACTCATTCTTCAAGGCTGGATGGAAGGACACCGCTAACGAGATCGGTAGCTTCGGCTACTTGTCTCTCATGGCCCTGCGGTATGCATTTACGTTCTGATTGTGTTCTTCCAGGCTTCTGGCGAAGCGGTGGTGGCCATTAGAATCGCTCACGAAAAATAGGTACTGAGAAGGGGTGGGATGCATCGCTGCCTCTAGCGATCCTCGACCGGGATTCGCGATTGGGCCGGGCGGCAATCCGGGATTTCGGTACGTGTTGTAGGGCGATTTGAAAAACAGGTCGTCGTGGTGCAATGTGCCCTGGTATGCACCCGCTAACAATTCCGCATAAATCACACTGGGGTCAGCATCAAGCGCCATCTTTCTCTGAAGGCGGTTGTAATATACCCCAGCCACGAGAGGCCGTTCCTCCGGTACCGCCGTTTCCTTCTCAACAATTGATGCCATCGTGACGATGCGGTGAACCTCACTCGAAAGCCCAATCTGTTGAGCGACCTGTCGAAACTGCTTCACCATGGCGGCCGCCATGTCCTTGAGAGATTGCGTTCGTGTGAATTGGTACGTCTCAGGATAAAGATAGCCTTCCAGCGATCGGGCTTCAGGATCAAGATCTGCCACCAATGACATCTCGCTCTGCGCAATCTTAAGAAAATCCTGCGACGATCCTAGGCCGGCCTCTTCGATCGAGCGGGCCACATCAAACATTGTGTAACCCTCTGGTATCGTCACCGTATGGAAATAAATGTCGCCGCGCGCGAGCCGATCATGGATGTTTGGGATATCGGCAGATCGTTCAAACACATATTCTCCGGCCTTCAGTGACCGTGCCGGATGAAGATAATGCCAAAGTCGAAATGCGATGGCGCTGCGGATTACGCCAGCCGACCGCAGTTCTAAAGCGATGCGGCGGCTAGAGTATCCCGGACGTAACAGAACCAGGGTGGGAGAAGATGGCCCCAGAGGAGCTTTCAAGGTCCACGCTAACCACCCACCGACAGCAAGGACCACCACGAACAATAGAAGGACGAGTCTGCGCAATGGAGCCCCAGTTTAGACGAAATGCTTCCTGCAAATCCGCCTTCGTTTAAAACCGAGGTGTCATCTCGTGACCTGACCGTTGGGCTAAGCCGCCAGCACCACTAGCCGTTGCCGCATGTCCCCACGGTTGCCGGATGTCGCCCCCACATTTCCAAAGTGCGCGGAATCTCTCGTTCGCAACGTCCGGGCGTCCATCTGATGCCGTATACTCGTTTAAAACCCAGGGAATCGCCTGTCGCTGTATGAACCGTTTTCGTCGTATCCAGATCGTATGGTTGTTCCTCGCCGTTGTGCCATTAAGCGGTTGTCTCTTCCGCACTCGCAAAATTGAACGCCAATTTTCCACCGCTCCTCTAAAGACCGCGACCCAGCAAGAGCTACTCGACTACATCAACACCGAGTCCGCCAAGATTCAGTCGATGCAGGCGACGGTCGATATCGACACCTCCGTAGGTGATCAGAAAAAAGGCAAGATTACTGATTACAAGCAGATACGCGGCTATGTGCTTGCCCGAAAGCCAGCGATGCTTCGAATGATCGGGCTGTACCCGATCGTTCGTAACACCGCTTTTGACATGGTGAGCGATGGCACGGACTTCAAATTGTGGATCCCGGCGAAGAACAAGTTCGTCGTAGGACGCAATGACACGGAATCACACAATCCAGATCAGCCCCTCGAGAATTTGCGCCCTCAACATATCTATGAGGCACTCCTTCTGGGAGCAATTGACCCGCAGAACGAAATTGCCGTTCGCGAAAACGACTATGAAACGGTAGTGGACTCAAAAGGGCATCGAGTCGAACAACCGGATTACGAGGTCAACGTGATTCGGAAAAGCGATAAAGGCTGGTATTTGTCTCGAAAAGTCGCTTTCAGCCGTACCGATTTGCTCCCGCGTCAGCAACGGATTTATGACGAGCAGGGCAACGTCGCCACCGACGCGCGCTACGAAAATTACAAGGAGTATGACGGGATTAAGTTTCCCTCTCGCATCGAAATCGAGCGGCCGTCGGAGGGATACGACATCACTCTGACCATTGTGAAAATTGAACTCAACAAGAGCCTCACAAACGAGCAGTTTGCTCTCCAGCAGCCGCCGGGCGCTGAGGTAATGCGTCTGGACAATAAGCCTTCAAAAGGCGGCAGCAGTGGAAGTCCGAAATACGTCCACGATTAGAGGATTCACAAGCATGATGAACAAGATGATTGTTGCCAATTTGGCACACCGACCGATGCGGTCGCTGATTTCAATCGTCGCAATCGCCCTTGAAGTGACGCTCATCCTGTTAATTGTGGGCCTATCGCTAGGCATTCTCAATGACTCCAAGGCTCGACAGGCTGGCATCGGAGCGGACGTGATCGTGATGCCGCCTGGTTCGTCGTTCATCGTCGGGTTGACCGGCGCCCCTATGTCGATCAAGGTGGGGAATATTCTCGAAAAGCTGCCACACGTGACAGCCGTGGCACCTGTCATTACCCAGGTGTCGACCTCTGGCGCATTGGAAGTGATTGCTGGCATTGATCTCAAAAGCTACGAAAGCTTGTCCGGTCCCTTTCACTATCTATCCGGCGGCTCGTTTCAAGGACCGGACGACGCTCTGGTCGATGACCTGTTCGCTAAAGGAAAACATGTCAAGGTCGGCGATACCATCGAGATTTTGAATCACAACTTTCGCATCGCGGGAGTCGTGGCCCAGGGGAAGGGGGCACGCAAGTTCCTGCCAATCGCCACTCTGCAGGATCTGGTGGGTGCTAAAGACAAGGCATCGATTTTCTACCTTAAGTTGGACGACCCGGCTAACGCCGACGCCGTCGTAAATGAGATCAAAGCCGTGCCAGGAATGGAGAAGTATGTCGCCACTTCAATGGCGTACTACCTTTCCATGATGACGCCGAGCAACTACCCCGGCCTGTCGAGCTTCATCAACGTGGTGATTGGGATATCCGTAATCATTGGCTTCATCGTGATTTTCCAGGCCATGTACACCGCCGTCATGGAGCGGACACGTGAAATTGGCATTTTAAAGTCCTTGGGCGCGTCAAAGATGTACATCGTGAACGTGATTTTGAGGGAGACGCTACTGCTGGCGCTCTGTGGAATAGTGGCAGGAATTCTGTTCAGCCTGCTTGCTCGGGCCGGCATCGTGCAACGCCTTCCCTTGTTGAGAGTCGTGGTCACCGGTGAATGGATTTTGAAGGCAACCGTTGTCGCGATCGTCGGCGCAATCCTCGGGGCGTTGTACCCGGCCTTCAAGGCGGCTCAGAAGGACCCGATCGAGGCTTTGGCCTATGAATAGCCCGAAATTCATCGCCAACAGGGGGATGAGTTTGGGCTATGCCGTTTGTTGACAACCCTCTAGAAGCTAAGTTATCTTAAAAGCTTTGGTAGTCCTGCGGTTGCCCGCCTGAGCCCTGCGCGTTCTGCGCTGTGTTGGGTATTCAGCGGTCTTCTTTGCACTTTTAAAATTCTGGGAGATTTCAGATGTCAACCTATTTCCCCAAAGAGGGGGAAATTGCGCGCAAGTGGTACGTCGTGGATGCCTCCGAAATGGCCTTGGGCAGGCTTGCCTCTAAGGTCGCTCGCATCCTAATGGGCAAAGAAAACCCGAAATATACTCCGTTCATTGACACCGGCGATCACGTGGTCGTGATTAATGCCGAGAAAGTCAGAACAACGGGTATGAAATCCGAGCAGAAGGTTTACCACCGCTACACCGGATACCCGGGTGGCCTGCGATCGGAAGACTACCGGAAGCGCTTTGACCGGAAGCCAGAGCTCATTATCGAAGACGCTGTGGCACGTATGCTCCCGAAAAACAAATTGGGAAAGCATATGGCCAGCAAACTGAAGATTTACCGTGGGGAAAAGCACCCACATGAAGCACAGAAACCCGAAGCGTTGTCGCTGGTGTAGGCAATTATACTTTCGGCCCTCGGGCCGGAGCAGTTTTTTGAAAATCCTTGGAAGGTTAAAAGCACCGGGTCAAGATGAAATGCTGACCGCTGGGTGCTGAAGGCTAATCAATGGCGGAAGTGATTCAATATTACGGAACAGGTCGGCGCAAGACAGCAATCGCGCGAGTCTATTTGCGTCCCGGCAGCGGCGACTTCAAAGTCAACGGTCGCGAGTTCGAAGAGTACTTTGTGACTCCATCGCAGCGAGTGGCAGCCAAGCAACCCTTGGCGTCGACCGAAACCGGTGGCACGTTTAACGTCCTTGCCAACGTTTCGGGCGGCGGAGTAGACGGTCAGGCCGACGCGGTGAAGTTGGGAATCGCGCGCGCGTTGATGCAATTCAATGCCGAGTTCCGCAAGAAACTGAAGGCTGAAGGAATGGTCACGCGCGATTCGCGTGGCAAGGAACGGAAGAAGTACGGGCAGAAGGGCGCTCGTAAGCGGTTCCAGTTCAGCAAGCGCTAGATTTTGAGCTAACAGCCGAAGGCTGAAGCTGCGGTAGGTGTCCAATTCTTCCCGTGCTTCGTGGCGCGGGGACGGGAATGGTAATCCGAGAGGTCGAACAAGACCAGCTCTCGGATGCAAACCAATGAGGAGGTTGTTTGGCTAACATCACCATGAAAGAGTTGCTCGAAGCAGGTGTTCACTTCGGGCATCAGACGAAGCGCTGGAACCCTAAGATGAAGGAATACATCTTCGGTGAGCGCAACGGTATTTACATTATCGATTTGCAGAAGACGCTGAAGATGTTCAAAGAGGCGTCGAAGTTTGTGCAGGACCTGGCGACCGAAGGCAAGCGTGTGCTCTTCGTGGGAACCAAGCGCCAGGCACAGGATGCGATCGCCGAAGAAGCGCAGCGCTGCGGGATGTTTTACATCAATCAGCGTTGGCTGGGCGGGCTCCTGACTAATTGGGTTACGGTTCAGAAGTCGGTAAAGCGACTGAAGGAACTAGACGAAATGGCCACAGACGGCCGTTACGAGTTGTTGCCGAAGAAAGAAGTCATCAAGCTCGAACGCGAGCGCAAGCACCTGCAGGCCAACCTGGCTGGCATCAAGGAATTGACACGTTTGCCCGACGCGGTGTTCGTGATCGATTCCAACAAGGAGCAGATTGCGGTCCGCGAGGCGCGTAAGCTAGGTATCCCCGTCGTGGCAGTGGTCGATACGAACTGTGATCCGAGCGAAGTGGACTACGTGATTCCCGGCAATGATGATGCCCTTCGGGCGATCCGCTTGTTTGCATCCAAAATTGCCGATTCCATCGTCGAAGGCGTGCAACTGATGAGCGACAAGCAAGTGGCCGAGATGGCCGCAGCCGTCCACAGCGCCGAAGATAGCGCTGCCTTATCTGACGAAGTCTCTGCGGATGCACAAGGCGCCGCGGTTGAGAGTGGCGAGGACATCAGCATGGAAGATGTTTTGGGCGCAGGCACAAGGAAGCGACCTGTCGCGGCGACCGAAGATATAGACTCCCAGGTTGAGACCAAAACCTTCTAGGTGTCAAAACTCTCTGAAGTCCGGGCTTCAGCCCCAAGGGAAAGCGACCCGCGCGGGTAGTCTGGCGCGGGTCAAATTTTATAAACGCACTGCAAAGCCCAATCCCGGGGCGAAACTTGCAGATGCAGAAACGAATCTAATCGTCATGAGTACAACTACTGTGAATATTTCAGCAAGCCAAGTGAAAGAGCTTCGTGAGAAGACCGGGGCGCCCATGATGGATTGCAAGCAGGCGCTTTCGGAAGCCAAGGGCAATCTTGAAGAAGCCGTCGTGTTGCTACGCAAGCGCGGCGTTTCCGTGGCGGCCAAGAAAGCGACTCGCGTGACTAGTGAGGGTTCTGTCTCGAGCTACATTCACGCCGGAGGAAAGATTGGCGTGTTGGTGGAAGTGAACTGTGAGAGCGATTTCGTTGCCCGCACGGAAGACTTCAAGGAACTGATCCACGACATCGCGATGCACATTGCCGCGAGCGATCCGAAATACGTCCGCAAAGAGGACGTCACTCCCGAAGCCTATGCGCGAGAGAAAGAAATCTATCTCGATCAGGCGATTCGCAGCGGGAAACCTGCGAACATCGCAGAAAAAATGGTCGCGGGTAAGATGGAGAAGTTCTACGAGGAAGTCTGTTTGCTCGAACAGCCTTTCATCAAAGACCAAACTGTCAGCATCGGACAACTGATCGCAACCAAGGTAGGTAAGCTGGGCGAGAACATTGCCGTTCGCCGGTTCGCGCGCTTCAAGGTTGGGGACGCGGGCGAAACGATTGCCGTTACGAAACCTACAGAACAGAAAGCGGAGTAACAGAAGGGCTGCTTCGGCAGCCCTTTTTTAGTGTCCGGAACGCTTCGCTTGTCAGCGTCACTACTCCGACCGAGAAATCGAGGACCGAGACTCGCATGGATACTCCCGCCTTCAAGCGCATCTTGCTTAAGCTTTCTGGCGAAGCCCTCGCCGCCAACCAGGGATTCGGTGTCGAGTCTGCTCGTATTCACGAAGTGGCTGCTGAGCTCGCCGATGTTCATACCCTGGGCATTCAGATCGCAATCGTGGTGGGCGGTGGCAATTTCTTCCGTGGTGTCGCTGAACAAGCCAAGAAGATGGACCGCGTTTCCGCAGATCACATGGGCATGTTGGCCACAGTGATTAACGCGCTTGCATTGCAGGACGCCCTCGAGAAGCAAGGCGTTTACACCCGCGTCCAGTCGGCAATTGAAATGAACCAAGTCGCCGAACCTTTCATTCGCCGTCGCGCGATTCGCCACTTGGAAAAGGGCCGCATCGTGATATTCGCGGGCGGTACGGGCAACCCGTATTTTTCCACCGACACTGCCGCTTCGCTCCGTGCGATGGAAATCAAAGCGGACGCAATTTTGAAGGCCACCAAGGTCGATGGAATCTATGACGCCGATCCCATGATCGTGAAAGACGCCAAGAAGTTCGCTGAGATTTCCTACATGGAAGTCCTGAAACAGGGGCTGAAGGTAATGGATTCCACTGCGATCTCTCTCTGCAAAGACAACAACCTTCCCATCATCGTCTTCAACCTTAACCGGCACGGCAACATCCGCAAGGTCGTCCTCGGGGAGAAGATCGGCTCGCTCGTCAGCGCATAGTGGCCGAACGAATGAGCTCCATCACAGAAGCGCTAGTGCGCTATTGTGACACGCGCTTGCCGTCAACGTCGTAAACCTCGAGCGGACCGTATTTCATCAGCACATCCTTGATCTCTTTTCCAGAGCCGACGCAGACGACTTGCATTTTGGATGCGTCGAGATATTTTTTAGCGACTCGTTGTACTGAATCGGCGCCGACTTTTGCGACGTCGACTGGATAACGATCCCAGTAATCGACTGGCAAGTCATTGTGTTTGACACGCATCCATAGATCAATGAGTTCGCGGTCGTGCTCCAAGGACAGTGCAAAGCTGGCGATCATGGCGCGTTTCGCGTCGTCGAGCTCCGCTTCCGGTACAACCTCGTCGCGAATGCGCTTAAACTCTCCCAGCAGTTCGTGCATCGACCCATCGGTCACCGCTGTCCGAACCTCGGTGTTGGCAAGTAGAGGGCGCGGATAGGTATCCGCCGCGATAAAGCTGTAGGCCCCGTATGTGTATCCCTTCTCCTCACGTAGATTCAGGAACAGTCGCCCCGTCGATCCTTCCCCGAGCACGCGATTCATCACTCGAAGTGGAATGTAGTCCGGATTGTTCCGCGGTACCGTGAGTTCACCTGCCAGAATGTTGGTCTGCACCGAGTCCGGCCGGTCCACAAGATAAATCTTGAACGGTGCTGCTGGCGCGAGAGTTCCAATCTGTGGAGCTGTAAACGGCTGGCCTTTCCAACCCCCCAAATGTTTTTCGAGCAATGCCGTCATCTGCTTTGCATCGAAATCCCCGACGACGCCAAGCAGAGCATTCCCCGGCAAATAGTACTGGCCATGAAATTTCCGCATCTGTTCAGCCGTCAGCCCTTGAATCGAAGACGCCGTCGGCGATGTTATGGCTGCCGGAAAATTGCCATATAGCGCCCGATACATTTGCTCTTCCGCCAGAAAGTTCGGATCGGAACGTTCTTGTTCCAGTTCAGACAGCTCTCGCTTCTTGTACTTCTCTAATTCCTCGGGAGCGAACGCCGGGTTCTGCAAAATGTCGGCCGTCAGTTCCAGTAACTTCTCAGCGGTACCGGCCAGTCCGGATGCAGCGATCTGAGTGTACGTCGATCCGAACTGTGTCTGCGCTGTAAGCGTCGCTCCCAATTCATCGATCTCCGACGAAAGCTGTGCGCTCGTACGGTGCGTTGTGCCTTCTCGCAACATGTCGGCGGTAAACTTCGCCAGGCCGGGCGCATCCTTCGGATCGTAGAGCGACCCGGCGTCGATCCAGAGGCTGACATTAACGGTCGGAAGCTTGTGCCGTTCGAGCAGCAGGACGGTCAGCCCATTGCTCAACTTCGTCTCGGTCGGACGGGGCAGTTTCACTTGCAACACGTCTTTGTTGATGGGTGCGCGATTCAGCCGCTGCACCGATTTAACGGACGTCCCTTTGTCCTCTTGTGCAGGCGAGATCGTTGCCAGAACAGCGCAAATCAAAAGTGCCGATGCGATTGTGGAAGCGAATGGTCTCATTACTGACCCCCTTGCTGGCTGGATGCGGCGGCTTTGGCGTCTGGGAGAGCCAGAATTACGGTTCTGGTTTGCGGCACAAGATATTTAGCGGCCGCTTTCTTGATATCGTCCACTGTCACCGCGTTGAATTTGTCGAGAGCCGTGTTGATAAGTCCCGGATCGTTGAAGTACACCGCATTGTTTCCAAGACGATTGGCAACCTGCAGGGCCGACTCTCGCGTGGTGACCATTCGCCTGCGATTTTGCATTTGGGCCTTCGAAAGTTCGGCTGGCGTGACACCTTTCTTCGCGACAGAATCCAAGGCGTCGTAGAGTGCTTTCTCCGCGTCTTCGGGTTTCACGCCAGGCCGCAACGTCAGAAAGAAGTACAGCAAGCTCGGACCGCGTCGCGCATCCGCTTGCACCTGCACGCTGGTAGCGAGTTGTTTGTTCTTGACGAGTTCTTCGTACAGTCGCGAACTGTGCCCCGTCCCCAGGATGTCCGAAAGCGCCCGCAACGCATAGTTGTCGGGGGTATTGCCCGCAGGAATTTGATACGCGACCAAAACCATTGGTACCCGAGCCAGCGGATCCATCACAGTTTCGCGCCGCTCTCCGTAGCGATCCTCCTCGCACGTGAGTGCCACAGGCGGAGTAGGCTGGCGGGGAATGCTTCCAAAGTATTTCTTGATCTTCTCCGTGGCTTCCGCTGGATCAAAATCTCCAACCAACGTCAGGATGGCGTTGTTGGGAGCGTAGTAGATGCGAAAGAAATCCTTCACATCGGTAAGGTCGGCAGCGCTCAGGTCGGCCATCGAGCCGATCGTCGAATGCTTGTAGCCGAAACAGTCGAATGCGAGGCTGTCAATTTCCAGGAAAGCTTTCCCGTAGGGTTGGTTGTCGACCCCGAGACGACGTTCTTCCTGGACGGCGTTGCGTTGATTGTCGAGATTCGCCTGATTTACGGCGAGTTTGCCCATGCGATCCGCTTCGAGAAACAGCAAGAGATCCAATTGATTCTTCGGTACGGTCTCGTAGTAAATTGTTCGGTCCTCGTTGGTCGTCCCGTTCAGATCACCGCCATAATTTTCAAGCAGAATGAAGTGTTCACCCTTGCCGACGTTCTCCGAGCCCTGGAACATCATGTGCTCGAACAGATGCGCAAACCCGGTGCGTCCAGGCCGCTCATTCCGCGATCCAACATCATAGGCAACGGATATCGCCAGCACCGGCGCATTATGGTCGGGTGCCAGAATCACCCTTAGTCCGTTATCAAGTGTGAGTTGGGTGAACTGGATTTGCGGAAACCTGGTTTCTGCCGAAAAGCCGAGAGACGCAACCAGCAGGAGCACGCCGCATAAGACAATGTGAGCGGAGCGTCGTTTCATTGTGAACCTCGCGTTTGAACTGGACGTGGTGCGAGTGGAGCCGACCGCCAAACGTACGCGCGAAATCGAATTACCGTCAAGGATGGGGCGCAGGCAGAACATTCCCGAGTCTCAGACGATCCTCATCGAGATTGGTGAGCGACTCGCCAATGCGTCGCATGTGATTACCCGCTTTCGGTTTATAATGCAACGTTTTGAGACAGAAACTTGGTTCCTGGAGTTGACTCATGGCGCAAGCCAGCATGGCTGCGAATCCTGCTCTAAAAGAAGTGTACGTCCAGTTGAAAACACGCATGGAAAAGGCAGTAGAGGATTTCCGGCGCGAAATGGCTGCGACCAGAACAGGTCGCGCCTCCGTGCATATGCTCGATAGTGTGAGCGTCGACTATTACGGATCCCAAATGCCCCTGAACCAAATTGCACAGGTTCACGCTCCCGAAGCGCAGTTGATTACCGTGCAGCCCTTTGATCCATCCTCGTTAGCCGGCATTGAGAAGGCGATCCGCTCCGCCGATATCGGGCTGAACCCAATGAATGACGGCAAAATGATCCGCGTGCCCGTGCCGCCTCTCACTGGTGACCGTCGCAAGGACATGGTGAAGCATCTTCACAAAGTGCTGGAAGAACATCGTACGGCCGTGCGCAACATTCGCCGCGATGGCAACGACGCGATCAAGAAAGCGATGAAGGATAAGAAGATTACCGAGGACGATGAAAAGCGGGCGCTGGACGAGATCCAGAAGCTGACCGACGACGAAATTAAGAAAATGGAAGACATGAGCAAAACCAAAGAGAAGGAAGTTATGGAGATCTAGCAGTTTGCAGACCAAGCTCTAGCTCTGAATGGTATTACAAGCCCGAGAACCAATTTCGCTTCCTAGTTTTCGACCACCTCCGCGGAGTCACGAGCCGCCTCCTATGACCTCCTGGTCCACATTGACAAGATTTCTATAATTCTGTATATTCTGTCTGTACAGAAATAAAGAAATATGGCGTCTCTGACCACCATCCAACGGCAATACATCCTGCACTGGGGAGAGATGGGTACGCGTTGGGGCATTAACCGCACCGTGGCTCAAATTCATGCGCTATTGTTTCTTTCCCCCAAGCCACTCGCTGCCGAAGACATCGCTTCCACGCTGAATGTTGCCCGTTCCAACGTGAGCACCTCGATTCGCGAGCTGGAAGCCTGGGGATTGGTGCGTCCCGTTCATGTGCTGGGGGAACGCCGCGAGCATTATGAATCCCTGAAGGACGTCTGGGAAATGTTTCGCGTGATCGTGGAGCAAAGAAAGCGTCGCGAAGTGGACCCGACAGTGCAGGTGCTCAGTCATTCACTTGAGGAGTTAGACGGTCAAAGCAGCTCTGACTCGTACACGCGCGAGCGATTACGAGACATGGCTGACTTCTTCGATACGATAAACGCGGCTTATGGGGAAGTCAGCCAAATATCGCCGCGAGCGCTGCGTACGGCCCTGAAGGTGCGAGGGAAGATTCGAAAATTGCTTAAAGTAGCCAGCTAATATTTTTTTGCAATGATATTTCAGTAATGTCTGAAATGTCAGACATAACGATAAAAGGAGAATAGGATGAGTGCTTCAGTGTTGTTTGCCGCAGGCCTCTCAACTACTTTTCTGATTTCCATTGGCGTTGTTTGTTACCTCAGTTCTCCGCTGCGAAAGCAACTGCTCCAACTGTGCGGCAATGCAGAGCGCGCGGAGTTCTGGACAGTATTTTCAAACACAACCCTCGCGTTGGTCCCAACCGTTCTTGCCATGCAGGTCGACGCCGTCCCCGACGCGGACGTTCCGGCGGTCTTCGCTGTTGTCGCGCAAGTCAAGTGGGGAATTGCAGGGCTGGTGCTCTCCATGCTCATCTTGGCGTGGATTCTCAGCCGATTTGTCCGCAAGCATCCTGTCCCACCATTACCTGCTCCTGCCTTCAAAAGCGAAAGTTGGCATTTATGAACACGTTAACCATTGGACAATTGATGTGGGTAGCCGGAGGGATTCAGGCGGGCATCGTGTTCGTCAATTTCCTTCTGCCGAGAAAGCTCCGTGTACGAGAAGGACTTGTTCACGTGCCGGTCCTTCTGAAGCAAGTCTTCTATGTGCACTGGCTCTACATCGTGATCGTGGTCGGACTGTTCGGTGCCTTGTGCTTTGGATTTGCGAGCGAACTTTCTGGCGCGAGTCCGCTCGGGCGGTTCTTGAGCGCATTCATGGCTGCATTCTGGCTGCTGCGAATATGCCTTCAGTGGTTCTACTACGACTCCGCGACAATGCGACAGCACAAGGTCCTGTACCCACTCTATACGTGCTCACTGGTCGCTCTGGTTGGCATCTTGGGTTGGGCGGCAGTCCGCCCACTGAAATGAGGCAATGATGTTGAAGGGAGATATGCGTCGACTGACACGTCGTTCTCTAACCGTCGGAGTATTCCTTTGGACCGTGGTACTGGCCACGGTCGCTGCCGGAAAAGCTCCTTTCGGCATCGTTGAAATGCTCTTCTTATTTGCTCCCTTGATCGTCGTGCCGTTGGGACTGGAACTCGGTTCAATCGTTGCCCCCGCTCGATGGAAATGGGGGCTCAATCTCGCAGTGGTGCTCCAACCGCCTGCAGCGATCGCGGCCATCGCGTCATTCTGGCTGAAGCCAGGTCCGTCTGCCGGGATACTGGTCGTTCCATGGCTAGTTGTCTGTTTGCTCGTAGCGCTCGCAGGCTTGTCGTCAGGGCTTGATCTGAAAACACTGGGAGCGATCGCGATCAACGTTTCTCGTATAGACCTGGCGGTTGCCGCTGTATGGCTCATTCTCTCGCGCCTAGGGATTCAGCCGATGGGCTTTCGTGAGCCAATCATTCTTCTAACCGCCGTGCATTTTCATTACACCGGATTTGCAACGGCACTTATCGCCGGAGCGATGGTGGATTTCGCACAGGTCCGCGGACGCCACTCGGCCACACGTTCAGGTCTGGTGGTTCTTGTTGTCGCCTTGCCTTTCGTTCTGGCCGCCGGCTTTGTCTTTTCTCCGGCAATCAAGGTATGCGCGGCTGTGCTGCTTTCTATGACCATGTTGGGTCTCGCGATCTCGCAACTTGAGGCTGGCCGGGCGGCGCCGAGATCCGACGCCAGCATATTCTTGTGGATCTCTTCAGCCGCGGTTGCGCTTGCGATGACTTTGGCCGGAACGTATGCAGTGGGAGATTTTCTGGAAAGGAACTGGATCAGTATTCCACGCATGGCGTCCACACACGGTTTGCTCAATGCGCTGGGATTTGCACTTCCAGCGCTGATCGGATGGCTCGTAGCCTGGCTGGGAAAAGGATCTGCCCAGCGCCTACCAACGACTAAGTTCGAAAAGGCTGCGGCGGTTTGGTTTCTGCAAGACTAGAGCGGCCGAACAATGTGATTATCCTTACCTGCCATCGGTCAGTGTATTTCCTTATAATCATCTATCTGTGAAGAAAGTAGTTCATGCCGCGTGCCCCCACGACTGTCCTGACGCTTGTGGCGTGCTTATCACGATTGATGACGGTCGTGCCATAAAAGTGAAGGGCGACCCAGCGCATCCCGTTACCCGGGGCTTCCTCTGCGCCAAGGTGGCGAAGTATCTTGATCGCGTCTACTCGCCGAACCGCGTGCTCTATCCCATGCGACGAATTGCACCTAAGGGTGTTTCGGAAAGCGGTAGCCGAATCGCGGATGCATGGCAGCGCATTTCCTGGGACGAAGCGCTAGAAACCATCACAGATCGTTTCACGCAGATCACTCGCGACTTCGGAAGCGAGGCGATCCTTCCATACTCTTATGGAGGTACTCTCGGCGCACTGAATGGTTCCTCTATGGACCGACGCTTCTTTCACCGCCTAGGCGCTTCGCAGTTGGAGCGATCAATCTGTTCCGCAGCGGGAGAAGCCGGCATTATCTCAGTACTGGGTGTGAAGTTTGGTACCGAACCTGAGCAATTTCGAGACTCCCGTTACATCATCGCCTGGGGCGCGAACATTCATGGGAATAACGTTCATTTGTGGCCGTTCATCGAAGAAGCACGGCGCAAGGGAGCGAAGCTGGTTGTTATCGATCCCTATCGCACGCGCACGGCGAAATGCGCAGATTGGTATCTTCCGATTAATCCTGGTACCGACGCAGCTTTGGCCTTGGGGATGATGCATGTAATCGTCGCAGAGGGCTTGCATGACAAGGACTACATCGCGCGATACACGCTAGGATTCGACGCGTTGAAAGAAAGGCTTGCGGATTATCCACCTGAGAGAGTTGCTAACTGGACCGGAATAAGCTCAGATGACATCGTCCGTCTTGCGCGCGAATACGCAACCGAACGTCCCGCAGTCATCCGAGTGAACTACGGGGTCCAGCGTGCCGAAAACGGCGGAATGGCCATGCGCGCGATCACGATGCTGCCTTGCCTGACTGGCTCGTGGAAAGAGGCCGGTGGCGGACTGCAGCTGTCGACGAGCGGAGCATTTGGATTGAATCGTGAGGCTCTTGAACGCAAAGACTTGATGCAAACGTCGCTGGGACGTCCCGCACGAACCGTGAACATGGTCAAGCTTGGCAAAGTGCTAAACGTTGTCAACGATCCGCCAGTCAAAGCGCTCTTCGTGTACAGCTCGAATCCAGCAGCGGTGTGCCCGAACCACAATGACGTTGTTCGCGGATTGAAGCGGCAGGATTTGTTCACGGTTGTTCACGAGCAGTTCTTTACCGACACCACCGACTACGCAGACATCGTTCTTCCCGCCACTACATTTTTTGAGCATGAAGACTTGCAGGGTGCGTACGGTCATTATTTTTTGCAAAAGTCCGACCAGGCCATTGAGCCACCGGGCGAGTGCGTTTCGAACGTGGATCTGTTCCGACGCCTGGCGGAGAGAATGGGATTTGAGGAAAGTTGTTTCCGAGACAGCATCGACGAATTGATTGACCAGGCGCTCGATTCTCAGAACCCGTGGCTGCGGGGTATCGATCGCGCAAGGTTATCGCGGGAAAATCATGTACGGCTCGAGTTCGGAGGTATGCCGGACGAACCATTTCTTCCGTTCAAGGCCGGAGATTTTCGCACGCCGAGCGGTAAGGCTGAACTTTACAGCGAGTCCTTGAAGCGAGAAGGCCTCGATCCGGTCGTTGAATTCGTCCCCCCGCAGGAGTCTCGGCATAACTCGAGCAGGCGGGAGTATCCTCTCGAGCTCTTGGCACGTAAGGCTGACAATTTCCTCAACTCAACGTTTTCGAACATTCCCGTTATCCAGCAGATGGAAGAGGTCGATCTGCTCGAAATCAGTCCCGAGGATGCTGAATTGCGAGGTATTGAGGACGGAGATGCTGTTCGAGTTGCCAATGACCGCGGCGAAATCAATCTGACCGCGCGAATTAATGGGACGGTTCAGCCGGGAGTCGTGGCTGCGCGCCTCAATTGGGCACGTTTCGGGCCCGGCAATCGCAACATAAATGTCCTCACTTCAGAAAAACTTACTGACATGGGCAACTCCGCCACGTTTTATTCCGTCTTGGTTGAGGTGGAGCTTGTGAAACACATTCCTCGAGCTTCCGACAGGCGAGCAGACTTGGACGCTGCGCCTTGCTCTACCGTATAATGACCGTTTTCCTAACTCCTTGAGTTTGAGGTAGTAACGATTCTCCGTAATCCTCAGGATAGTTCTGTCCTCACGAAGAGCGGACGTAGCCGCCTTGTGCGCGTTCCAAACTCTGCTCATTTGAGGCGATCTCTTTTCCTGCCATGCACTTGGCGGGAATTTGGGCTCTTCCGCTCCATCACTTTCGCGCTTGTTGTCCTATTGTCATCACTTCCTGGGTTAGCCCAGCAGGATGTTGTTACTGGCATCACCATTCACGGCAACCGCCGGATCCCCGCAGACACGATAAAATCTCGAATCTTTACGCGCGTCGGCGACGTTTTCGATGCCGCATCACTCGAGCGTGACTTCAACTCACTCTGGAATACTGGATACTTCGAAGATATTCGTTTTGAACGCGAGCAGACATCCAAGGGCTGGACCATCCACATTTATGTAAAAGAACGACCCACCATTCGCGAGATCAATTACCTAGGAGCAAGCTCTGTTTCGACCAGCGATATTCTCGACCGCTTCAAGGAACGGAAAGTAGGACTGTCGGTTGAGAGTCAATACGATCCCACCCGAATCAAGAAGGCAGAAGTCGTATTGAAAGAGCTTCTCGCCGAGCACGGGCGCCAATTCGCAACCATTCGCACAGAATATAGACCGATCCCTCCTGCTGCGGTGGGCATCACGTTCGTGGTGAAGGAAGGCCCGAAGGTGAAAGTCGGCAAGATCACCTTCCAGGGCAACAAGAACGTGAACAGTCGGATTCTACGGAATGCGATGAAGAACCTGAAGCCGATCGGAATTCCACATTCGATTTTCCTTGAGGCGCTATTTGCCAAAACGTACGACGCGACCAAGCTCAACGAAGATGTGGAGCGCGTTCGCGCCGAATATCAGAACCTAGGCTATTTCAAGGTGCTTGTGGAAGATCCCAAGACCAATATCCACGACACCGGGCACTACGGATTTCACATCCCGCTCATTCAAAAAGGGCCCGGTAAGGCCGTGGACATTACGATGCCGATCGAGGAAGGGGACCGTTATCGGTTGGCCAGCATCACGTTCAAGAACAACAAGGCCGTCCAGGACCAACGCGCTTTGCGTAGCTTGTTCCCCATTAAGGACGGAGACATCTTCAGCCGTGAAAAAGTTGCGAAAGGGCTGGAGAACTTGCGCAAAGCGTATGGCCAGCTCGGATATATCAATTTCACACCGGTGCCGGACACGAAATTCGACGACGAAAAGAAGCTGATTTTCCTCGACGTCGATGTGGACGAAGGAAAACAGTTCTTTGTACGTCGCATTGAGTTCGAAGGCAACACGACGACGCGCGACAAGGTCATTCGCCGTGAAATCGCTCTTGAAGAGGGCCAGGTCTACAACCAGCAGTTGTGGGAAGTCAGCTTGCTCCGGCTCAACCAACTGGGCTATTTCGAGCCGTTGAAACCGGATGATCAAAACGTCACCGAGCGTCGGTTGGACGAGAAGGCCGGCACGGTCGATCTTGTGCTGAAAGTTAGGGAAAAAGGAAAGAACAGTATCGGCCTGCAGGGCGGCGTCAGCGGACTGGCAGGAGCCTTCATTGGCCTTAGCTATACCACCAACAACTTCCTCGGTCTTGGCGAAACCCTGCAGATCCAAGCCAGCATCGGCAATCGGCAGCGAGACCTCTTGTTTGGTTTTACCGAGCCTTACTTGTACGGGCGTCCGATGCAGTTGGGATTCACCGTATATACGCGCAAGTACAGCTACGATCAGGCGCAGCAATACGAAGTATTCTCCGGGCAGAAACTCGATCTCTCGACCCTGCAACTGCAGAATTTACAAAATTATTCGCAATCGAGTACTGGGTTCTCACTCTCGCTTAGTTATCCTCTGCGTCGATCGTTCAAGCGCGTGGGAATCGTCTATTCATATGACCGGTCGTCCCTTGTTGCGGTCAGCGATGCGTCGAAATCATTGTTTACCAATCTCGCGTTCCGCGGAATTTCGGGTCCGAATTCACTATCAGGCATCATAACGAGCAAGATTGTTCCCAGCTTCACCTTCAATACGCTAGACGCAGCCTACGCACCCCACAGTGGAAAGAGCTTGTTTCTCGGTGCTGAGTTTGCCGGCTTGGGAGGAACGGTCAACGTCATTCGCCCGATCGTGCAGTACAAGCAGTTCATCCCAATGCAGAAGAAGCGAAATGCGATTGGGTACAACGTGCAAGCCTCGTTCCTTACCGGCTACGGCGGCGTAGTCGCACCCCCATTTGAACGCTTTTACTTAGGCGGCGACAACGACCTTCGCGGATTCGACATTCGTTCAATTTCTCCGATTGCGTTTCTTCCGGATCGCAACGTCGTGACGTTGACAAATCCGGATGGCTCGCAAGTTCCGCTGAACCCGAATAACCCGAATGATCCACGAAAGTATCAGATACCAATACCGTTCGAGCGGATCGTGTTTCCAGGTGGCGATTTAAGCCTGGTCGGAAATTTGGAGTACCGGTTCACGATTGCTGGACCGGTAGCGATCGCGCCTTTTGTGGATATGGGCATCAATCCGATCGTCAGAACGTCGCAGCTCCGTATCAACTCCGGACAGTTGAATGATATCAACAGCGTGTTTTTCGGCTGCCCAGCTCTCGACCCAGGATTGCAGTGCAGCGGTGGACAGAGGGCTCAGTTCAGCGGAATTTTGCAGCCAGTCCCAGGAACGAATTGGGTGCCGCGCATGTCAACAGGGCTCGAATTGCAGGTCATGTTGCCGGTGATCAATGCACCATTTCGCATTTACTGGGCATACAACCCGCTGCGGCTGGACACACAGGCTGAAGCGCCGGTGAAGGTAACCCGGGAAATGTTCCCAGCCGGAGCGGCTGGTGACTTTACGTTCCAGCAGGCAGTGGGAGCACAAAGTTACACGCTGCGGGAACCCAGGAAGACGTTCCGTTTCTCAGTGGCGACGACATTCTAGTAGCGGGTTTTCTGCGTTTGATCGAGACGTGAATCGCTCTCGCAACGACATAGTCCAAAAAAGGCAAAGCTCACTAGTCAACGGTTAAAAGCTTGAGAATGTTTGACGCTGGCGGAAGGGCGTCCGTATAATTTAACTATCCACACCCTGAAATTTGAATTGGCGTTCTGTGCAAGCCGCCTTCAGGTTCGGCGTGAGGAAGCTGGCTGTTCCGGCATGCCTTCCCCGGTCACAGCGTTCGTCTCACGGACGATGCAATTGAGAAGACTAGAGCACGGCCCATCATGACTGGGTAGAAAACAGCAATCCCGGAAGAAAATCCAAGGAGTTCAAAGCAATCCAATGACAAGCAAGTTTCTGAGGTTCTTTCTCGCCATAGCGTTCAGTTTATCGATTGCGGCTATGGCCCAAACTGGCACCGCAGCTGCCACCCCGGCCGCTGCAGCAGCCGCACCAGCCGCCGCACCGACGGCAGCTCCGGCAGCCGCACCTGCGACCGGAACGCGAGTTGGCACCATCAACATCGAGCAGGCTATTGTGGCCACGAACGAAGGTCGCCGCGACTTCGATGCTTTAAGCAAAAAACTCGAGCCCAAGCAAACAGAGCTCAAGAACACGAGCGACGAGATCGAAGGATTGAAGAAGCAATTCTCGACTCAAGAAGGTAAGCTGAACGACGAAGCTCGGGCCAGCTTGCAAAAGCAGATCGAAACCAAACAGAAGGCATTTGAGAGATCAGTTCAGGATGCTCGTGAAGAGGCCCAGAGCCAGCAAAATGAAATTGCTCAGCGAATTCTCCAGAAACTCGCGCCGGTGCTCGTGAAGTACGCCGGCGGTAATGGCTTCGGCATGATCATCGACACGTCGCAACCGTGGCCGCAAGGGCCGGTCGTTTGGTACGGCGAAGCCGTGGATATTACCCGGCCAGTGGTAGAAGCCTACAACGCGCAATCGGGTGTGCCGGCGCCGCCACCGGGTACGGGAACAGGCGCAAAACCAGTGACAAGGCCTGCCACGACGCCAGCGACAAAGCCTGCGGCTCCGGCTACCACGCCTCCGCCAGCAAAACCGCAAGGCAAACAGTAGGTCTGGGTGCGTTCGTTCTTAGGGCCGCGGGTTCGCGGCCCTTTTTCTGGGCTAATGCTGTGCATTACTGCGGCTGGGGAATGTTTCACTCCGGATTTCCTTCAACTCAACCTTTTTAGCGGGGATCGGTGTCTGTAGGAGTTGAGTGCAACTCACTCCGGAGGACATCGATGTTTGCTGACCCATTCTGTGACACTCCTTGGGCCCATACCTCCCGTCGTGGTTGGACCACGCTGATCTCGTTTGCCGCGCAAATCCTTGGCGTCGGCGTGTTGCTGCTACTGCCGCTGATCTACAACGAGGGCCTGCCCGCGTTGAGAGCGTTGGCGACGCCGGTATCTGCGCCTTTGCCGCTTGGTCAACCGGATCCGGTTCAGCAGCAGGCTGGCACCATGCGGCCAACAAACGCTGCTCGTTCCGAAGCATTGCAAGTCCCGACATCGCGGCCACATCCAATAACAGACATCGTCGACGTCGGTCCAGCGCCAACACTGGGCGAAAGCGTCGAGATCGCGTCGAGCAGTAGTAGACGTGGAATTGCTGATGGGGTCGTAAACTCCATTCTCGCGACGTCGAATGCCGCCGCGCCGCCCCCAGCGCCCAAGCCCGTTGCTCATCCGCCGCGCATCTCGCGCATGATGGAAGGGAACCTGATTCATCGCGTGCAGCCGTTGTACCCGAGCGCGGCCAAGGCAGCGCGAATTCAGGGTCCAGTAGTTCTGCGCGCGGTGATCAGTAAAGAAGGAACGATCGAAAACCTCGCCGTTCAGAGCGGACATCCAATGCTCGTGAAAGCTGCCATTGATGCGGTGCGTCAATGGCGATATCGGCCTTATCTGCTGAATGGCGATCCATTCGAAGTGGAGACGCAAGTCACGGTCAATTTTGTTCTCAACTGAGAGTTACTGAAGTTAGACCTGTCGCGTCGGAGGGAGTGCGCTAAGCCGATATAATCGCGATCGTGATTGTCGATGGGGTGGAGGAAAAGAAGCGGAGGCTTTATACCCGTCCGACATGGGTAGAAGTCTCCTTGTCCACGCTTCGCCAGAATTTTCGAGCGATCCAGAACATGGTAGGAACCGATGTGACCGTTTGTGCGGTCGTGAAGGCGGACGCCTACGGACACGGTTCTCCGGATTGCGCCCGGGCACTTGAGGCGGAAGGAGCCCGCTGGCTGGGCGTTACGTCGACCGACGAAGGCGTAATCGTGCGCGATGCAGGAGCGCGTTCGCGCGTTCTGCTGATGAGCGGGTTTTGGCGTGGGGAGGAGCGCGACGTGCTCGCGCAGGATCTGACCCCGATGGTATGGGATCCGGCGCAGATCGAAGCGCTAGATCGTGCCGCAGTCGCCGCTGGACTCACCACTGTTCCCGTGCATTTGAAGCTTGATACGGGCATGGGACGGTTGGGGGCTACGAGCAAGGACCTTCCGGATGCGTTGAAGGCATTGGTCCGTGCTTCGCGGCTTCACCTCGAAGGAGTAGCTTCCCATCTTGCGTCATCAGATGTTCTGGATGCCATTCAGAATGATAAGCAATCGGCGAGCTTTGACAGAATGCTGAAAGTCGTCCTCGACGCTGGTTTTTCGCCACGCTATCTTCACATGGCAAACAGTGCGGCTTTGCTGTCGCGGCCGACTAGCTGGAAGAATATGGTCCGTCCGGGAATCGCGATGTATGGATACGCACTGAATTTTCGACGTGCGGGGCGCGTCGAAGAAAATCAATCACCGATACCAATGGTTCCGGCGCTCTCGTGGAAAACGCGAATTCTTTCAATCAAACAGGTGCCAGCCAATCAGTCTCTTGGATACAACGCCACTTTCACCACGAAGGCGCCTGCGACGATCGCAGTGCTTCCGGTCGGCTATGCCGATGGGTTTGACCGCAGGCTATCGAATCGAGGACAAGTGATTGTTCGCGGTCGGTATGCGCCCATCGTGGGGCTGGTCTCGATGGACCTGACGCTGGTAGATGTCACGGGGCTGTCGACAGAAGTAGGGGATGAAGTAATGTTGATCGGCAGCGAAGGTAATTGCAGGATTGATGCATGGACTCACGCGCGCTGGTGCTCAACTGTGCCGTACGAGATTTTGTGCGCAGTTTCGAAGCGTGTGCCACGGCGGTACGTTCCCTAGGCCGATGCAATTTGGATAAAAAAAGGGCGGCCATAGCCGCCCTGTGCTTTCTCCAAGCGAAACTAGATTCGCGTGCAGACTGCTTTGGTCTGTGAGTAAAGTTCGAGCACATCTTTACCCATTTCACGCCCCCATCCGGATTGCTTGTATCCACCGAAGGGCAAAGCGGCGTCAAAGATGTTGTAGCAGTTAATCCACACGGTCCCTGCTCGCAGGCCCGCGGCGAGCCTGTGTGCTTTGCTGATGTCCTTGGTCCAGATGCCCGCCGCTAACCCATAGACGGTGTCATTGGCACGTGGCATGAGTTCTTCAGGGTCATCGAATGGAATTGCTGCCACCACCGGGCCGAAGATTTCTTCCTGCACTACTTTCATTGATTCCTGAGTGTTAACGAGAACGGTTGGTTCCACGAAGTATCCCCGATCGCCAACTTTCTTGCCGCCGGCCATTGCCTTGGCCCCTTCCGATATGCCGATCTCAAGGTAGTTGCAGACGCGATCTAGCTGCTCCTGAGAAACAAGAGGTCCCATGTTGGTGTCAGCTTCGAGTCCCGAGCCAACTTTGATTTTCTTGGCTTGGTTGGCAACGCCTTCAACGACGCGATCATATACAGGGCGTTCTACGTAGAGGCGGGAACCAGCGCAGCAACATTGTCCATGATTAAAGAAAATCGCGCTCGCGGAACCTGCGATTGCTGTGTCGAGATCGGCGTCTTTAAACACGACGTTGGGAGACTTCCCGCCCAATTCGAGAGAGACTTTTTTAAGGTTTCCAGTCGCCGCGTGAACGATCAGTTTGCCGACTTCGGTGGATCCTGTGAACGCGACCTTATCCACATCCGGGTGCGCCGCGAGAGCGGCGCCGGCTGTTTCACCATAGCCCGGAACAATGTTGACCACGCCGTCCGGAAAGCCCGCTTCGCTGAAGAGTTGACCCAGGCGAAGGGCCGATAGCGGAGTCTGCTCGGCCGGTTTCAATACGACCGTGCAGCCCGACGCCAGGGCAGGACCTAATTTCCACGCTGCCATCAGCAGCGGGAAATTCCAGGGGATGATTTGAGCTACCACGCCGACTGGCTCACGCAAAGTGTAAGCGAGATATTTTGCGCCAGGCGTGTAGGGAACGGAAATCGGAATCGTTGTGCCTTCCAATTTTGTGGCCCATCCCGCCATGTACCGAAACAGGTCGACCGCGAGTGGGACGTCCGCTGCACGTGCCACGGCCAAAGGCTTGCCGTTGTCCAGCGTTTCGATGAGGGCGAACTCGTCCAGATGAGCTTCGAGTAAATCCGCTAACTTCCAGATCAGGCGTCCTCGTTCTGAAGCGGTCAAGCGCGACCATGGTCCCGTGAAAGCTTTGCGAGCGGCCTTCACAGCACGCTCGACATCTTCACGATCGCCCTCGGCGACGTCTGCGAGCACTTCACCCGTGGCTGGGTTGTATGTCGGAAAAGTCTTACCTGAGGCCGCATTCATCCATTTACCGTCAATCAAGATTTGGTGCGGTTTCTCCAGAAAATCACTCACGCGCGGGTCGATACCAACCGGCGAAATTGCAACTCCCATGGGAGCCTCCTAGATTCAGTGCGAAGGGCGGAACTGCGAGTCGGCAAATCTTAGTCCCGGGCCACGAGGAAGGCAAGGGCGGCACGAGCCAAACGCCATCTTTGCTATATTTTAAGAGATGGGTTCTTGGTACGAACGATGGATGTACGGCTGGGAAACGCGACTGACGTCGGTAGATAACAACCGCGTAGTTCGTCCTTTGGAATGGGGCTTGGAGTGGACCCAGAATTGGCCGTGCCGCAACGGCATGCCGGCAGGTCAATCACCTACAGATCCTGAGAAATTCTTTACCGAATACAACCAGCGAATTGTTCGCGCCAGCGACGAGTTCTATGGATACTCCGTCCCGACTGACTTCAGGCTTGAGCGCCGCGAGGTGCGTGTATTCAGCACGCGAGAGACGCCAGACCCGAAACTCGAGGAGAAGGTTCGCGACACCTACGCCGATTTTCTTCGTTTCACCTCTCCCATCCATTCGAGGTATCCAGAAAATAATTTGGTGAATGCGCGCTGGTTCCCGGCAAAGGGTAAGCGGGCCGTTGTGCTGTTGCCGCATTGGAATTCGGACGGGATTTCCTATGTCGGACTATGTCGCGCATTGAATTGGATAGGAATCGCGGTCCTGCGCCTGTCGATGCCATATCACGACATTCGAATGCCGGCGGAGATCAAGCGCGCTGACTACGCTGTTTCCGCGAACATCGGACGTACTCTCGATGCGGTGCGACAGGGCGTCGTTGACATTCGCTGCAGTCTTGATTGGCTCGAACAGCAGGGTTACACGGATTTGGGGATTGTGGGAACCAGCCTCGGCTCCTGCTATGCGTTCATTGCGGCCGCACACGATCAGCGAATTCGCTCGGCTGCATTCAACCACGCGTCGACGTACTTTGCTGATGTGGTTTGGCATGGGCAGTCAACGAGACACATCCGGAAAGGGCTGGAAACGGCAATCGAATTGGAGCGTTTGAGACAACTCTGGCTGGCAATTAGCCCAATGTCGTACTTCGAACAATTTGCCCGTTGGCCAAAGAAGTCGCTGATCGTATATGCGAAGTACGATCTGACATTCTTGCCCGAGTTTTCGAGACAAGTGGTTGCCGAGTTCGCGCGCCACGGGTTAAATCATAAGGCCGTCGTTTTGCCTTGTGGCCACTATACAACCGGCGAAACTCCTTACAAATATATCGATGGCTACCAACTGGTGTCATTTTTCCGTACGGCGTTCGATTGATTCGCGTCGCCGGTGCAGCGGGTTAGAATAGTGACGTCGTCCCCAGCACGTTGAGTGAAACCCCTATGAAAACGCCCGCCATCTCGCTGCCTCTCTACGAAGTCGATCCAACCATTGCCGCTGCAATTGACAACGAAACTCGCCGCCAGCACGAGGGCCTCGAGCTGATTGCATCAGAGAATTTTGTTAGCGAAGCGGTACTCGAGGCCATGGGATCGGTTTTTACCAACAAATATGCGGAGGGGTATCCGGGCAAACGTTACTACGGCGGGTGCGAGTTCGCAGATGTTGTTGAAAATCTGGCTCGCGACCGGGCGAAACAGCTCTTCGGTGCGGAGCACGCGAATGTGCAGCCACATGCAGGATCGCAGGCGAACATGGCGGCTTTTGCGGCTGTCCTTCAACCCGGAGACACGATTCTCGGCCTGAATCTTGCTCATGGTGGGCACCTCACTCACGGCCATCCACTTAATTTTTCTGGAAAAACGTACAAGATCGTTCCTTATGGAGTGACGAACGAATCTGAAACGATCGATTACGACGAACTGGAGCGCATCGCTGAAAGCGAGCACCCAAAACTCATCATTGGCGGTGGTAGCGCGTATCCACGAATTATTGATTTCGCCCGCATGCGACAGATTGCAGACAAAGTTGGTGCGCTCTATTTGGTCGATATGGCCCACTTCGCGGGGTTAGTTGCCGGCGGTGCCCATCCGTCGCCAGTGCCGCACGCGCACATTGTGACGTCGACGACACACAAGACTCTGCGAGGACCACGCTCCGGGATGATTTTGAGCAAACAGGACTACGCGGCAGCAATAGATAAGGTGGTATTTCCAGGCATGCAAGGCGGGCCGCTCGTCCACATTATGGCGGCGAAGGCGGTGAGTTTCCTGGAAGCCATGCAACCTTCATTCAAAGACTATGCAAAGCAGGTAGTAGCGAATGCCAAAGTGTTGGCGGAGGAATTATCGAAAGAGGGTTTTCGCATTATCTCTGGCGGGACAGACACGCACGTCATGCTGATGGATGTTTTCGCGAAAGGCATGCTAGGAAGCGAAGCAGAAAAGGCTCTCGGAGAAGCTGGGATTACCGTGAACAAAAATGCCATTCCATTTGACGCAAATCCGCCAATGAAACCGAGCGGCATTCGAATCGGCAGCCCTGCTCTTACGACTCGTGGCATGAAAGAACCAGAGATGCGACAGATAGGACGTTGGATCTCACGCACCCTGCACAATCGGACCAACGCAGTTGAACTCGGCAAGATACGAAAAGAAGTCTTCGAGTTGGCGGAGGAGTTTCCGCTGTATCCCGAGCGGCGGGCTAAAGCTCCAGCGGAAGTGCGCGTTTAACCGGTGCTGTTTCGAGCATGCCTAATTAGTCGCTAGGCTACTGCCAAATTGAAATTCCCTGTATATGTGTGTGTTCAGTGTGATTAAATTCGTTCCGTGAGAGTGGCCATCGACATCCGTCGAATGACGGAATTCGGCGTGGGCACCTATATACGCAATGTGGTCCGGACGTTGGGTCGCCTGGATCAAAAGACTAAGTATTTTCTGATCGGATCCCCCGTCAAAGTGGCGGAGTGCGGCCCCCTTCCGGACAACTTCCATTGCGTTGAGCTTCACGAATCCGACAACACGCTGAAGGGATTTCTTGCTTTTCGAACCATCATTCGGCGGATGAACTGCGACTTAGTGCACATGCCCCACCTGTTTTGGGTTCCGCGGACACTGCCTTGTCCGTATGTGATGACGGTCCACGATGTGCTCGACCACATGTACCGGACGCGTGGGAAATCTAGTCTTCGCCGGTCCGTACATTTTCAACTTACGCGCCGGGCATTGATGGGGGCATCGCGAATTCTCGCCGTATCGCAATTCACGAAAACGGAAATAGAAAAGCTCTTTCAGATTCCTTCTGAAAAAATTCAGGTCGTCTACAACGCGATCGATGAACGGTTTCTGAGGGGCCACGCATCAGAGAACGACCGCGGAATTCTGGCGGAGCGCTATCAGATCACCTATCCCTTTGTGCTTTATGCAGGCAGTGTTGCGCCTCACAAAAATGTGTCCCGAATTATCGAAGCGTTTTCGGCACTGAAAACGGAGCTTGAGAAAGAAGATAAATTTAGAGATCTAAAGCTCATTATTATTGGAGACGATTTGTCGGGACACCCTGATTTAAGGCGAACTGTGATTCGCAGTGGTGTCCAGAATGATGTGCGCTTTCTAGGATTCGTTCCAATTGAAGTGTTGCGCGTGTTTTACGATGCGGCCAAGGTTTTTGTTTTCCCGTCGCTCTACGAAGGTTTTGGCTTGCCTCCGCTGGAGGCGATGGCGCATGGAACTCCTGTGATCACTTCGAATACTTCGTCGCTGCCGGAAGTCACAGGGAACGCGGCGGTAATTGTGAATCCGGAAAACGTTTTTGAAATTATGCGAGGAATTCACTGCGCTCTCGTAGATAACGTGCTTCGCGAAAAGCTAAAACAGCGCAGCTATGAGCAGTCCGCACGATTTTCGTGGGAGCTTTCCGTGCGCCGTATCCAGCAGGTGTATCGCGAGGTTTGCGGTGACGCATCTACCGACAAAGTTGATCTTGCGGCGGATTGATTCTTCTTCATCTACATCCACATAACAGCATAATGCTGTGGAATAAGCGCGGCGCTTAATTTGTAACTCTTCCTGTTTTCCGTATCCCCACCAATGGAATCTGGAAGACTGCAACGAAAGCTCCCCGACACGGCCGCTCGCGTTCCATTCTGAAAAGTATTTTCAACAACATCGGGTACGTAGCAATTGGCGATTGGGCTGCACTTCCTTATCGCGTCGCTTGCGACAGACACAGGCTAACAAGGAGTTCTGTCAATGAAGTTGTTGAGAAGATGTTTGCTGACCACTTTCCTTTTGCTGCCTTCCATTTTGCTGGCACAGACCGGCTCCATCGCTGGTGTCGTAACCGACTCTTCGGGCGCGGTTGTTCCCGGTGCGCAGGTGACTGCTACCAACGTTGGCACAAGCGCAGCTCGCTCAATCCAAAGCTCCGACTCCGGTGCGTATTCGATCGCGAACCTCCCCGTAGGAAGCTATACAGTCTCGTTCGAAAAAGCCGGCTTCAAGCCGATGAAGTTTGATGGCGTAACCGTCAGTGTTGCCCAGACGGTTCCAGTGAACGCGCAATTTCAACTAGGCGCGATTCAGGAAACGGTTACCGTCACTACAGAAACGCAAGCGCCGATCGAAACCGAAAGCTCGCAACTTAGCAATCTAGTGGATGCGCGTCGCATCGTGGACCTTCCGCTGTTAACCCGAAATCCTTACGATCTGCTGTTGCTGTCGCCGGGAACGGCGAACACCAACGCGCTTGGCGGTTACACCGTGAACGGGTCACGTGAGCGTAACAACAACTTCCTGTTGGATGGCGTGGATAACAACGACACGTCGGTACCAGGCGGAACGGGCAGCATCGTACTCGCATCGAGCCCTGAGTCGACGCAGGAATTTCGTGTTATTACGAACAACTTCAACGCAGAATTCGGGCGCAATACCGGTGCCATCGTCGACGTGGTAACCAAGAGCGGAACGAACCAGCTTCACTTGGACGCCTACTGGTTTGGTCGGTACAACGGATTTGGCGGAGCCCGTGACTGGTTTAATCGTGAAGATCAACCGCAGAATCCATACGTCCGGAACCAGTTCGGCTATTCGATCGGTGGTCCGATCATCAAGAACAAGACCTTCTTCTTCTTCAACAATGAATTCCAACGATTCCGCACTTCGTTAACGGGTACGGCGACGGTTCCAACTCAGGACTTCCGAAACGGCGTGTTCACGTGGAACACGTCCGACCCAGACGGCAACCCTCTGGCAATACCAGTCGACTTGCGTCCGGATTCTCCGCAAAATGCGGTTACGGAGACTCTCTTCGGAGTACCCGGCCCGAATCCCGGACTCGACCCGACGATGAAACAGCTGTTTGATTTGTTGCCACTGCCGACGCAGTTGAATGGTGATGGCTATACAGGGCAGATCTTTTTCCCAAGTGCGTCCGCTCAGAATAGCTACCAAACGGTCTTGAAGATCGATCATCGCTTCACCGACCGTCATGTGTTGAGTGCGCGCTACGGATACGACCATTTCACGGATCCAAATCCGTTTCACAACGATATTCTTCCTAACAACGTGGGCACAGCGAGCCAGAAGAGTTTGGCGCAGGCGGCCGGCGCAAATCTGACGTCTACCTTGAGCGATCACGTTGTGAACGCCTTCAATTTTGGATGGAACAAGATTTACGTCAACGGTTCTTGCGTGGGTCTGGACGTTTTGGACAGCGTGAGCCAGCTGGATCAATTCGGCTATGGCCGTGATTACAATCTAAACCCCTTCACCAGTTTTGGGTGTCTTGCTCTGGTTGCCAACGGTCAGTCCCGCAAGACGGGGACGACGAGCTTCAGCGACGATCTAACATGGGCGGAAGGCAACCACACCATGAAGTTCGGAGCCGATTTCCGCAATATCGCGGAAAGCGGGCCAAACAGCTTCTTCTCGCGACGCCAGGTTGATACTCGAGTTTCGACGCTATTCGGGGCAAGCCTGCTGAACATTCCGATTGATACGGATGCGGGTTCGCGCAACGCACTCGATGATGCTGCGTCAGCCTACTACGGACTGGTCGTGAATGATCTCAACGCCGAGTTCTTCAACAAGAGCGGAGTGCGACAAGCGACCGACGACAAGAAATTCCGGCAGCACGAATACAGTTTCTTCGCTCAAGACTCCTGGAAAATTCGCCGGAACCTAACCCTCAACTTGGGCCTTCGCTACCAGTTCAACGGCGTTCCTTTTGAGGAAAACGCCAACTTCTCGAATCTCTTGACCGATCCGTCGACATCGCCGGTGATTTTCTCGGTTGTAGGCCCGGGAACGGGCAAGCAGATTTATGACAACGACTACTCGAACATCGAACCTCGAGTTGGTTTCTCGTGGGATCCGTGGGGCGACGGTAAGACGGCGATCCGCGGCGCTTTCGGAATCTTCCACGATCGTGTTTTCGGAAACCTATTTGGAAACGCTCGCGGAAATCCGCCGTTCGAGCAGGATTACCAGCAATTTCCGTTTGAAACTCTGAACGACTTCTACGGATCTGGAGCATTCCCGGCGATCGCGCCCAACACAACGCCGTTGACCGAGATCCCCGATGGAACCGCGATCGCTCCGGTGATCCTTGATACCCATTTCCGCAACTCATCAAGTTCAAGCTGGAATTTTGGAATCCAGCGTGAACTGGCGGGCAATACCGTGATCGACGTCAATTACGTCGGGAACAAGGGAACTCACATCTACCGCGAAGTGGATGGTAACCCGCCAGATCCTCAGCGAGTCGCGGACCTGGTGGCATTCTGCAGCAATCCGGACAATGAGTTCGGTTGCACGCCGGACACGGTCACAAAAGGGAATCTCTTCACAGGAGCCGATGGCCCGTTCGCGGTGCTGCCTTTCAACGCGGTCGAACACAACGCATTGGTTCAGCCCTTCTACAATCGCTCAATCGGCAATTCAAACTACAACGCATTTCAAGTGAAAGTTACGCGTCGCTTCACGAGGGGCCTCCAGGTTCAAGGGTCCTACACCTGGTCGCACGCGATTGACGACTCGGGTGATCCCTTGGCACCTGCAGCAGGGAATCGTGGTTTTCCACGAAACTCGCGCGCGATTTTCCAGGAGCGCGGTAATTCAGACAACGACGTTCGGCACATCGGCGTCATCAACTACATCTGGGAATTGCCATTCGGAACAGGCAAGCCCTATGCAAGCCACGGATTTGTTGGAAAGGCATTGGAAGGGTTCCAATTTGCCGGAATCATCAGCTTGCAGACGGGGCATCCATTCGATGTCTTCAGCAGCACGGACAGCGAACGGACAGGCCTAAGCAATCGCGCGGATGTGGTGGGCGACCCGTTTGCGCCCGGCGACAACTCGGCCGCCGCTGCGGCGTCAGGAAACAAAGTGTTTTTCACGAATACCAACGCGTTTGATCAGCCTCCTTACGGTCGGGCCGGTAACGTTGGACGCAACCGCTACTATGGGCCGAACTACCTCAATTTCGACATGTCAGTGGCGAAAAAGATGAAGCTGACAGAACGGTTGGGACTAGAAACGCGCTTCGAAGCGTTCAACGTGTTCAACCATCCCCAATTTACAAATCCCGGAGCTGACGTAGCTACGAATGGAAATCTTGTCGGCTCCCCGATCTTCGGCCAGATCGTCTCCACAATCACTCGTTCGGACGGAACCACGTCGGCGAGGCAGATGCAGGTGGCTATGAAGTTGACGTTCTAAGTCCAGGGTCGGTACATCAAGCGTCCGCGTACAACGCGGACGCTTTTTTTTCGGATTCAAACTTAATGTTGAGGGCTCGATTCGATGGGGCGGCTTCGCTCAACTTTGTAGACGACGCCAGGGGCTTTGGAGAACGACAGTGGTCGAGCCGCGACTACGCTTTAACCAAAGGGTTGCCGGGAGAATTGAATTCAAGCCGATGCAACTTTGCTGTGAGCTTCGTGCGGTCAGTGTCGGCAGTAGCCTTCTCGAGGCGCTTTCTGAGCTGCACGATTTTTTCCTTGCGTGTACGGCGACGACGAATTTCTGGACGACGGCTGGGTGCGGACATCGATGGACTCCTTATGGAAAGTTAAGAGGATTAACCAGGGTTAGCAGATGAGTCCACAGAGTGGCACTCCATGCTCATGAAGGATTCTACATGAGGTGGCGTGGTCGCCTTCGATTTCAGCTTTCACACCGGTGCCTGCCGTTCTTACTTGCCTCCGACGCTTTCGCGAAGTTGCTGAATGAGGTCCGCAGCCTCCCTGCGTAGGGGCCTGTGGCGAGGATGTACGACATCCAGGCTGCGCCGGAGTGGTTCGGCATTCGTAATCTCTACGGCCCGAAGCCGCCCAGCCCGTAAGTCTCGATGAATAGCAATCTGCGGAAGGAATGCAAATCCTAGACCGCGTCCGACCATCTGCTTGGCAGTCTCAATGCTATCGACTTCGTAAGCAATATTTGGCACGAGACCTGAACTTCGAAAGAGCGTCTGCGTAAGAGCCCAGTCACCCGAACCACGCTCAAAGAGAATCAGCGGCAGTCCAGCTACATCCTGAAGGCGCACGCGCCGCACCGCCCGGTGGTCGGACCGATGAGCGGTCAGCACGAGCGGATCCTCGCGCAAACCTACCGTCTCAATTTCCGGGTGTACCAGCGACCTAGCTAGACCGATCTCTGCTTCGCCGGCGAGGACGAGTTCCAAAACTTGTTTCGAGTGACCCGACCGTATCGTCACGTTAACGTTGGGATGACGTTTTTGGAATCGCTTGAGTGCCTCGGGGAGGACATAGACTGAGATCGAAACCGACGCCGCCACCTGTAGAGGGCCACCGCGCCCGGGCTGTAAGTCGTGGACTGCCTGTCGGGCTGCCGCCGCTTGCTTGAGTAATTGTTCCGCGTGCGGGCGTAGAGTACGTCCTGCGTCGGAAATCGCCAGGCCTCCTCGCGATCTCGAAAACAGTGCAACGCCAAGAGATTCTTCGAGCGCCTTGATTCGAGCACTCACTGCGGGTTGGCTGATCCTAAGGGATTCCGCGGCCCGGTGGAATCCCCCAGAATTTGCGACGGCGAGGAATGTTTCGAGTTGGTCGATCTGCATGTTCGGCCTGACTTCGAGAACGCAAAGTTATCGTGTTGGTCATGATGATAACAGTTATTTATCAGACCGATCAAAACAATCCGTTTGACCTAATCCTGATATATGGGCAAACTCACCCAACGTTGTAGGGGTTGTAACTCCTCCCAGTGCTCATAAACCCCTGCCGGATGCCGGAAACGGTCGCTGGCTGAGCACAGAGCCGGTTGGAAAGAAGTGGGAAGTCCTCCGGTCGTACCCCAAAAATTACGATGTGGGCCGCGTGGCCAGTAGAAATCGGCTGCGTGAAAGGACCAGATTCTTGTCCGAGGAGGACACTCGCTTGGCCACCGCTAGAACGGACCTTCAGGTTCCTGGATTCGCAGTGAATACGGCGCCGGATGGATTCAACCCCGTCCAGGATCTCCCCGAGGGTTTCCTTGCTTCTTACTCGGGCCTGCACGAGCGCTTTGCCGCGCGTCGACTGGCATTGGTCGATCAGCGACGTCAGCGGCTCCATGATGCGTGGGAGGGAGAAAAGCCTTGCCATCGATTTCCTGCAGAAGCCGTTCGAAACGGATGGCGGATTGAGTTGCCGGCGTGGTGCCTGGATCAGCGCAATCAGATGACGGGCCCGGCCGATGACGCCGAACTCGTTGTTAAGATGCTGAACTCTGGAGCACCCGGCGTGATGCTCGACCTCGAAGACTCGACGGTAAACGAGTGGGAGCACCAGCAGTTGGGACAGGCGAACATCCTAAGCGCATTGCGTGGTTCGCTGACGTATTTCGACAAGAAACGCAATTCGGTTGTCGGCATCAAGCCTTCGGCCACTGTTATTTGGATTCGGCCTCGCGGTCTGCACATCAGCCAGGATGGTGTGTTGGGGGATCGAACCTCTGCGTCGCTGTTTGATGTGGCGAGCATCGCGTTCCGCGTAGACGCGAGCGAACTTAAGCATCCTCTTGCGTTCTACATCCCAAAATCAGAGTCGGCGGAAGAGGCGTTGTGGTGGCGCGATGTATTTCAGGCGATTGCGGAAATGCGGAGTTGGCCCCGCAATTACATCAAGTGCATGGCACTGGTTGAATCGCATCCGCTGGCATTTCAGATGGAGGAATTTCTATTTAATCTACGCGATCATATTGTTGGCCTGAATCTCGGACGCTGGGACTACATGGCCAGCCTCATTCATTTCAACCTGGAAGATCCCGATTGGGTTATGCCAGACCGTAACACGATCCCGCATGATGTGACGTTCTTTCAAAATTTGCGGGAGTTGATGCCGGAGATCTGTCACAAGCGCGGCGTGCTTGCGATGGGAGGAATGACTGCGCTTTATCCAAGCCGCGAAGACGCAGAGCTGAACACGCGGGCGTTGGCGGTGCTTGCGAAAGATAAGAAGAATGAAGCGGACTGCCTGATGGACGGGGCCTGGACGGGGCATCCTGACCAGAATCAGATCGCTCTCGAGCAGTTTTCCTCCCCCAACCAAATCCGAGCCCGTCGGGCATCTGCGGAGCGGTATCCCAATCTTCGCCCGAAGCCCGACGGCGCCGGTCAACGAACACTCGAAGGGACGCGGGCGGCCATCCGTACCGTGATCCGCTATCGCAATGGTGTGCTGAATGGTCGCGGCGCCAGCCTACTTGATGGATACATGGAAGATCTGGCGACGGATCGTATCTATCGCCTGATGATTGCGCAAAGGATGCGTCACAGTGACCGTACGCCGATCGTCAATTCAGAAGGGCTTCCAGTTCGCCATACAGCGGAACTGATCTCCCAACTTTTCGAAGAAGAGGTTGAAAGGATTGTTGCCGACCCATCGCGCGCTGAATTGGGAACGGCTGAGACGCTGCGGGAAGCAGCTCGTGTAAGCGAGGCGATGATACGTCAGGGTGTCGTCGATCCGATTTAGAAAACTATTTCGAATCTCACTTTTTGAGTAAAGGTCTTGCCCGAAAGGAAAAAGCCGATGTCGTCAAATGGGACTGCTAAGAATCACGAGTGGGAGTCGAATCCACGGTGGAACGGCGTAATTCGTCCATACACCTACAACGACGTCGATCGCCTCCGCGGTACGGTGCGAATTGAATACACACTCGCGCGGCTTGGGGCCGAAAAGCTCTGGGACCTGCTACATAGCAGACCTTACGTGCCGGCCCTTGGTGCAATGACCGGCAACCAGGCGATGCAACAGGTGAAGGCGGGGCTTGAAGCCATTTACGTGAGTGGCTGGCAGGTGGCTGCGGATGCCAATGATGCCGCTCAGGTTTATCCAGACCAGAGCTTATACCCAGCCGACAGCGTTCCGAACATGTGTCGCCGAATCAACCAGGCTCTGATGCGAGCCGACCAGATCCACAAGTCGGAAGGCAGGAATGGAATGTACTGGTTCGCACCGATCGTCGCGGATGCGGAAGCTGGCTTCGGCGGGAATCTGAACGCCTTCGAATTGATGAAAGCTATGATCGAAGGAGGTGCGGCTTGCGTCCATTTTGAGGATCAACTCTCGTCAGCTAAAAAATGCGGGCACCTTGGCGGGAAAGTTCTGGTTCCAACGCAAGAAGCAATCCAGAAGCTGGTGGCGGCACGGCTGGCCGCGGACGTGATGGGTGTGCCAACGCTCATAATGGCAAGGACCGACGCTGACAGCGCTCACTTGCTCACCAGTGATATCGACCCGCGAGACCACAGGTTCTTAACGGGCGAACGCACCAGCGAAGGCTTTTTCAAGATTCGCGGCGGTATTGAGTCAGCAATTGCGCGTGGCATCGCCTACGCGCCTTATGCGGACATCATCTGGTGCGAGACTTCGCACCCAGACTTGGAAGAAGCGCGCCAATTTGCTGATGCCGTGCATGCGAAATATCCGAACAAGCTGCTCGCTTACAACTGCTCTCCTTCATTCAACTGGAGAAAGAATCTCGACGACCAGACGATTGCCAAATTTCAAAGAGAGTTGGGAGCGATGGGATACAAGTTTCAGTTCATCACTCTTGCTGGCTTCCATGCCCTGAATCTCAGCATGTTCCAATTGGCGCGTGGCTACAGGGACCATGGCATGACGGCGTATTCGCGATTGCAAGACCAGGAATTCGATAGCGAGCGCGACAGCGGTTATGAGGCCGTGAAACATCAGCGCTTCGTGGGTACAGGTTATTTCGATCAAGTCACTCAAGTGATTGCTGGCGGCGCTTCATCAGTGACCGCGCTGGAAGGATCTACGGAACAGGAGCAATTCACAGTTCCCATCGATCTCGGAGCGGGGGCAGAATTGAAGACGGCAGAACCTGCAGCATGAAGATCCATTGGCGAATTGGCTTTGCTCGAGACGGACAAGAACGATCGCCCTCACCTTAAGTCTGAGCGACTTGCCAACCGGCCTGCGGTTATAATCGTAGCGTTAGCAGCCGGACCGGACGGTCGCCCTTCGCAAGGAGGGAGGAAAGTCCGAACTCCGCAGAGCAGTGTGCCGGATAACGTCCGGGACGGCGGATTCAAGTCCGCTGGACGGCCAGTGCCACAGAAAACATACCGCCTTGGCGGCAACGTTGAGGTAAGGGTGAAAAGGTGCGGTAAGAGCGCACCGCCGCGGCAGTAATGATGCGGGCAGGGCAAACCCCACACGGAGCAAGACCAAATAGGGAGGAAGCGCGGGCTCGCTTGCGCACGTGTCGGCTCGATGCGTCACAACCTCCGGGTAGGTCGCTAGAGCCGTTCAGCAATGCGCGGCCAAGAGGAATGACCGTCCTGCCGGAGCAATCCGGCGGACAGAATTCGGCTTACAGGTCCGGCTGCTTTCTCAAAGTTTTCAACCTTCCATGATCCGGCTGATCTCAGCCTGGCCAGACGTCGGAAGATTTGGCCAAGGTTGCGGTACTGAGATCTTCGAGCGCCACCTTAGTCTCAAGGATCACGTCGTTGGTTTTGGAATTTCGTAATCTTCGTGTGCCTGTGACGGGTGGTTGACTTTCGACCGCCGCCCTTTCTGCTGTATTCGTCGATGGGCTTCTTGCCAGTCTGGCTCTCGGTCGGACTCCTGCGTCCAGTGAACGACTGCCGCTTCGTCGCACCATTCCAAGAGGCGACTCATCACTTGTCGATGCGGTCCGTTTAGCATGAAGGATTTCATTGCCTCTTCGCTGGTCCAAACAGTGCGCGTCCAATACGCATTCTGTGCATCGCGTAGTAGGGAGACCGCCAAATTTCCCTCAGCAGCTTTGGCCTGTCGGGAAGACCTGATGGCATAGAAGAGAAACGGTAAAAGATATCGCCATGAACGCACGCGCAAGCGGGTTATCGAAACCAACGGCACGTATTCCAGTATATTTCGTCAGTCGAATCGACTGACAGCGTTGGGGTGCGACTGGCAGAACCATCCGTTGGATGTTTCGAAAATGAGTTCGAAAAGCAATCCTGAACCCACTGCAAGACGTTGCCATGCATGTCATACAGGCCGAATTGGTTTGGCGGAAATGAACCGACGGGCGATGTCTTGAGCACTGATCGCGTCCAGAGGTTGATTCGGCGCAAACGTTTGCCCGGTTCGAAATTTTGTTTTGGACAGTACGGGATTTGAGTGTGAAGCAGATTGTGCCGGCTCGATACGTCGCGTATTTTGCGCTTGTAAAGTCGCCGGGAGTAGCAAAATCACACTAAGAATCGCCGTTCTCATGAACATCTCCTCCGCCCACATTCTCACGAGACAAACTGCAACTCATTGCACATCACCTAATTATTTCCGGCCCGCAAGTACGGGAGGCTCTTGTACTGCAAAGAAACTGATACCGATACAGGCTCTCTGCCTCGCGGACTTTGGCACCCAACTTGCCGCGATAAGTATGGTCTTCCCGGTGTGACATGCACGTTGCGACGAAGTCCGCCAATCTTGACCGTGTTTTTGGAGGTTTGCGTGAAACGGGCCCTGATTCTGTTGTGCGTGATTTTCGCAGGAGTACTCGCCGGCTGTGGAGGTGGGTCGGGAGGAAACGTAGGCCCTCCACCGCCCCCGACACTGGTCTCGATTGCGGTTGCTACCACAACTCCTTCGATTGCGCCGACCACAACGGCCCAATTCACGGCGACGGGAAAATTTAGCGACAACAGTACTCAGAATCTGACCACCTCCGTTTCGTGGACTTCCTCTTCGCCCGCCGTTGCCACGATTAGCAATACCTCCGGCACTAAAGGCGTCGCCACTGGAGTCTCGGGAGGTGCAACCACAATTACTGCGAGTTCTGGGAGCGTATCAGGAACCGGAACACTAAACGTTTCGAGCGCAACACTCAACTCCCTAACTGTAACTCCAACCAGTCCATCCATCGATGTGGGTACCCAGCAACAGTTCACCGCAACGGGCAATTTTTCAGACGGAACTGAGCAGGACATTTCGAACCTCGCTACATGGAGCTCCTCCGCGACGAATGTCGCGGGAGTGACGTCCAACAGCGGCCTCGCAACCGGCAAGAACCAGGGCACTACCACGATCACGGCGACCTTTGGATCAGCCAGTGCTCACGCCACACTCACGGTGACGCTCGCGAACTTAGTCTCTATCGGTGTTAAGCCAGAGGCCGCGACCATTGCTAAACAGACCACGCAGCAATTCACCGTGACCGGCACTTTTAGCGACGGGAGCACGCGCAATCTCACCAATCAAGTAACGTCGTGGACGTCATCCGCGACGGCAGTGGCAACAGTCGCCCCATCGGGACTGGTTTCGGGATTAACACCGGGATCGGCGACCATTACCGCCAACGTCGGTTCTGTGTCCGACTCCACACTTCTCACCGTGTCAAATGCCACGCTGAGTTCAATTGCCGTGGCGCCGTCAGGCGCTTCGCTGCAACCGAACGCCAAGCTGAACTTCACGGCGGTCGGCACTTTCAGCGATAGTTCGACACAAAACCTAACCGGCCAGGTCACTTGGTCTTCAGACAACACTGCGGCTGCAACGGTCAGTAACTTATCGGGCACCAAAGGAGTCGTGAAGGGCGTGGCGGCCGGGACGGCCAATATCATCGCGGCCATGTTGGGCGTAACAGGATCGTCGCCAGTAATAGTGACTTCTGCGGTCCTTACTTCAATCAAGGTCAGTACCACTGGTGCTCCTTTTACCGCGCCAGCGGGACAAGTTCAGTACATGGCAACTGGCACCTATAGCGATGGGTCGACCCAGAATCTCACGACGGCAGTAACCTGGATTAGCTCCAATCCGGCGGTAGCCACGATCACTCAAAACGGGCTTGCGACTGGGCAGGGCGCAGGTTCAACAACGATCACAGCGACACAGGACAGCGTTGTAGGCACAACTGAGTTGGCCGTTACTGCCTCGAAGTTGGTCTCGGTGTCGGTCACATCTCCCAATTCATCTTCAAAGCTCGCGTCCCAGACTTCGGTTCAATTGAAAGCGACGGGAACCTTCGAAGACGGAACGACACAAGACCTTACTGACTCGGCCACCTGGACGTCGAGCGACGCAACGGTCGCAACCGTGTCAAGCACCAACGGCGTGGTGCGTGGGGTGGCCCCCGGTACCGCGACAATCCGAGCTGTCTTTGGATCCGTCCCTGCCGGGACCATCAACCTGACCGTTACCAACGCCACACTCGCTACGATGGCTGTTACTCCACCCAGCGTTTCGATCACGCTCGGAAAGAGTCAGCAGTTCACGGCGACAGGTTCGTTCAACGACGGCAGCACCCAGGTACTGACGACGTTCGCGGATTGGAGCTCCAGCAACGCAGGTGTTGCCGTTGTAAGCAATTTCGGTCTCGCAACTTCCTCGGGGAAAGGAACCACAACCATAAAAGCCAACTACGCCCAGGGAAGCACAACAGCCAGTGGTACTGCAACATTGACCGTTAACTGATCAAAAAACGTCCTGAATGTTGAAGCCCGAAGTCGAACACTTCGGGCCTTTCTTTTGTCGATAAACGTTGAGTTGTTGGCGATGTGTCCTCATCGAGGCACCTTTCACACAATCACTTGCATCTATTTACCAGACATCTGAACCGGCAACCGTCCAGTAAATGCCAAGCGGTGGGTTTTGGCGCAAAAAAGGAATGGTCTGGTAATCTAAAAACTGGTTCCCGCGCGTGTGTCTAGCCTAAACAAGGCGTGTGCCTGGCAGTAGGGCTGGGGCAGAGCTGCACTGCAAATGACGCAACAAGCCGCAAAAATTCTGGAACTCTTCGCACTTGTTGGGACGATCTCGTGTCTCGTGTATTACGGCATTTGCCTTTGGAGCGCAATCCGCTTTCTGATCGATCGTCGTACGCGATCTGGGCGGTCGTTTCATCCGCCGGTCAGCATTTTGAAGCCTTTGAAGGGCATTGATCCGGAAATCTATCAGAGTTTTCGCAGCCATTGCGAGCAAGACTATCCGGATTACGAGATCATTTTTGGCGTGAGCGATTTGAAGGATCCGGCCGTTGAGTCGGTTCACAGACTTCAACGCGAGTTTCCTTCGCGGTGCATTCAGCTAGTGGTGTGCAAGCAAAATCTGGGCACAAATACCAAGATTAGCAACCTCGCCCAGATGATGTCGGCCTCGCGTTACGGACATTTAGTTGTAAACGATAGCGATATTCGTGTCGAACGAGATTATCTATCTCGCGTCGTGGGGCCGCTCTGCAGTCCAGACGTCGGAATGGTTACGTGCCTTTACCGCGGGATACCAGAAAAATCTCTTGGGTCACGCCTGGAATCCATCGGGATCAGTTCGGACTTTGCAGCTGCCGTATTGACCGCTCGGCAGATCGAAGGCGGCGTTCATTTTGGACTGGGATCGACGCTGGCATTTCGCCGCGCAGAGCTGGTTGCAATCGGAGGGTTCGAGTCAGTTGTTGAATATCTGGCAGACGATTACGAGATTGCGAACCGCATCGCTGCTTTGGGCCGAACGGTAGTGCTTTCCGAAGTCGTCGTCGACACATTTCTGCCGGCTTATTCGTTGCGCGAGTTTTACGATCACCAGTTGCGTTGGGCGCGCAGCGTTCGTGACTCGCGACGTTGGGGATATTTGGGCGTTGTTCTGACGTTCGGATTGCCATGGGCCTTTCTTTCGTTGTGCGCTGCCCGCGGCGCCCTTTGGGGTTGGGAACTGCTAGCGCTGGCCGTTATGTTTCGATTTCTCGTTGCGTTTGTTGCAGGCGTATTGGTGCTCGGAGATCGAAATTTGATTCGGCTGGCTTGGCTTATTCCTCTTCGGGATTTCGCGGCGCTGCTGGTTTGGATCGGGAGTTTTACCGGTCATACCGTGAGTTGGCGAGGGGAATACTTCGAATTGAAAGATGGCAGGCTTGCCAGAATCTAATAAGTCGTAAGCGTGGAAGGAAATCGAACAATGGCTCGCATCCTTGGCGACGGCTGCATAACGAGGTTGATTTCAAATGCGTAAGGTCTTAGTTACTGGAGGCGCGGGTTTCATTGGTAGCCATCTCTGCGAAGCGCTCTTGAAACGCGGTGACGAAGTATTTGTTCTGGACGACTTCTCCACTGGACGGCTCGACAATCTCGCGCAATCACAGGATCACGATCGCCTTCACATTGCGATTGGCTCAGTTCTTGATCTTGCGCGCCTGGAACCGTTGGTCCGCAATGCAGACATCGTGTTTCATCTGGCGGCAGTAGTTGGGGTGAAGAAGATCATCGACTCCCCGGTAGACACAATCGAGACCAATGTGCTCGGAAGTCACAATGTTCTTTCACTGGCCGCGCGTTTTCGCAAGCTTTCTTTTGTGGCATCGACGTCGGAGGTATATGGCAAAAGCGCAAAACATCCTTTTTCGGAAGACGATGACGTTGTTTACGGACCAACCACAAAGAGCCGCTGGGGCTACGCATGCTCAAAAGCGATTGATGAATTTCTAGCCCTTGCGAACCACGAGTCCCACGGGCTTCCAGTGGTTGTCGCGCGCTTTTTCAATACGACTGGCCCCCGTCAAACAGGCCGATACGGGATGGTCTTGCCACGGTTCGTCAATCAGGCTTTACGCGGGGAACCAATTACAGTTTTTGGGACAGGACTGCAAAGGCGCTGCTTTGCGGATGTTCGCGACGTTGTACGCGGAGCGCTGGGCCTGATCGAAGATCCCAGGGCTGTCGGCAACGTATTCAACATCGGCAATCCAGAAGAAGTTTCCATCTACCAACTTGCAGTGATGGTGAAGGAGATGACAGATAGCGATTCCGAGATTCGTCTCATTCCATATGACCAGGCCTACCAGCACGGTTTCGAGGATATGGACCGACGGGTGCCGAACATCTCCAAGATTGCACAACTCACGGGTTTCAAGCCGAAGTATCAATTGCGGGAAATCGTGAATCAGGTGATTGCAAGTCGCCGCGCGGAGCTGGAGACGGTTTCTGGAGTGCCGGTTACAGCTGTTCTCCAACCGCACTCTCTGCGGGCCGGTGCTGGGGACTGATTCGGCCGCCGCGTCCGAATCGATAGTTTTCGCCGCGCCAGCGAAACGTGCGACTGGTGAAGCTCGCAGTCCAAGTCAAAAAGCCCGAAAGATCACGTAGAGGATAGAGCCAACAGAATCTCACCGCGTTCTTGTCGTGCAATACTCCTCTGCCGACTGCGAGGCACTGGACGATTCGATTGACAACGGAAGCCGCAAGCAAGCTGTAGCCAAGAACTGGAAGGCCTGCTCCTAAGCCTGCCGCCAACCCCAATAAGCCAAAAGGCATGGCATAGGTTAACCCCGTGCCGATGTGCCCGAGAGGCCGCGAGTATCGGGTACTCTTCATCCAACGCAATTGGTCTCCGAAACTTTCACTCAAGGTGCGGGGCATCAGTACATGCCCAACGCCGGGTTGAGCCAGGGTGACGTCATATCCTGCTTTCCACACTTCGTGGCCTAAAACAAAATCGTCGGAGTAGTAATCCGCGGTAGAAGCAATTCCACCGATTTTTTGCAAAGCATCGCGCCTGACCGCCATCACCGCGCCCAACGCAAACCGCATGCCTTCAAGCATGTCGGCTACCAAAACCCCGGATGGCAACTCCACCGACATCCCCAGCGCTTCCAATCGTGACCAGAAATCGCCCGCTGGAATGCCGCGATAGAGACAGGTTACGAGGCCGGTTCGCGACTTCAACAGTGGTGGAATAACCTGACGAAGAAAAGTCGGGCCCACTAGAACATCGCTGTCACTGATGACAAGAAACGAATTCGGAGTTTCACGAATCATTATATCGAGCGAATAAACTTTCGCATTCGGCCAGGTAGGCGGTCCTGACAGAACGACTTTGCTCGATACATGAGGATACTTTCGGCGCACTTCCTGCGCGACCTGCAATGCTGCATTTTCGTTGTCCCTCGCCCCGATCAAAATTTCAAAATTCGGGTAATCTTGCTGGAAAAAGCTTTCAAGATTTTCGAATAGCCGCGGCTCCATCCCGTGTACTGGCTTCAATAACGTCACCGCGGGCAGCGACGCGAGATCAACTGGAATGGACGACTCTGATGCTTGTCTTTCGCGCCGGTAACGAACGACCGCAACCAGCACCAATGCGAGAAAGATAGTGGAGCTCACGGAACCGATGGCCGCAACGGTCAGCAAGAGTTTCCACACCAAACTGGTCACCATCAGGCTGGGCTGTGCGACTGGCATCGGATTCACATGGACACGTCAGAAACTAACTGTCTGTCAGCGACGATTCGTCAGAATGGATTTCCCGCCATTTTCCGCTAGTACAAAATATTCACGGCCTTCAAGGGGCTTAGGTTTTTCCTGGTCGGTCCAAAGATAGACACGTTGCGGACCATTCCACAGCTCAGCGAAGGAAGATGGCGTTTCGAACACTCGAGGTGCATCGGGGAATTTGGATCCATACCAAAGATTGCCCGTGGGCTCATGCAGAACACGTATCGGTTGGCCAGTGTAGAAGTTCAACGTGGATGCGTTTTCGTATTCCCCGTCGACCACGATGACATCCCCGGGTTCGTAACTGCGGTGAATTGCGTCGGCCAAATTCTTAGATGACAAGATCGGCGAAAACGTAACAAACGCCGAATGTACGCAGGTCAAGACGATGACCATCATCAGCGCCAAGGCCAAGTTCCCGGCTGCAGCCCGGTTGCGTCGCCGGAAATGCCAGTTGAGGGCTGTACCTGCAAGGAATGCGAACGAGAAGCCGAAAAGGGGGAGTCGAAACGCTCCCATCGCTTGTGGCGTAAGGTCTAAGACGTGACCGAACGACAGCGCGTAACTGTCCGGATTCTTTCGCAGCAAGTCAGCTAGGTCGGCGCCCGCTGCAGGAGTTTTCGCAAAAGCCAGAAGCGCAGATCCAACTGCGGACACGAGTACCCCAATCGCAAGGAGTACCAGCGATGAGGTCCGCCCTGCTTTCCGTTCGCCACTCTCGGGAGCTGACGACGTTTCCCGTTGTAGCCATCCGCCAACGAGGAGCGCCATCCCTGGTAGTCCGGGTATCGTGTAATATTCCTGGCGCGTTGAGAAGCTGAAGAACACTACGATGATGAGTGCCCATAACAGAAACACTAGGTTCGCCCGTTGACGACTCGTCAAGCCGCCGCGCAATTCCTTCCAACGTGCCGGCACATCCTTGATCGCCTGCGGCAGAAACGCACTCCATGGAACCAGCCACAAAATCAAGAGCGCCCAAAACAAGAGCAGCGGCACGGTGTCGTAATCGCGCGGAACGCGCTTGTTTAAATATCTCAAGAAGTGCTCGTTAACGAAGTAGAACCAGAGAAAGCCGCGCACCTCGCCCTGGCTGGGTGTTCGCAGCGCGGCCAGCACATGCCACGGCATAGCAACTATCAGAAACACGAGCGTGCTTGATATCAATTTCAGCTTTAGCAGGTGCCGCAGGTTGCCAGTCAGCAACAGATAAAGCCCGACAACACCCAATGGGAAGATCAGCCCGATCAAGCCTTTGGTTAAAACATTGAGTGCACATGTAATCGCGAATCCCCAGCAGACCCACCGCGATGGCTGCTTTTCCTCCAGCGATTTGAGGAAGCAGAGAAATCCGAGAGTGAGCCATAGCGCAACCAAGACCTCGGGAATCAGAAAACGCGTAAACAGGAACGGTCCGATCGAGGTCGCCAGGGCCAGAGCAGCATACAGTCCGCCGATGCCTCCGAACGAGAAAGCTCCCAGGCTATAGGTCGCGAGCAGCATAGCCAAGACCCCGAGCATTAGAGGCAGTCGGGTTGACCAATCGCTAACGCCAAACATTTTGTAGCTCAGCGCCACGCTCCAATACATTAGCGGCGCTTTCTCGAGGTAACGGATTCCGTTGGCGTGAAGGGTAACCCAATCGTGTCTCAAAACCATCTCTCTCGCGGCTTCTGCGTGAACCGAATCAGCGTCGTCCAACAATGGCGGGGTGAAAATACTCGTGAAGTAGATCGCTAGCCAAAACATAACAATGAGGACGATCGCCTTCGTGTGACTCGTTGAGGGACCAATGGCCAGTGTGGAATCGAGGGCTTGAGGTATGGCGGTGAGCGCTCCGGGCGCCGAGGCAGAATTCATGCGGAAAACCACGTACATTATAGCGTTTGGAATGCTGCAGACGTTACGATTGCGGGTTCGAACCAGGAAAAGTCTTCCGAGGTGAGGGATGAAAGTGCTTGTCACGGGTGGCGCCGGATACATCGGCAGTCACGCCGCAAGGCTATTGCGCGACCACGGTCACGAAATCCTCGTGTATGACAATCTTTCGACCGGGCATCGCCGCCTTGTTAAAGGATTTGAACTTATCGAAGCAGACCTCCTGAATCAATCGGTCCTCACATCCGCACTTCGAATGGTCGACGCAGTTATGCACTTTGCTGCGAACGCGTATGTGGGGGAATCGGTTCAGAATCCACGCAAATATTTCCGAAACAACGTTGAAGGCGGGCTCTCGCTCTTGAATGCTTGTCTCGACGCAAAGGTGAACAAGATCGTGTTCTCGTCGACCTGTGCCGTATATGGCGAGCCGTCTACGATTCCCATCGCGGAAAATTCTCCTCGCCAACCTGCGAATCCCTATGGTGTAACGAAACTGATGTTCGAATACGCGCTCGAGTCCTACGCATCAGCCTATGGCCTACGGTTCGCGGCTCTCAGATATTTCAACGCCGCCGGGGCAGATGAATCGGGAGAGATCGGAGAACTTCACGACCCCGAAACCCATCTGATCCCGCTCGCCCTCCAGGTAGCGGCTGGAGAGAAGCAGGCTCTGGAGATTTTTGGGACGGACTACCCTACCTCAGACGGTACCTGTGTTCGTGACTATATACATGTGTCTGACCTTGCCGATGCCCATGTCCTTGCTCTCGAGTATCTCGGGCGGCAAGACAGCTCTCTATTCGTGAATTTGGGCACAGGCGCAGGACATTCCATACACCAGGTCATTGAGACCATCGAAAAAGTAACCGGTCGCAAAGTTTCGACTCGAATTGCCTCACGGCGGGCGGGCGACCCACCCCGATTGGTAGCGGACCCGCGCCAGGCGCAAGCTATCTTGGGATGGAAAGCCACACGAAGTTTGTCAGACATTGTTTCAACAGCTTGGAAATGGATGCAAATGAACCACTAATGACGACGCACGACCTTGTGACGCTTGTCACAATCGCTTGTGATATCGATTGCTGTTCGGCCCTTGCAAACCACCTAATCTATGGTTTCGCAGCACGATGTGGGATCTGCCTTCAAGAGGAGTCACAACCGCATGGCCAACGAACCCGGCCGTTTAAGTGTTTCACCCGCTGATTGGCAGACAAAGCAGGTTTATGCGATGGCGGCCGTTTGCTTGGTAGTTGGGTTGGCGGTGGGCTATCTTATGCGAGGTTCTGGCGGCGCTCCGACAGGCGCCGGTATTCCGTCTTCAAAAACCGAGCAGGCTAACCCCCACGGCAAGATGCCCAGTCTCGAAGAAATGAAGCGCATGGCGGATAAACAGGCTGAGCCGCTCCTCGCTCAATTGAAGGCGAATCCGAACAGCGTTCCCATTCTCGTCCAGATTGGAGATGTCTATAAGTCGACACACCAGTTTCGGGAAGCCGCCAACTATTACCAGAAGTCTCTCGAGATCGATCCAAAAAACGTAGCGGTTCGTACGGACATGGCTTCCTGTATTTTCTATAGCGGTGATGCCGACGGTGCCCTGGCGCAGCTGGAACAGTCCCTGAAATACGATCCGAAGGATGCGAACACGCTGTTCAACATTGGAATGATCAAGTGGCGCGGAAAGAACGACGCAAAAGGCGCGCTGCTAGCATGGCAAGAACTGTTGGCCAAGAATCCGGATCTCGATACTCAAAAGAAAATGGCAGTGGAAAAGCTGATCGCCGACGCCAAAACCAAACGTGGCGGAAGCGAGTGACCAGAGCATAGGAGTGCCCAATATGAACGACACCGACCAAGCACAAACGGCTGACCAGTGGACTAGTGCCCAAGCCTATATTCTTGCTGTGATCTGTCTCTTGGTAGGCATTGCGGGCGGTTGGTTCGTTCGCGGATCGCAACATTCCACGCCCGGTGTACAGGCTGCGCAGACCACTCCAATGGGTATGGCGATTGGAACGGGATCGCAGGAAACGCCGATGGGAGCGCCCACGGCTGACCAGCTTCGGCTGATGGCTGACCAACAGGCGAAACCTTTGCTCGCCCAGCTAAAGTCGGACTCCAACAATCCCGCGTTGTTGAGCAACATTGGCAACATCTACTACGACACGCATGAATATCCGACCGCGATCGAATATTACCAGCGCGCTCTGAAACTGCAGCCTTCCAATACGGGGGTCCGCACGGACCTCGCTACCGCGCTTTGGTACACCGGCGATATCGATGGCGCGATCGGGGAATTCAACAAATCTCTATCGTACGAGCCCAACAAACCCAACACTCTTTTCAATCTTGGCATCGTCAAGTGGCAAGGCAAGATGGATATCGATGGCGCCGTTGCTGCGTGGCAGAAGCTTTTGGACAAGAATCCAAACTACGAAGCAAAAGACAAAGTGGTGGGGCTTATCGCGCAGGCGAAGAGGCATGTAGGAGTGAAACCGGGAACGGCCCGGAGTTCGCTGCCCCAATAGCCAGCTGAGCTTCCTGGTTACGTTGTACCGCTGTCGCGAAACGCGTGCCAAACCCCTCTTGCCAGGTCGGTCAGAAAGAAACAACCGGGTAAGAATGTGGCCCACAGAATCGGGTAGCGATACCGGACATCGTATTGAATGAAGTAGTAAATCGGCGGGAAGAGCACTAACCAGATCATCACGATGGCCGCCGCCTTGCGGTGTGATCTCCAAAGCACCCACAAGCCGGGAATGCTCATCAAAGCAAGGACCCAAATAACCAGCATTTGCGCCGAAACATGCTGATCGCTGAACGGATTGCCCGTCGGTGTGGGAAACCAGAACGCTACGAAGCGCTGACCCGATAGTTTCAGGAACGGGCCGGGATTTTGGCGAATCCAGTCGAATGCTTCGCGGAGTCGCGCCTGATTGTATGCGTATTCACCCGAATCCCTGAGTTTTTCTGCCTCTGCAAGGCTTTCGTCGGGGTGAAGATTTCGAAAGCAATCTGCGTGAAAATTCTTCCAAAACCAGAACGGGGCGCAGGAGTTATTCGAGACGGCAAGTTCTAAGCCCAGGTTGTCGCGAATGAATACAAAATGACCGAAAACTTTGTAGTTCCGAATCAGCCAAGGGCTGATTACAAGCAAAGGGATAGCAGCCAATGCCAGCGTCTTCTCCCTTGAAATCTTCTTTTTCGAAAACCATGCCCAAATCAAGATCGCAATGAAAGCAAAAAGCGGCACCGGGTTTAGTAGAAATGTCATTCCCCAGATCAACCCCGATACAACACACAATGCCCATGATGGCGGCGCCTCAAGCATCAGATACGTGCAATACGATAACAACGCAATCATCAAGCCGACATAGAACGCTTCCCACATCGGCAAAAGGACGATCCCTGCAAACAAGAAGGCGATCGCTCCCAAGACTCCCGCCGAAAAACCCATTCCAAGTCTTTGAGACAGAAATGGCCAGAAGCTCAATTGGAGAGCGAGAAGAAGAGCGCCGGCCCATTGCACGGCATACGCACCATCAGCTTGATCACCGAATATTCTTATGATCAGGGCGATGGCGGCAGGGAATGCCGGAGCGACATGCGCTGACGGGCCAGTGTCCAGAAAGCGAAAAGGGTCGGAGAACGTGCCTTTTTTTGCTAAAGAACAACCGAGTTCAAGCGATTCGTAGCCGATTCCGCAAAGATGGCGAGTAGGATGACGTGGCTCGTAGTACCGAATCAGGGTCGCACAAAAGATAAGGATCGCGATTAACCATCGAGCCGACGTGCGTCGAGAGGCTGAGTTGGGTGATGCGGGTTGCTGGTTCATCACTCCTCATGCCCGGGTGAGGCAAAGCGCGCAGGGCAGCGCTATTCCACCGGGATTCTGTTGACGCGGCACTTATTCCTCGGCATAAGTGTTGTTGCACCAACCATATACGTTACAAGTTGCCTGCCGATGTGGCATTCGAACTGCTCAAGTAGCAATCGGGATACCGCCAATGAACAGCGAAGTCACCGTGGAAGCCCCCACTCATCCTGCACTCTTCCGCGTGCTCCTTGCGATTGCTCTCGCGTATTCATTGCTGGCCGGCCTAAGAACGATAACGGATTACGATCTGCCGTGGCAGTTGGCGACTGGTCGGTGGATATGGGCCCACGGTGCGATTCCCGACACGGATGTTTTCTCGTATACAGCTTCCGGTCAACCTTGGATCTATCCCGTCGCCTCATGCTTGTTGCTTTATGCCATTTTCATGATCGGCGGGTATGCGCTCCTATCGTGGTTGGGGGCCGTTACTTGTGTCACGACTGTTGCCTTGCTCCTTCGGCGCGGAGCATCGGCATCCGCCATGCTGGCAATTCTTGCGCTGCCTCGGATCGCTGCCCGGACGGGACCTCGCGCGGAGATGTTCACCGTTATTCTCTTTGCGGCGTTCCTCAGTCTTCTGTGGGAACAGTTTTCCTCGGGACGAGCCCGTCTGTGGTTACTGCCGATCCTGATGGTGGCATGGGTTAATTTGCATTTGGGCTTCGTCGCAGGCTTCGTACTGATCGGTGCTTACGTAGGATGTGAAGTCTTCGAGACGCTTATTTCATCCCAGCGTCGCCAGGCTGCTTTGGTACGCATGAAACGCGCATGGCCATGGTTGCTGTTAACCATCCCCGCCACGCTGCTTAACCCTTGGGGTTGGGGTATTTACACAGCGCTGGTTCGACAGAACGCAGCGATGGCGCAGCACGGGCAGTGGATTAATGAGTGGGCGAGTGTTCCCCTGAACTGGACCAATTTCGGGCCCCTGATTTCGTTGCGCGAAACGAACGGTATTTTCTTCCTGTTATTTGCCGTAGCCATTTCATGTGCACTAGTCGCCGCGGCCCGAAGGCAGCCGGGGGCGGCATTGTTGCTAATTGGTGCTGCCTACGTGGGCATGAAGCACGTTCGTTTCCAAGGACTTTTCGCGTGTGTCTTGATTGTGGTAGGGGGTTCGATTCTTTCCGGGGCGTGGAACGAGTGGTCAGCCAAGTCAGTCGATGCTCGTACCCGGCAAATCCTAATTGCGGGGGCGGCCGCGCTGACCTTCATCCTGGCCGTCACGCGCTCTGCGGACCTCGTTACGAATCGCCACTACTTGGGAAGCACGGATACGTCTAGATTCGGGGTTGGACTAAGCTGGTGGTTCCCCGAACGCGCTCTCACCTTTGTCGAGCAGCAAGCTCTGTCGCCTCAAATCTTCAATCACTACAACGTTGGCGGATTTCTCGTTTGGCGCCTGGGCCCTCGTTACCGGGATTACGTGGATGGCCGTGCCATACCTTTTGGTCCAGGCATCTTCGAAAAGCAAGATCGACTGCTATCGATTTCGCCAAGTGCTTCGGAGTGGCAATACGAGGTCGAACGTTATCAAATCAATACCGTTGTTCTTTCCCTTGCCCGCTACGATGGTGTCGCTACAGCTCTGCCAGTTTTCTGTAACAGCAGTGCTTGGTCGCCCGTCTATCTGGACGAAATTTCAGCAGTGTTTGTCCGTCGTTCCGAGCAGACGAAGACTCTCGTCGAGCAGCGGGCGCTAGATTGCGCGAAAGCGCCGGTCCTCGGACAGGTGAGCTCCAATTCGGCCACGGCCTTCAATCAGTGGGCGAACGCCGCTCTCGTGTTTCTGGTATTAGGGCGGCAAGACGAAGCGCTGGCGTCCAGCGATCGTGCTCTTCGCTTGTTTCCTGACAGCGCCAATCTTCACTTTCTGCGCGCCAAGATTTTTACCGCTCTTCGGATGCCAGGCCAAGCGGAGCTGGAATATCGCACCGCCCTAGCCCTCGAGCCGAATGACGTGACCTGGGCATCACTAGCCCAGCTTTACGAGTCGATGGGGGATGCAAAAAAGCAGGTCGAGGCAATGCAGAGGGCTGTCGAAACCTCTGCAAGGCCCCATTTGATGTTAGTCAATCTTGCATTTCTTGATCTTGGACTACAAAAGCCTGACGCGGCGCTGAAGGCGCTCGATGATGCGGTGCGTCGCGCGCCCCCCGAAGCAACAACCAACCGTCCCTTTCAACTCGATCTTGCGCGCGGACGCGCTTCCGCGTGGAGTGCGCTCGGCAATGCAGAACAGGCGATCGCCAACGAAGAAGCCGCCACTCGGATTGCTCCCGATCGAATCGATGTCTGGCAAGAGCTCGCCACTCTTTACGAACTAAACGGACGAGTAGATGACTCGATGAAGGCCCGCGACAGAGCGAAACTCCTGCAAGCCCCGGAAAACGGAAATCGATGACACGGCGCGTATGGTTTCTCCTGGTCACTGTCTCGCTTGTTTTTGTCGCGGTGCCGCAGGAGACTGGTCCGCAATTTGTCTCATTGGATCAGGCGCGGCCGGTTCTTGAGGCATTCAGGAAAGAACTGCCCGACGAACTCAAAACGCGCACGGCTGGCGACCTGAAAGCATATTGGCCATCATGGGTGGCGAAACGCGACCGCGAGGTCCGTGCACGCCTTGATCAGGGTGAAGAAGACACTATTACCAACCTGTTGCGCTTCGGTGTGACTTACACACAGCAGCCGCGCATCGATTGGCCGAGCCTTTTCAAGTACGGGCAAAGCGTCGGTGTCGACTTCTGGGTACAGAATCGCGTTGACGACCTCGTCAGTGCCTTGACGAAACCTGGAAAGCGGGAGCATTTGCTCGCGGCCCGCGCATTCTTGGAGAAAAGAGGATTCGCGTTTACGACTCCGGCTGAAAGGGCCAAAGCAAAAGGGGCCTTGCTGGCTAACCTTGTACGCATGCAGAAAGAGTTCGCTGGTTATCAAGAACAATTGCGTGCTCTTCGCGCCGCCAACAAGTTGAGCGAAGCAAAAATGCTGGAACTCGATTCGCATCTGTTCGAGAAGCGCGGTATTTCCCTCGATACGAGCATTCGTCCCAACTTCGCGCTCCAAGAAGCCCTCAGGGATCTCGTTGCGCGCAAGGTGTTCAGTCTCGGAAGTATCCGTCGTGTTGCGGTCATCGGACCGGGGCTGGATTTCGTGAACAAAGAAGAAGGTGTCGATTTCTATCCAACACAGACTATTCAGCCTTTTGCCGTAATCGACAGCCTGCTGAAGTTAAGACTTTCAAACTCCACGACGCTACAAGTCGTGACATACGATATTAGTCCCAGCGTGAATCACCACATCGAGCGTGCACGAGTGCGTGCCGCCAAGGGGCTGCCGTACCAACTGCAAATACCGTGGGACGCGACGAAAACGTGGAGTCCAGAGTTCACTTCCTATTGGGAGACCTTCGGATCACGTATTGGCAAGCCCGCGCGGGCTCTGCCGGTACCGGAAGCGACGCCCGAGCTGAAAATGAGGGCGTTGGACATTCGCTCAAAAACAGTTCAAATCGTTCGGCCGACCGACATGAATGTTGTATTCCAGCAAGATGTAATCTCAGACGAAAACAAGTTTGACCTCATGATCGGCACGAACGTTTTTGTGTATTACGGGGGATTCGAGCAAGCGCTGGCGCTGCGTAACCTCGCGGGAATGATGCGCAGCGGCGGAATATTATTGTCCAACAACTTCCTTCAGATTTTCCCCGGAAGCCTCTTCAAAGAGGCTGGGCGCACAATCGCTCCGATCTCGAACGCGGAGGCGGAAACAATTTTTTTCTACCGTCGCGATTAGAGATTGCCTTTGAGAGAGTGGGCGTAACGGATACGACCGACCATCATCACCCCTCCGGGGGGTTGGAAAACGCTTTCGTGGCAGGTTGAATGGTCTCTTTACTGGTGCTTACTGTCGTGGGAACTTCCGTGGCACATCAGCGTGCACGATTTCGTGGCACCGTTATAGGTGATGGGAGTCGTTCCCAGGCCAGCCACAACCCCTAAATCGAAATTGACCAGTCTTTCACCGGTAACTGAAGCGCTTTGCGCTCCCATTCCGTGCGAGGTGTGACAAACCGAGCACGACGCACCTACGTCCGCTACGTGTTTAGCATGAGGGAAGCTACTATCCGCAAGCACCTGTGACAAGTCATGACACTTTGCGCACATGGCGTAGGGGCCATTCGCGGTCAGATCAGGCTGAATGAACGGATTCGTAATCTGAGCTCCCGGGGTCACTGCCTGGCTCATTTCGTAGCGTCGTTCCAGGATGTGGTTATACTTCGATCCGTGCGGACCGTTGGCGCCCGCGCCCCCAAACTCGCGATTGTCATCACTGTTGTGGCAGTCCGTGCAGAATATCCGAGTGCCCATGGAACGGCCTGCCGTGATGCCATCGATGTTGAGCATCTGCGCGCGCAAGCTTGGCTGCGCCAGCGCGCTCGACCGGTCGTGCATCACCGGATGGCTCGACGTTGCCGTAAGCGCAAACTGCGGAATCAAGTTTAGAGGATCGCCAGCGCTCACGACCCGTGCGGGAAGATACCCATAGTTCGCCGTGGTCGTTGTGCCCTTGCTGGAGCTAGTCCCATGGCAGCGCAGGCAATTCTCGAATTGATTTGTGGCGGGTGTGAGAGCCGTCAGGCCATCCTGAGCACTCGCTCCAACAACCGCAGTCTGTGCGAGACGGATTCCCGGGGGAACAGTTAACGCGCCGCCGGACTGTGCGGCGTGCGGATTGTGACAATCCACGCATCCTGCATGTCGATTGTTGTTCAGCACGGCCGGCTCGGTTGGATCGTGCGGGTTCGCCGCGGTAGGAAACGGGTGTGCAATCTTTGCGACGCCTGCCACAGTCGACATCTCCGCGAGAATATTCGGCGCTGCGGGTTGCGTGTTCGTGCCACTGTGGCAGTTCATGCAGTCCAGTTGATCCGTCGCACGCAATAGACGTGCGGGTCCTGACGCACTGTGCGGCATATGACACGCATTGCATCCGTTCTGCCCCACCGTTGTGTATCCGCCGACATACGGTGTGTTTGGCGTGGTCGCACTCGATGTGGCATGCGCGCTCAGCACCCATCCGGCCAGTTCGTTTGCTTGGCCATTCACCACACGCGACGGATCATGGCAGGCGAGGCACAACTGCGAGTTCGAGCTGTCGCGTACCAGGAACTTTGCCAACTGCTTATCAATATTCTGGAAGTGCGGCTGATGACACGTTGTGCACTCTACCGTTCCATTAATCATTCGTACCGCTGCATCCGCCGTCTGCGGCGGATTCTGCTGCAGCAGAAGAGACAGATTCGGTGCGTCCACAAGGGGAGTTTTCAGGCTGAAAGGATGCGACGACCGCAAATCGGTGCCAAAGTTGGACCCTGCCTTCATGGTTCCGGTCACGTTTACTTGACCATAGGCGACCGTTTGCCCGATCGCAACCGTTCCGTCATGACAGCTCAAACATAGTTTGCTTGGGCTTCCCACGGGCGGCTGAACCCCGGTCTGGTGATACGTGGAGCTGCCATACATCTGGTATGTCTGCACGGAGAGTTGCTGATTCCAAAGTGGGGTGGGCGCCGTCATTCCGCCGTGCGGCGCGTGGCAATAAAGGCAGGCATTTGCGACGCCGCCTTTGACCGCACTCATGCTGCTAGGCGACATGTCATGGGTACCGAGTTGGTCTCCGCTCAGTCCTTGTCCCCAGGCTGAGCCGACCGAAAAAATAATCGCGAATAAGAGACCCAGCAACAAGTTGGCTGCGGCGGGTGAGGTCGGAACGGCAAGGGGCGTGAGTTTCATGGAGTGCCCCCGCTGGAATTTTTGGCCGGCACGAACCGGAAAACCTGGACACGATGATTGTAGGAATCCGTTACATAAATCCGGTTGTCACGATCGACGAACAATCCCGCCGGCAACTGGAATTCTGCCGGCCCGTCCCCGCTTTTCCCGAAGTAATAAAGCAGTTGTCCCTTGCGATCGAACGCCTGCACCGTGTCGAACATGCCATCGACAACGTACAAGTTTCCCTCGCTGTCGATGCCAACGCCCTTGGGACGGAACATCGTGCCGTTTGTCTCACCGATGCGTCCAATTTCATACAAAAACTGGCCTGAGCGATCGAGAACTTGCACCCTGAAGTTCATCGCATCCACAACGATCAGTTCATTGCCGCGCAATCGCAGCTCAGTGGGAAAATTGAATTCTCCAGTGTCCACTCCCCGCTTGCCAATCGTCTGCAAAACATTTCCCGCGAGATCGAGCACAAAGATCTTGTGTCGCAGTGTGTCACTCACAAAGATCCGTCCTTGCTCGGAATCGACCGCAATTCCTGTCGGACGTTTGTAATATCCCTCCCCACCCTTCAGGCTTCCAA